>Ga0065711_1003640_pt1 | contig 27040 bp, 9 predicted proteins | sample Hoacrofraction12_FD_59098 | JGI IMG/M metagenome (GOLD analysis project Ga0065711, IMG submission 59098) | Hoatzin crop microbial communities from Cojedes, Venezuela - Epithelial fraction 12 v2 (version 2) | ecosystem: Host-associated > Birds > Digestive system > Esophagus > Crop | place... | reverse complement strand
GGGCGCGCGGCGGGCGGGCCCGCGTCTCTCCCCTGAGGCGCGCACGGCGCCCTGTCTGTTGTTTCACTAAGCCAAAAACTGGCACCATTTGGCCGTCAACTTGGAGACAGCAGCGCCGGCTGCTCCGAGAAACACCAGGTCACTGCACACAGGCGCTCGACAAGCCTGAGGCCGTGACGGTTCTTGGCCAGCACCGCATGCCACCAAGTCCAGAGTGCTCCTAAAGCTCCTGTTTCCCATTTCGGAGTCCCAAGAGCCACCCAGTCTCAGCCCAATCCTCACTGATCCGACGCGGCAGCAAGCTTCACGCACAGCCAAAGGTTTGTCACTCAGAGGTGGCTTTCCACTGGACTTTGGGATTATTCTGTTCCTTACGGTGGTTTCCAGGGGCCCTGATCTGAGGAAATGAGCTCTGGCGTTACCTTTCACAAAGCTACTGTCAAGTGCTGCTGCCTGGGAGAGAAGAACAGATTTTAGGGGCCCGACTCCTGTGACACCTTCAAAATTCTGTAGTGCAGCGTGGGGAAAAAGTGCAACGCTCAGCACCCTTCCTGCACCGTCTCCACTTCACCCCCTCCCTTCTTCACTTGCCTTCTATTTTCTCCTCCGTCTCTCTGCTATTTTTTCACCATGACGGAAAATGTGTAGAGGGGTCAGGCAGAGGAGAGATGGAATGAGTGAGACAGAAACCTAAGGGAAGAGAAAATGAAAAGGAAGTGCTAACAGACAGGGAGGGAGGGTGTGAGTCAATGGGGAGGTGGGAAGGGAGAGGAATGTATGAATGAACTCACAGACAGAATGAGGACAAATGTAGAATCTGAGCGGGAAGAAATGAAAGCGGATGAGACTGCATTAATCAGGTTTTAATTTTGGCTCTGACAAGCATTCATTCCTTGAACAGAAGCAAAACCTTTCTCCTCAATATTGCAACTGTTCTTAGCACAGAGTCATCTCCTACGTAAGGCTGGAAAATTTCTCTCTAAAGACGGTGTGTTTAGTCTCTGGGCCTTATGTTCCACATTCATTCCTTTCCACGATGTGGCAGACGCTTCAGCAGCTCACACAATCTTGTTACTTCTTTGCTACAACATTATTTAAAGTCCATTTGAAGCAGACTCTGTTCTTCAATACTGAGAGAATTACCATTTTATTCTCTGCCTCTATTTCATACACCTCTCTCCTCTACTTCTTATCCTATGCAACTGAAATCAGGTTGTTAAGAACGGGTGGATTTTGTGTAGCTCTTTGAAAGCAGACAGCTTTGGTGGTGTTCCCGTTCCTCCAAGGCCTCTCATTTCTCAGCTGCCTTTTAGGCAGGAACCCCTAGCTGAGCTGTATCTATTTATCTCCCCACACCATTACACTTTTTTTTTGGAAGAAAAGACTGGTTAGTCTACAAATACTGGCAGACTTCAGTAGAAGAGTAGAGCAGAGAAACCTTTTCCACAGCTCCACTTTTCTGAAGCGTGAAACAAGCTGGACCTGCCTGAGACAGCATTTTGCAGAGTCACACTTCAGACTTCATGCTTCCTTCAGCCAATCACTACTCCCATCACCTGGGCTAGGGCTCTGCATTTGTTAAAGCTCAGATTACTCCCAGATGCAATTCTGTGCAATCGTTCTGCGGTGAATTTAGTCCTAGGTATTTTGGTCTCAAAGTACACGATACTATCTTGGTGTTTTTCTTACCTGAAAGAATTGTACTTGCTTGTCTTAACAAGGAATAGCATTGTCTGAGGCACAAGTTGCGTTTGTGCTAAAGGATGACAGAGTCTCAGCATATAATCAGAAAGTTTACTCTGTGATGGATTATCCCTGACAGTGTTTAGCAAAAAATGTCACATATCACAAATATGGGTCAACATTACGTAATGGGAAGTCTGCCAATGGCAGCACAACAGAGACAGCAGGATGTCACGTGTTTAGAACTGCAAAAGCTTGCAAAGAATTTGCCACAACAGCACCCTTTAGCACTTTCAACATTAAATGGAGTATTACCAATTTCTGTAGTTCAAGAAGAGTGGGTCTGTTATTACGGCAACCTCACGTAAGGAGAGAGAAGCAGCATTTTCTAGCACAATACACGTACCAGGAAACATGGGCTGTGACACACGCCTCTTGCCTGGCTAGGCTCAACAATCTCTGCCCTTGTGCCTGAGCCTGGCATTCACAGACCCCCAGGTAGGTCACTGAGATCTTGTTGCAGGGCTACATTCTGCAGCAGACAGGCAGAGAGGCAGCCAGCCAGCCAGAGAGGAGTGTGGCTTCTTTCCTGAAAGCCACAACCTCACTCAAGCCATCAAAGCGAAAGGAAAAGGTGCCGCATGCTCCTCTCCTCCCCACAAACCAACCCGCACACCGCTACAAAGTTCTGTCCCGCCTGTGCTGCGCTCCATGTTGGGAAAACTGTTTCACAGCAGCAGCAAATACAGCACAGAGCTGTAAGGAAACCCCATTCATCCTATTTGAAAACACTTTTGTGTTTCACACTAGCAGGTTTTTATTTGCAAGTTATAAAAGAAACCTCCTTTCTCAGGCTTCAGCAAGACTCAGAGTTCCAGCTCTTCCTTCACATTTGGGAATAAAAAAGACTTGTGTTATTGCTCAGTGGACTGTGCAAGCAGAAGGCAGAAAGGCTACAGACATAGTTCTCAGGAGAGAAAAAACAAGGGAGGAATAAAGACAGCCTTTTTTTTTTTTCTTCCCTATTAATAGGTCACTTTGGAGGAGAAAAGTAAAATATTAAAGGGCAGAGAAATGGAATGGTCAAAACCAGTATATGCAGCATTTTAGGTCAGTCCTACAAGGAGCATTGACTAAGCTTAGCAACTAACTCCTGAAGTTTCATGGGAAAAAGTGCTTTGCAATTTCACAGTCATTCTTTGTCTTTAGTGGACATGTCAGTGTTTCAGCGTGCAAAGGCACATACTTGCAAGGATTTTGCACGAGATATTCTTGAAATACCATAGGACTGAAGTAAAATCCACACACTGATGACAGAAAGACAAAAAAAAGACTTAAGACCCTAAGTGAAAGCTGTGACTATGTACAGTTAATGTGCAGTGCGACACAGCTTCCTTTTCTACACAAAGACAGACATTGATGTATGACAGTTTAGAGCATTAGGCCTGCTGTCTCACTGGGAACCTCTGTTTTTTCTGAGATAGCAAAGCAAGGGCCTCCTCCAATGCTCAGACAAGGAGAATGATGGCACAGGTCCTCCTTTTTTCTCTAGGAAAATCCAAGGCAGAGCAGCAGTGCTTAGTCTTAGCTCTGGAGTGAGTCTGTCTACCCGCTTTTTCCCACTCCCTACAAAGGTAACAACTGCAGCCCGGCATCCTGACATGAAGTCCAGCAGTGGGGCTGCAGCTCTCTTGGAAAGGGGTCTGTCTGCTGTTTTCTGCTTTGATGTTGCTTGTGGTGCTGGGAAGGCCTCACTATTTCTGGGAACTCTCCAGTGAGATGTACGCAGTACTTCACACACCTCAAAATGTCTCTCCTTCCCTGTTAGGATGACTTCATTTCAGCAGCTGCATTCAGGCTTTTCGTCCAAGGCCACAAAGCATACTTTAAAACATCAAAGATACAATTCTGAAGTAATCTTGTGACTTCTGGTGCCAAGGGACCTACTCATAACTCTGTAGGTTTTTGTATAGTATGATGTGAAAATGGCTTCTGCATGGGGAAGAACTAGTCTACTACCCAGATAAAAAGACAATCAGTCTGTGAAAAAGGCAACGAATGGGATAGGTGATAGAGATTCACTAAAGCGTGAGCAGCACAAACAGGGTAGCCAAAGTCTGACTGTTTGCCAGGTCTCCCAGTACAAGAGTTAGAGGGTGTCAAACACAGTTGATAGCAACCAGCTTCAAAACAAACAGGAGGTGGTGGTACTTCATGCAATTGGTGTTAGACTTGTAAGGCCAAAGGATAGTGTCAATGCTAAAAATCTGAATTGGTTCAAGGAGAAGCTGGAAAAGTTCATGGAAAATAAATCCTTTAGAGTTACTAAACCCACAAGTGATTCAGAGTCCTAATCTGAAAATTACTAGCATCTGGGGAAGAGTTACTGAAGGCTGTTCTATGTGCTTCTCCTGCTCTTCATCTTCTGTAAACATCCATTTTCAGCCACTCCTGAAAAAACTCCGCTGGGCTAGGTAGGTCTTTGGTCTGACCCAGCACAATCAAGGAAATGCCCTGGTATCTAAGCCTTCATTCCTTACCACCCCGCCACCACCACTGCCATGCTGTTTTCATTCCAAATGAACGGAATGTATGGAGCCCTCCAACTGTATCATCTGGGCGTGCAACTCCCAACCTACTCTAAGCAACGTAAACCATTAAAAAGAAATGTTCCTCAGATAAACAGAAAGACATCGAGCAAATTATCATTTTATTAATGCTATTTATGCTGCTGCTTTCCAAATTTCAGTTTTCTCATCAGCTTTATAAAGCCTGAATAAGCATTTAAGAAAGACAAATTCTTTCATAGACAAAAATAATGTATTTGTAGCTTCACAAAATTTATTTGTTGCCTAATGGGCACAAAGTACTGTTGATGCTTAGCATTATCATTTATTAATTTGCTTTTCTTTTAAGTTTAGCCTCACTTTATTAGATCCACAGTATCCCTAGAGAACAACTAGAACCTTCTGTATTTCCTCTTTCCTCTGTGCTGTTAATCACTCTTCCCACTTTAGTATAATTTTCACATTTAATTAGTGCTTTATCCTCCAGATATTGGACCATATCTTGACCTTTAAAGGATACTACCGGCCACTTGTCCTTGACAATGCTGACTGCTATTCAGATTTATTTTCTCTCTACAGTTCAGTGGCCAGCCTGTGATATTTTTTAAGTGAAATTTAGCCCAAGCTGACTTGTTTTGGTAAGTCCCGTAAGATAGTATGTGGCAGAGCATCAAATGCCTGTGTAAAGTCCTCTACTAATCTTCTGGCTTCACCTTAAAAAGAAGTGGAGGGATAAACCTAACTTGTCTGGCTTAGTTTACTGTAGTACACCTGTGTCATATCTGGCTCTCATTATACTGCTCACTCCCTACAAATACATTTTCCTCTTCCACTTTAATATTTATACTATTTATTTCAATTTGGAGCCATGCCCGTAAGACAATAATTTCCATAGTTATTCTTAATTCAATTTTTAAAGACTTGTGACATGCTGACACTTTATTAGTCTCCTGATACTTCCTCAATCCTCTGTGGGTTTTTTAGCAACTAGTTGTTCTGTCAGTTCTATAAATACCCAAAGGGACACCTCAGATGCATTTGTTCAAGTGATGATATTTCATTATGCATTTCTCAGTTACATTTTCCCAGCCGTTCACGATTACATCAATGATTTCTTAACCAAAACATTATTCAAAATTTAGTCCCCTTCCCAATAAACTTCGTGGCAAAAGTCCAATTAATTTTAGTGGGAATAAGAACTGGTCTCAAAATTTATCTCCCTATTACAAATTAATTGCAATTAATATTTTCTTGGTCAAGTCATTTTGTGTTATTGTGCCTTCAGGACTTATAACATAGTCTCTTCACATTCTATTTAACCTCTTGGCAACTGTTTCAGTGTATCCTCATGCTGTCCCTGTTTTTCTCATGTGTACTAAACTTGGAATGTAAAAGCCTGTTTTGGTGTCCCTCCAGTTTTCTGTTTCCAAAGCAGTTCATATTTTACTTTTACTTGCTTAAGTTGCCCACAGTGACCCATTCTTTCTTCAGTTTTTCCCATTTTCATTGGAACAAGACACATTTCTGCTGGCTTTCCATTACAGTATCTTCTAGAGTTTTTCCTACTGCCTTTCCCCTTTCCAAAAAGGTTTTTCTTCAACTCTCTCTACTGATCCTGTACATTGGATTTTCCTCATAATACTACATCCTCTCATTGGATGACGTCAAAACTCTTCAAAGATAGCCAAGAAGGAGGTACAGTTCAGTAATACATAAAGTTAATAAAGAAAGTCCAAGTGACTAATTACTCAATGTCATCTAATGATCTGGTTTTCTTATAACTACAGAGCTTTAAGCTTTTGTATAAGCACAGAAGAGAAGTTGTTCTAGATTAATGTTGCTACCTGCTGGCTTTTGTACCATCAAGTTCTGCTGTGGCTGAGGTGACATGACAAGACAGGAAAGACGCCTTTGTCTTAGCCGCCATGGCTACCATGAATACAGCTAGTTAACTGCTAAGGAAACAGAAGGAAAACTATGTTAAATGAGTGAGAGGAGGAACACCCAGACATTCCCTCTCCTTGGCTCAGAGCCTGGATGTGCAGTGAGAATAGTCTTAAATTTCACTCACTTGACTCATAGTCACTTACTACAAGCTCTGTCTTTCAGATCTATGATTGTTTAAATGTATGATCCGCTATTAGAATTTCACAAGGAAATATATTACAAACAGCAATTAAAAGCTGTGTTTTACATGTTTTTGTTTTGGTAGGAATGTATACCTATTTAGCATCTATACACAGGCAGATTAGACAGAGAGAGTGCACAAGCAGATGATAAAGTGACCATTAGTTTACAGCATGGTTTTGTGAACAACTTCCATAAGCATCTTAATTAAGCCACGTTCTGCTCTGAATGATGTCCGATCACCTTTACTTGTGTCCTCAATATATGGCAGCCCTGCAGTATGTTATTTATTGATGTTACAGCAGTCCTTACAGATTTCCAGTTGCTGTGCATATGCAGTGCCCTGGAGTGCTTGAAGCCAGTGGAGGAATTGTGGCATTCTGTGAGCCTTGAAAATCACAGAACTGACTCCAAAATCTGTTAGACTGATTCACTGCTCCTGGTTCTTAAACCAGGCTGCACAGGAGGACAGTTGCAAAGGCCACCTTTAGCCTAAGGAGCTTTTTTGCCTTAAGATCTTTCCACAGCCAGTGGGGAGTGGCAAAATCCTCAGCAGTGCCTCAATGGGAGCTCATTGTAGGTGCTGTGAGTTGCCCCAGAGGAAATGCTTTCTCTCTCATAGGAATCTGGGGGAGAAAAGCATCCTGAGGCTAAATCCAGTCTTTGTGAATGCCTCCTAAATTATATAGGCTTGCAACAGCCGCCTCTTATAATCTTCAGGATATTCTGGAATGAGAAATGAGAACAGCAAACAAATACAGCAAAACTCTCTCTCCTTGGCTAACACTAGCCCCTCACCTCCTTGTCCAAAGTTCAGAGGGCTTAATCTACACATGCTCACAGGGACAGTGCTGGCTGCAAAGCAGAACAAGTAGTCATTTATCCAGGCACAGCTGTGCCTAGTGACAGAGGTCTGACAGTGGCTCCTGTGTGATGGAACACGGGTCGGTTTTCAGACTTGTCTGCTCACTGCTTATCTGTGACCTGCTGAACTTGCATCAAAGCCCATAATCTGTAAATTCTTTTTCTCTAATTTCCTCTTTTTCCTCCATGCTAACTGCTAACCTGGTATCTTACATGAGCTTTTTTTACCAAATTTACTAAAGATATTTCTATATTTTTCCCTTCTAATACTAGCATTTTTCTTCTTAATTCTCTCTGTTCTTATTTTTTCTCCATTTTTAGTCTAACCTCACCTACTCGCATCTGTCTCAGTGCCAGTTTCTGCTTAATATGTATCGACATAAATTCAATTTAGCCACTAACAGTACGTTTTTAGGTTTGACCACATTGACATCCACCTGGTCACTCCTGGGGCAGGGAAGTCAGGTAGAGAACAGCAAAAGAGCAATAAATTGCTTTCTGTGTTGAAGTGGTTGGTTTTATTTAGTGAAAATAAATTTTCTGGTGTCTTGTCCTTAGCATCACTATTTACAGTAGCTGCCACTAAACAAGAAAGCTGTCTTCGTGGATTTTATCAGTCTCATAACATATTCCTTGTCATGCTGTGGAACTATGAATTTGTGCATATGAGTGACAGAATAAGTTTTACAACAACAGATCCAGCAGAGCAACAAAAGTAATGGTGTAAGGTGGAGTTACACAGAGTTTTGTACTTTAAATGCTAGTTGTCTAGATTAGTCCTCCTATTTGTGTGGGCAATAGCTACACTGCTACAGTTTATTTCCTTAAATTTTTAGAACAGTCGCTACCCTTTTAAACATATTTTATAGCTGTAGCTCCATCAAATTAATTTAGAGGTTGCACCAGCCTAATTACACACACTGCAGTGATATAGCTAATGTCACACAAAAACTGACAACAAAACCCTCGTAATTTCTGTGTACCACTAAACGGCTCCTGCCAGGAATGAATTAGCCCTGGTATTAAGACAGTACTGAAACCTGTGCGTATTTTTGGAGCAGACTGAAATGTTCTTTTATCCTAAAAACTCTGGAAGCTTATTACTACATGTGTATTTACGTTCATAAAATTTATTCAAGCAAAATTATTCAGACAAGGCAGATATAGCACTGAGTGAGCCTAAGAAGAGATGGAAAGAAAACTGAAATTCTTTAGCACTGACAAAGGACTGTTCACATTTGCCTAATAGTGCAATAAAAACAGCACTAAATAGCCAGCAGCACAAAATTATATCCAAATCCTCTATTCTCTGCAGAGAATTTGAGTCCTTAGCAAAAATGCTCTGTGACCACTTTTTTGTAATCTACCCTGCGGTTTTGTTCTTTCTTGGAGTTGAGTAATGCATAACTATAAACTGGGGGGAGCAAATGAAGTATAAATTAAGCTAAGTCCAAGGGTTAATGAGATTAGCAGCTATCAGATCCATAGGCTATCTATAGCCTGACCACTAAATCTTATGCCCTCAGGAGTTAATAACAAGGCTATCACAAACACCAAAAGTGCATGTAACTGGCCTCTACCTGAATCGTAAGTAAACCTTCCGGCTTCCAGCACAGGAGCAGTGACGTCTGATAAAAACATGACAGCAAATAAATCAGGGAGAAAACACAGGAAGGTGCTCCAAGATGTTTTCAGGGCTTCTTCCCGTGCTTAGGAGGGATAAGGGATACTTACTGACAAATGAGACATGCATTGGGAAGTCCAGCTGTGAAAGCAGAGGTTGATCCCCCCACTCCTCTCACCAGGTAGTTCAAAACTACCTTCTTAATTAAAACTTGCAAAAAATCATCTGAAAAAAATGTGTAGTGAACATGATGACTAGCGTGGGGAAAACTAAGCTATCTGTGTCTTGGTTTTATTTAGGTGCACAGTGCTTCAGCATTTGAAACCATGCCATCTAGAATTTATGAGAACAGTTGTTATCAATAAGCATTATTTCATAGCAGGCAGTTGGGGCAAAGATGCTCACTCCCAATGTGCGGCTGTTTGGTTGAGGAAGGCAAATGCCTGGGAGGTGCCAGGAGTGTCAATACAGAAACAGGAGCAAACAGTGGGATTAGACCAGTGGGTTTGCGGTTTTCAGCACTCATTAAAATGACTGCCTGACAGCACTGTCTAAATTGAAATATTATGCAAGCTTTACGCAAACTGTGAATTCATCTTAGAGTAAAACCTCCTTCCTGTATCTTGCTTGGAAAAAACACATTATGGACAAATATATTCAGATTGAAGTAGATCATTCAAAACAGTTTGAGAGAGAACGTATGGTCTTATCCCTATTTTCTAATTTTGGATTCTCCCACCCTCTCTAGGGATGGTAGTCTGAACTCCTTATGCTGTCAAACTCTCACTGACCTCAACAGAAAACTGCTCATCTCAAAACACAGCGGAGCAGAGCAGCCAGCTGCCTCTCCTTCAGCCAGTTGCTCCCAAACCCACGTTGCAATCCCGCATGCAGCTGCAAGGCAGGCAACTGAGAGCAGGGTCAGTTCTCCAGCCTATTATGTGGTGGTTCCACAGGCTGCAGGAATAAAAGCTTTGCCACAATGACTGTGGGTATCTTATTTCATTGCTTTTAAATTGTTTTCTTCTCTTCCTCTCCCCCAGCTAGCCGTGGAGTCTTACTACTGCTTGATCCATCTGAACCCTAAGGCAAAGTTTTCAGCACTGGGCACACTCCTGCCGAGAGAGTTTTGTATGAATTATAAAGTCAGGGCATTAAAATAGTACATCAATTCCCTTCCTGCAGGCTGTCCTCATGAACACTTACTGCTCTTGAAACGATGGTACACTAAGAAGTCACTTAAGCTCTTAAGCTTCCCTGATCTCATGTCACAACTTCAAGAACAAGCAAAAGGGAGAAGGAGAATGCTTGGGAAAAGCATAAAAAACCCTGTAGTCAGAAACATTTCTGTTGCTGCAACTGCTGTTAAATAAAGAGATCGCTCCCTGCACAGATAAAGTGTAACAGTATGTTCTGCTATATAGCTCACTTTGATTCAGTCCAACATTTTTTCACCAAAAGACTGTTAGACTATTGCTGTGGTGTCCTCCTTGTTTTGGGAAAGTGGACAAACAGATAGAAAGCCCCTCTGCATGCACCCTTCTAGACACTGTAAAGGAGGAGAAGAAAATAGCAAAGCGATATCCAACCCTCTTTCATAGTGGGAGGACTGTTGGCTATTTCTGACAAACAGAGTATCATTCTGGCAGAAACATATCTTAAAAATTATTTTTCCTGTCATTACATTGAGCAGTATTGGTAGCCTTTACAAAGCACTCTTGCATTTCAAAGATAACATTACCACATGAACGCTAGCTGTGCACTTCTGAAAAGGTGAAGCAACACATTTCTTACAGCCTTAATGTCTTCCAGGCCTGCTGCAGGTCAGAGGGGTTTGCACAGGGGAGCAACTAAGTGCAAGTCACTTGTAATGTTCTACCTGCTAATTAACGAGCAGACAAACACTGGCAGGCTGGGCTGGAGCTGCGGAAACACAATGCGTGCTACACCTCGTTTCAGAAGCGTTCTCTCATGCCCTCTGCCACACGCCAGCAAGCAAACAGGAGCACGGGAGCAGCTGAGCACTCCTGATGCCAAGGTACTGCGTGCAGTGCACTGTAACAGCCTGTGCTCGCCAGCACTTCTCAAATGAAAGGAGAAGGCAGTGTTCCTCTCAAGCCTTGCCTGAGGGCAGGGTAAGGAACGGGAGAGGAAGCTGCTCTCTGTACTCCTTATCCTCTGGTGGGAGCTGAGCAGAGGAAGCCAGACTTGGGAAAACGTATGAATATGAGACCATGGCAGGTTGTCCCCTTCCACACAACACAGCGATTGCAGGAGTGCTGTCAGAGCCATGACGCCAGCTCCCGATGCCGAGCGCACACGGTGTGGGAAAGTGGGCAAGACAGAGGCACAGGAACTGCTCTGCACTCTGATGTGGTTTTATCCATTTCTGGGGTGCAGCACAGTGGCTGGGACAGCCAAAGAAGCACACACATGGCACAGGAGGTTTCAAAACCTCCTTGCCCTTCTCCCCAAAGTGCTTTCTCCTGCTTGCTCTCTTTGCTTACTAGTGGTTTTTGGGGAAAATGGAAGAACAACGAGGAGCAAATATAACTTGCTGTTTCCAGAGATTGCACAACACTGCTGCAGAGATCAGCAGGCACATGCTGGTCATGCTCCTCTCTGCGAGAACACATCAGGGACACACAGAGAAACCGTAACTCTTTGGGGTGAGGAGACATCAGTTTGACATTTGCACCCCAACTAAGAACCCCCTCCCATGCTGCCCTGGCTCTGCAGGATCCCCGAGCGGCAGCAGGCTAGTGGAGAGAATGAACTCCACACATTTCCATCGTTAAGAGACAGTTTATCAATTATTTGAGGACCTGTCGAGGTCAAATTTGGTTCTATTTTCAGAGCTGCGTAATGACTTTTGATGACATCTGCCCACAATTGGCAGCCAGCATTGATGACCACTGTAAACAACTGGTTTCCAAACGTACAGCCATGTGTCTCCTTTCTGCTCTAGGCAGCTGATACAGATCCATTGATGGTAGTTGCTGTTTAATATGGTGAATGATTTTGGAGCTTACAGTTTCTCTTATGTAATCTCCTTACATAAGGACTGAGAAAGAAACAACGTAAAGAACAGAATTTGAACAGCAAAACAGCAGGGGATCTGGAGCTCAACACAGGTATTGCCACCTGGAAAGTCTTTCTAGAATATCCACAGCTAATAAAAAGCCAACAGAAATAAAATTCACCCTCTTTTAAATATACACAAGAAACTTAAGTAAGAGTTGCACCTCACTACAGAATCCTGTGTGACAATCCACTATCTGATATTTAGCTAATCAGATGTTCAGTGAATGAAATGGAAGGTACCTAAGCAAGTAAGTTTTAATCCTAAGTGAAACAAAAAAAACCCTAAACAAAAAGCTCCAAAACCTGGAGCATAAAGATTCCAAATGGGTTGTTCTTGAGGTATGTTCATGTTGGAGAAAAACATGTTCTTCTTGCTATCCAGGTACCATGTGGTGACATACGATGCCTGGCATTTTTTGCATGCTGATTTATGAAACTGTGCCATGCTACTCTGTTCACAGCCTTCCCATGTGCTGCGTCAGCAGCTCCTGCTGTAAGCGTATTGCTTGTTGCTCCTAAGGAAGAGTGCATTTATTCATTATTGCTCATTCCTCATAACTCATGCTCAGAGTAGAGAAAGACAGAGGGAATGACTTAAAATGTTTAAAATCTTGATGGCAGAGAGAGGAGAATGTAAAACAAAAGATAAAAAGAAGCAAAAAGAAGCAAGAATAGCAGAATGGATGGAAAATGTGGAGAGGCTCTTTTGCCTATTTCATTCATATTTATTACTGGCTGCTCTGTTCCTTTCTTTATCTTCCTTTGCTATTTCATGTGTCGTACTGCAAGCTTTAAGAACATTGTGCTCAGATAAGACGGCAAAAAGCCAGCACGTGCAAGACCTGAACATACCAGAGAGATTAACAGTATTCATGGGTGGAGGCTGTTTGTAGCAATGTGAGAATACCTCAACAAGTTTCATACCTACAGAAAAAGGTCAAAATCAGGAGAAGATCTCTCCTGTCCTTACTTCTGAGCATGAGGTATAGCAGGCTCACAGATTTACAAAACTCAGTAAGTGATGGAGATTCTTCACTGCTTTTAGATGAAATTTGAATCAGTTCGTAAGAGAGCTGAGGAAATACTGGAAAAAAGTCCACCAGCATTTGCTCAAACGTTTTTATGAATTCAGTTCAGCTATGTTCAGTTCCTTCTATGTTTGTCCTTCGTATACATTCTAATGAACAAATTTTCTGGTGACGAGACTTACAGACACTGAAATCATTATGCAAAATATTCAGTGAAGGATTTGGAATAATGCATTGGTAAAGACTGGATTCTTAAAGATAGAAGCAGCTAAGGAAATTTCACCTCTGCCCCAATGCTACACTAGTTATAAACAAAGGGCTCATATCTGGGGTTTTTTGTATTCAAAAAGCTGTAATTCTGGAATTAGTTAACATCAAAATGGTTTTTTTTGCTGGACTTTATCAGCCTCTCAAATGGTAAACACATCCTAAACTTGCATATTTTATCAAAAACTTGTAAATTGTTTTTCTGTTTGCATTTTTTCCTTAAAATGCAGAACACTGGTTGATGTGCATTTGCTTGGCAGTAAGATCAAGGCCAAACTCGAGGAAAAAGTGGTTAAAGCTCCTAACATTGGCTCCAGTTACAATGAAATATCACAGCCAGAACAAATCCAAACACAGTACTTGTATCTGTCTTCTCTTAAGCCTGGCAGAATAGTTCTGAAATATAAGATAGACGAAATGTCCAAAAAGAGGCAAAGTAAGGAGAAAAATACCCCCAAACTAGGGGAAGACATACTGCATGTTCTTGTTTCATGGGGGAAAAACAGCAATGAAATATTGATCATCTGACTAGATTCAGCCAATTAAGAAAACGAGACTTTCACATGTTGATCACTGAATTACTAAATGTGAGCAGACGTGTTACCGCAGTGGCTGATGACGTTAGCCGTGCTGAGCTCTCTGTGAGTCTCCTGCTTTGCTGTCCTATGTCCAGCAATCTGTTGGTGTCTCTCACCAGTGCTGTATAGCAGGGCACCCACAGTGTGCAGATACATACTTGACTGAAATTTCTAAAATTATTTTTGTGGTGCAGACACTGATAGAAAAAAAAAAAATCAATGTTTTTAAAGCATTTTGGTATCATCACACTGAGAAACACAGAGACACAGGGAATTTCAAGAGGCTGACTTTCTGCTCAAAGATATCTTTTCTATTAACAATTTTCTCTAAACTATCTCTGCAATTTTTATAATATTCTTAACAGTGCTCCTCCTACTACTTGCTGTGTTTTCCATCATGAGCGGTAAGTTGGCTGTCTGGCTTTCTTCATTCAGTGTGACATTAGGTACTTAAGCCTAAGGCACCAATGTCTTTCAAAAGGTTGCACAGGGTGGCAGCGCTTTGGTTCTGAAGATGAAATGCATCCAGGCACTGAATTCTGAATTTCACTTATTTCTTGACCTATGCTGACAATTTGCACTCTTTTTTTTTTTCTCCGCTCCTTCTAGAAGAGAGACTTTCAGTTATACAAATATTTCTTTTGGACACAAATATGGCTTAGTTGCAAAAATAACTGAATGTATATGAACGGCAGACCTTATTTATAACTGCTCTGTTCCGTATGTGATTGATTGCCTCCAGTAAGGATACTTAAATGTAGCTGAGCTATTTGTGTTGGAGGCAGCGGCTGCAGAGCAGAATCATTTGGCAGTCACCAGATAGCTGAGCTTTCGTCGTGCTTCTCTGTACGTGCCCCAGGAAACATTATTATTTTAAAAGTCATTAATACTGCTTATTAGAATTCTGAAGTAACACTTTTTCTCTGCTTCTGCAAACTTTTTTCTTTTCTTCCTGCACTGAAGTCATGGTCTTCATTCTCCTCCTCTCAACCCTCTTTTGCTGAGTTGCCTTTTTAATTCATTCACCTAATAACATAGCACATACGATATAACTATTTTTTATTGGTATATAACACCTATATATTTGCCAAGTAAGGAATAGAGGGTATAGAAAAGTGTAAGGATAAAATATCTCTTGTGAAGTCCCCTAAGACAGAGATCATGTTTTTAATTCCCAGAGCAATAGCAAGAAGGAAGTTCACTGACTTCGATGCAGGGGTTGAAACAGAAGGGTCTCAGAGGAACAGCACAGAAGGATTTTCACAGGAACACATTCTAAAATGACACCTGGAACTGACAGTACTGTATTTCATCATTGATTAGAATAATTAGTTTATACCTGTTATGACACTATCTCCAAATAATTTAAACATAATATGCCATGAAACTATAAACAAATAATTTGGCAATGACCTGGAGGAATGCTTTCTGTGAAGCAACCTCTGAATAAAATAAAGGAATGAAGTCATCAGAGAGTCCAAGCAGCAGAAGCCCTGCTGCTTTAGAAGAGTACATGTAGATATCTATGTCCAGACTTTGATCCTAAACTATCAAATGTCCGTAAAATGACATTACACCAAAACACAGACTAGGTCAGAAGAGAATACTGGCGAACACTATTGCAATGTAGAGACCCTTCAGGTTTCTCCAATAAATGTCCTACTGAGAATAATAAAATATATATATATATATATTGATATTCTGTATTTCTACTTCAAAATATTGAAGTGGCTGTTGAGTTCTGAAAGGATGTACATCAAAAGTTGCAGGGTTTTTTCCTCACATTTTGATGATGAACACCACCACAGTATGATTTTATCATGCTTCTTGTTCTTCACAAGTCCCTCCTGATAATCAAAATAAAGCTTAATGGACAGAGAAAAATAATTACACAACCATAGAAGTGGCGTGCACAAAATTAAGTTGATTTTTTTCTTTTTTAGCATGAGAAATGTAACTCCATTAGAAAATAGTGTAAACATACTTAAAAATAAAAAGGGACACAAATTCAAGTGCTGAATGTGTCTTGCAGCATATTTTGGAGGTCAGCAGGCAGAGACTATCTCAGATCTGAGATAAATACTTCTAGAGATGAAAAGTTATCAGAAATGGTTGTCACCTCCACTTCTGTGCTCTCAAAAGGGAAATGCAGCTCCCATGCTTTGGCTTGATAGTAAACATACAATCATGGCTGGAGAAGCACAGATTATGAGCAGAAGAGCAAAAATCAAGTGTGTGGTTTAGATACAAATGCTGATTATGGAAGTCACCTTATCTTGTTACAGAGAAGGACCATGCCATGGGGAGTCTTCTGTAGTTGTATGTTTCTATACTGACCTAAACAACATGTTCTCCAGCAGTCACTGCAGAAACCCACTGTCTGGGTAGGAAAAGAGGTAGGGCCTGTGTAACTACAGGAAGACTTCTGCTCCATTACAGCTCTAAGAACAGTTGTCTGCCATATGTACTGTATACAAGTGCTCATTTTAATTAAGGTTTAATCTGCTCAATCTCTGCACTAATCCTTGGTTCTCTTTCATAATATTCCCACAGACCACTCCAGGGTATTTTCTGGCATTGAAAAAGTCTTAACTTTGCTGGGCTTGGTCTGGTTTGACAGTCGCCTGTGTATCCATATTCATCTTTCATTTTCCAACAGAAATCTGCTATATTTGTGAGGCAGAAAAAACCCACCAGTGTTTGAGCATTAATTGGACAAGAATGGCAATTTCTGGATTTGAGGAATAGCAAAGGTGCCACTAGAGTGTGTAAGTGGGCAGCTGGCATGGTAGCTTTTGCCAACATTTGCGTCAACGTGGGAGTACAGCAATATGGTAGCTGTTAACATTGTACCCAATAAATATCTCATCAGATGTCTAGATATGACTAGCCTTTTGGAGGAAGAAGCTGAGTAGTCTCTGCATCCATGGCAGGATTTTAATGTGTAATCCCAGCAAATGTCAGCAGGCCTTCATGGGTGCTTAAATACTGTACACATAAAATTACTTTCTTGAAGTCTAGTGTATAGGAAAACAGTGAAATAATAGAGAGATAATTCACACATTGAATTATCCAGAGAAAAACAGTGTAGTGCTCTACATGGCACTCTTTCTCAGCTGGCTCAAGCCTTAAGGAAAAACACAGAGGCCTGCTGTTGTCAAGTGCACGTGACAATTTTTTTTACTATAAGACTTGGTGTCTATGTGCTATATACATGTGCATCCATAAAATGGAAGTACTTATGTTGTTTCCAACCTTTTTTTTTTATTTGTTTCTGTTAGAAATAAGAAAGATGTTAAAACTGTTGGTTTAGGACAAAGGAAACTGTTTCTCTTTCACATTAATTTGATGCATTTCATAACTATTGCAGTTAAACAACAAAGACAATATTGCAGATAAAAATGGCACTAGACTTCAGTGAGGTATGTTTCTACAACTATTTCTTGTCATGAGGTTTCCTTCTGTGGATCTCTTACAACCCTTACACAAAGAGTCACTACAGTCTTCTATTAGGAAAAAACCAAACATCTGGTGTTCGGTTTTTGTCTTCTAGTCATCTTCTGTTTTCATTTTGCCATGACATTTCTCTCTGTGAGGAGTGTGCCTACCCTTCTTTCTCCACTGTCTTCAAAGGGCCTTCTTTCTGTGCCTCAGTCCACCACTGCTACTCTTCTGAGTGTTATCCCTACACAACTACTTATTTGGAATAAATCCCAGAGCCCAATGCTCTATGCTTATGCTATATATGTTAGGAGAAAGTTCTCTACAATAGAATTTTATCATGACATCAACAACTAAAATGTCACCATTTTGAAGACCCAAAACCATTGAGATTTTCAAGAAATTTTGTCCATGAAACCTTAAACAGGTTGATTTACAGATTCAAGTAGCAACCAGCACAGAACTGGAGAAAACTCAAAATATATACTATGACACTTGGCTTGATCTTTCAGTCCATTTAATTGAAAATGAACACACTAGATTTAATAAGGTGATATGAATCATTATTTATTTTCAGGACCTATGGAAATACCCTAAGTTAATCAGTTCCTCATTTTTATTTCTTTCTACTTTGTCCATTAGTTTGTTGCTGCTAGCAAGTACATGAACTAGCAGAGTAAGCTAACGCTTTTTAACAACTGAGAAAATTCTAAAACAAATAGAAATAAAATGTCCTATCAAGCCACTAGACAAACTAGCTGGTTACTCAGGTGAAGAAATTTTTCCATTCAGTAGTAATGGTTCATATCCACTCTCCAAACCAGCTTCCAAAATGGGGTTTCTACCCACAGAACATCACCCTTGTTTTTATTTTTACATTCACAAAAACATATGCTGCCCTTGATGAAACATTTGGGAATGTAGGTGGTGGAGGAAAAAATGACAGTGCCAAATGACAGCGTTATTTCAAACTAAAATGGCTTATTGAAGTGCTTTGTCTACTATGATGGACAAAAATGCTCTTATATGCATAGGAAATTAAGTTTCCTAGTTTCACATGCAAATATAAGAAGGGCCATTTACACTTTCTTACTGCAAAGTTAATGACTTGCACATTCCTTAATAAAATACTTTCAATAAGCCTCATTAATGTAGCTATTTACATTCACAGTTATTGTAATAAGCATAAAAAAGGAAGATACTTTCTCCACCCTTTCCCTTTAAGCCTAAAAGCTTGAAATTTATATCTGTAGAGAAATATCAAACTGCAACATTCCCTCACACCAAAAACCAAAATACAAAATGCACCTCTGAATGAGAATGAACATCCTGCAATGTTGCTCCAGAAAGTGAGATATCAGCAGACTGCTTTCGGCAGCAGGCAACCGAGACAGGCTATGGCAGAAGTGGGTATACTGTTTTACTGCCAGTTTGGGGTCAGCCCGCTGCCTGAGAGGAGTGAAGAGCTCACGGGGACAGAGGAGTGGAGAGCCCGACCACCCTGCAAAGTCACCACTTCTCTTCCAGCTGGAGACCAAGGCTACATTTTATATATTATATTTTTTATATTTTATTTTATATATATTTATTTCATATGCTCATTTGTATTTACCAAATAGGTGAAAGAAGAGCCTCATGCAGCTGTCAGCAGTCTGGCTGAACAGCAAGAAGCTGAGGGATGAATCTACTGTTTGTTCTCTCCGAGGGTGTTTCCAGTGTCCCAAGGACATGGGAGAACCTCCTCAGCCTGAATGCACACACTCACACATTGCTCAGAGATGGCTGAGAGGCATCACTCTACCTGCTGTTCCCAGCTCTGATTTCTATTTTCGAGCAGATACTACCTAGTGAGTTAAGTCTGGCTTGTAGCCACTCCATGGATAGAGAGCCTGTCCTGTATATGGTGTTGTATGGTTTGTGCATTTGATAATGATAGGATAAGGCTTAAGCCATGGCTGTAAAGGCCAGCTGTCTCCAGCATGCCTTCCAAGTGCCAAACAAGTCTTAGGAGAAATGTCAATAGGGAAATACTATAAAATGACATTTTGAATAGAAAGTACTCTGCCATGATATATACAGTGTTATTTTGGACAAATGTTCTTAATCAAGCAGTAAACAATCTTGTATCAAAATAAGGACAGCTGAAACTTAATACCCTACACAACTAGCTATCCAATAAGAATTTAAATTAAAAAAAAAAAATCAGTAAATCTAAGCATGCTGACCCATGTGAAATTCATGAAAAATGGAAGGTTATATGCATGACTTTGATGTAGAGTGTGGAAAGTGTTGAGAAACTTATAAAGCTGTGTACTATTCACTCTTCGTTTTTCAGTGAACAACTACTCTGGTGAGGTTTTACAATCCTAAGGGAACATTAAGAAAAAACACTTTAGCTGCACAGTAAATGCACCTATTTCTCAAACTAGATGCCAAAATAAACAGTCTGACATCCCACACAGTAGACTAGATCATTCAGCACGTATATTAACTAATAAAACTCCACTCAGAAAAGAAGTAACAAACAAACAAGAAAACTTTTATCCTTGAGCATCTAGGATCCAAAGGCACTCAAGTTCAAGAGAACAAATCATATTTGGGCTTTGTCACATGCTAAAGAGCAGGTCTAACCACCCCTTCAGAAGAGGATACCATCTGTTACATCTTATTCCCGAATCATGTACTCCTCTCCTCCAAAAACAAGTAAATAAGTGTATTCATTTCAAGGAAGCAGCTACAAGCTTTTGAACAGATAGGAAACCTGACGCACTAAGATGCAGTGAATCCCTTACTTGGTGATTTCTGGAAGGGAAACTTTTAGTCTTGAAAGTTGTTTTTAGACAGTGGCTAAGAGGAAGACCAGCTACGTAGAAGGACAAAATTTTATGTTGCTAAACTCTGGAGACATGTGGGAACCAGACAAAAATACTTAATGTCAGCAGAGTAAAAATTTAAAGAAAAAATGCACATCAGATTTGCCTGTATAATGCAGGTGTTCCCACTCAAACCCCTCAGTCATTGCATACTCAGAATTGCATCAAGCCATTAGTTCTACAATAAATTCTCCTTCTGCTCCCCACAGCATCACTATTTCCTACTTTCTGCATATCTGAACTTCTCATTGAATCTCATCTTCCCTGCAGACAGTGGGTCATGTTCTTCCAAGTCCCTCCACCCTGGTTTCTCTACTGTCTTCATCACTTTCCTCTCCTAGTGGCTCAGCTTTTCTCTAGTTCCCTTTCCTCCCTCTTTCCAGTCTCCCCCTGCCCCAGGACTGCCATACCTCATGCACAGGGTGACTGGCTGGGATCCTTGCCTGAGGAGCCGCCCTTGCTCACTCTGGAGATGGTGACTTCTCTGCGGGCCCTTCCCCTTGCAGAGGGCTCCGCACTGCCCTGCTGGTGCTCCTCCCCCAGCTCCAGCTGGTCCCCTCATTCGGGCACAGAGAAGAGAGGTTTTGTTGAAAGTTGTATTGGGGCCTCATCCAGTGAACAGTCCTGCCCACTCTGGCCACTAGCCAGATGCCAAAGACACCCAAAGAGAAGGGTCAATAAGAGACCTGGGATGATACCAGACCTATCCCAAAGTCAGGCAGGTGGGAGCTTTGAGCTCTGAAGGCAGCCTGTCTGCCCAAATCCTGTTGCGGTCAGCCCTTCTTGTGACCTCCCTCTCAGTACGTATACTCTGCCCACACTACGATTGGGGAGAGTGAGCAGGAGAGAGGAGGGGTTGGCTGCACAACCAGGCTTCCCCTGCCGCCACTGTCATTGTGTTTGCATTGCCGGGAGATGGTCTGGCTGCCTTTGTGGGGCCCTTGGGCAGGAGCCCAGCAGCCTTTCTGTGCCACTGCTCACATTGTACTGCAGCGGTATAAACACGGGCTTGTCCACAGCGCTCTTGAGAGCTCTGGAGGGAATCCATGACCGCCCGGTGTCAAACAAGCCAGAGAAGCTGGGCTACTTTCTGTATACCAGCTACTGTCCATATCCTAATTTGATATTTTTTGCAGGAATATGGAAGTTTGTCAGTATCAGAGAAATGTGACAAGGGAGTATGACAGGACTGCGATAAAAAGTTAGATACCACAAAATTGTCTTCAGTGCTTCACTGTTTCTAAAGACACAGACTGGACAGTGTTTAACATTTCTCAGAACCATGCTAAGGTGCCACAGAGATAAATAAATGAGGCAGAAAATACATAAGGTTTGAGAAGAAAAAAAAAGAGTTACTAGCATGAGGAGAAAAAAGTATTTTAAAACCATAAAAGGCTGTCTCAACCAATCCCGTTTCTAGCCTACAAATATTCAAAAGCATAAAAGATATCATCAGCACTCTACTCCCTCCTATCTAACCTCTCTTTGACAGGGAGGATAACCTTGGAAAGGGTAAAGACAAGATCTTTCATCTACCTAGAAGTCTTAATACCCTACTGCTAGGCACTATGCATGAGCTATCCGAGCATTAAGCTGACTTTGCACAGATTTGAGTGACTGCACAAACTTCAAGGCCTGAGAACACAAGAAACAGGCCAGAAAAAAATCAGCAAGGTTGGGCCCCTCCAAGCTTTGAGATCTCTAGATGGGAAAAATTCCCCTGTACTTACTGAACTTGATGCACATACTTGAAACCCTCCAGCCTTCCTTGCTGAGCATTCTGCCTCTTCCTGCTGTGACACAGGTGCTGGTGTAGTCTTCTGTAAATACTAGATGTCAAAGTTCCCTTGGATGCCTCCAGGTACAGACCGAGAGCTAATGCCCCTCCTGCAGTACAACCTGCGGAAATTCCAGTAGCTTGGACAGAAGCTGGTGTGTGTTATAACCCCAAATTATGTTTTTCTCATTCCCTCTATTATCACTTAGGCAGAGTTGCTTTGCCTACAAGGAAAGCCCTTCCTGAATGTAGAACCTGAAATCTAGGAAAGCATGAGTGTGCAAGCAGGACCTCCATCTGCTCTGCTTTGCCCATCCCACAACGGAGCGGGCAGAGGGGTGAAGCACACATGCTAGCATACTGTAAGATAGTGCTTTAGTTGTCTGTAAAACAGAACATGGCATTTCATGAATAGCCCCTTTTCCGCAAAGACAAAAGGCAGAATTCTCCTGCCAATTTCCCCGTTGCTGCAGGGATCAGCTGATCAAACTCTTTGGAAGCTGATGCAAATTGTCTTTATTCCACTGTCTTCAATGAAGCTGGACAAATTTATACTCACTGAGAAACTAATCCTTACATATTACTGCAGTCGTGTATTACTGTACAAAGGAATATAGTTACAAAATTGCAATGCAAATATGGATATGAAAAAAAAAAGAATCTTTCTCTTTCCTAAAAGCTGTTACCCCGTCAGATTTCCACAGGACCATAAAAGCACAGGCTGCAGACTTTATTCTCTTTACCTTTCCTCTGAAATTAACATTGTTTTAAACAAATCCAACCTCTATAATTTTTTTCCTATCCCAAATCAGTTACTATTTCCTGTTCTGCATTTAATTTTTAATAAGGAATTAAATATGTACTCTGATCAAAAAATCAATTTCCTTTTGAATTACCCAAATGTTAAAGCCACACTCTGTGGCAAAGAGATGGCACTCCGAAGAACAGAGCCATCTACAGAAATCTTTTTGATAATGGTGTCCTTCTTTTAAATCCAAACATTTCCTTGATGTGGAATACAAATTGAGCTCTAGTGTATAAGTCATCTAGGATTTCAAAGTTGGCCTTTATACTTTGCCATTAATTAGTTCCATCCAAGAAATTAAAACAAAGATACAAACAAAAAGGTTCTCTAAATATGTTACATAAGGCATTCAGAATATTCCAATTCATTCCCCTCCAGGAACACAGCAGAGTCAAAGAATAGTGTACACAGCACGTTTAGACTCTATAAAAAGCACTAGAAACTGTAAGAATAGTTTAAAACCCACTTAGTTAAAGCTCTCCATTATAAAAGCTATTATAGAGTATTTGCTAATCAATCTACACTTCTGAGTTCTAAACAATTGCAGGCTTAATGAAGTGTACTTTTCTTCACTGTCAGACACAGGAACAAAGAGTTTCCTATTAAAATGGAGGAAATGAAAGCAGAAGGCAGAAGATGTCTTCCAAAAATTACTGGATCTTCTAAGCGATTTAAATATTGAATAGAAAGTCAGAAACTCTTATTTGGAATCTCTTTTTTAGGGGGAAAAAGATCTGAGAAATAGACTTTCTTTCCCAGTACACCCCATGTACAGCTTTAAGTCAGGCAGGATGAGTATTTTCTCTGACGCGATGAGGAAAGCCTCCCAAAAACTCATACAACTTGCTCCAAATTTTTATTAATCTCATTTTGTTTCAACTATCACAACGTAACTGAAATAGAAGTTGAGAATTGGGGTCAGTGGTCAGTCAGTATGCAGAGATCTTTCAAAGTGAGTAATAAAAAATATTTTTTGCTGGGGAGGAAGCAACACAGCATGGAGTAAGAACACAACAGATATATCCATTCAGCCTGAAAGTAAATTAAGAGTTTTCTTTTTCTCAAGGTTTACTTAATCCAATTTGTATAGAAACACAAGGGAAACTTATCCCCTAACATCTTTGGCATAAAATTTAGTAGTATTCACTCAGCTGAAAAACAAATCTTATAGACAGGGGAAGAGGCAGAGTCACACTTGCTCTCTCAAACCAAAAACCAAAGTGAAAAGCAGAGTTGGTTGTGTTCCCCACTACCCCACAATGCACAGATGCTCTCTCCCTCCCTGTCCCTCCTGTGGCGTTGTGACAATCTTTTATAAGAGGTCACAGAGCAAAGTTGATACCACACAGTGCTACAAGCACCATCAGCTTCTGTGAGATTTCCCAAGCCAGTTATCGCCTACTTTTAGCTCTTTATTCTTTGGAGCTCAGCTCACAGAGGACTAATTTCTGTCAGCTCCTTATTTGTTCTAGGATCTTGTGTGATCATGGTTTTTGTGTAGCCCATCTAATTGTTTTCTCATAATTCTATTTACTGTGTTGTAAGACCTAGGAAAGTCCTACACCAAGCTGTAAAATTTCTGTCTTAATTTCTAACACTTGATTGCAAACATGCAGCATGAGAAAGGAGATATTTGACATTCTTTTGTTGTTTTTGATTTGGTTTTTTTGAGGTAGACCTACAGTAATGTACAATCTTAAAGAGGTTTTAGATTAGAATGACTTGTAGCATTTCCTGTGACTGTTTCAGAAGATACATTTCCTGTAAGAGGAACAGAGATTAACTTCAGTGCCTATATGGGCACAGAGGAGCATATGTATTTCTATTTCTCTTTTATCATGTTTATGATAACTAAGGCTTACAAATCACTCTATTTCCACAATGAAAATTTTGAGGGTTTTGGCGTTTGTTTTTAACCTACATTCTGGTTCGTGCAATCTGTGTAAATATTCATTGGTGCCCTTTAGGCACTGAACCACCTGCACTGAAAGACAGAAAAAATTTCACTTACATATTCTAGAAATTAGCTACTGGGAACAGTCTAAACCCAAACTAAGAAAAGATCAATGATTTCCCTATTTCCTCCCTGTAATAAATTCCAAATGCCCTGAGTCAGCCTTTCTATTCCACATGAAAACTGAGGATGCGACTAAAACCATACTGTGACACATAGCTGAACATATTGTTCTCTTCACTTAAATATACCAAGTCCAAAGGAAGCTGATACCTGCATTGTCAAAGCTTACCTATCTGAATAGCTTTGTGGTCTCTCATTCAAAAATTTCGATTTTCTCTGAGGCATGTGGCTTGGACATGAATCTGACACAATATAAACCCTTCTGTTATGTAATTGCAAAACTTCATCTCATCTTTCATATAAAACTCTCTACTACTTCTGCCCCACGATCAGTCTAAATATCACTGTCGTTAAATCATTGCAATGGGTTAATCTGCCTATAGTTTGCACTTAATGAAGACAAGAAAGTTTTGCTTGACTTCTAGTCTGGAAATTTGGTATGGTGTCTCTATTTATGGTCTAGAAAAAGATAAATGGCTTCAGGAAATATAACTTAATAACCACAAGGATTTTGTGAAGGATAAACAAAGCCACCTGTGAATAGGAATGAAATGTTGATTTTGATGGGACATGATCAGGCAGGAGTTGTAGTCCAAATCAGAAGTAAGCTAAAAAGTGTTCATGAAACTACAGTATCTTTTAATATTAATGTGGATTTCAGAGGAAAGAGGAAATTCCATCTTTCGTAAGGAAACAAAGTCCATGTGATTTCACATAGCTTTGCAATGCATAGCCGGATATTCAGGCATGAAAAGCAGGCTGCACCATTTGTCCACAAAAAGCAGTATCACATGAGGAAAACCTGTATTTTTATTGTGACTACAATTTATAGACTACATAGTCTGCTGTGGTGACAGATGAATACTTCCACAGCATAACGTGGGATGATTGTGTATTATGCTAAGGGCTCTGCAAGGAAGGTTTCCATGACAGCATTCTGTGTATCATTGATATTTTGGAAATAACATTCAGTTTTGATCTCTGACTTCTACACAGTTTGCTGTTTCCATGAAACATTATATTCAAGCGGAAAAAAGCCAGGGCTAGCATGCATATTTTACATACGGCCAGGAATGCCTGGAAGTGATATTTCTGTGATAAACTGCAGAACTATGTGATAAACCACAGAGCTATTTGATAAATGCACGCATTGAACACCTTTAATTACCTTTTTTACTTTCTGGCCAGTAACCATTCTGTCTCAGGACTTATTCTGAAGTTTTATACTGTTGAACAGGTTCAGACAGCTGGCATTTCCAGTCTGCTGTCCACATTAAAATACAGACCTTTTCTTGAAAACTAACTCTGCCTCAAAACCCAAGAGAAGTTAGTTTCAATCCTGGGCCAAAAAAAAAAAAAGCTTTTCTATACATTTAAATGTGATGGCTTTTAAAGAACACCATCTTGCTCCACAGAGCTGAGGACGTGTTTAGCGCTGAATTACAGGGGAGACTTGGGACAGGAAGGGCCTTAAAAATACTTCACATTCAGATGTTCATAAAAGTTGTTCCAAGTAAGTTTTTAATCTGTTTTGCAGCTGTCTTATTCCTCTACATTTGGACAGGGATTTTCCAACGGGTCTGAAAGAGCTAGTAGCCCAGTTCCTGTTGAATTGGTAACAATGGACTGTTACTGGTAACAGTGGATGAGGAGAAGGCTGAGGTAGCCAAGAAGTTTTTTGCCTCAGTTTTCACTGGCAACCTCTCTTCCCACACCTCTCCAGTGGATGGGCTCCATGACAGGGACTGGGGGAGCAAAGTCCCTCCCACTGCAAGAGAAGATCAGGTTCGCGACCACCTGAGGAACCTGAACATATAGAAGTCTATGGAGCCTGACAAGATGCGTCCCATAGTCCTGAGGGAATTGGCTGATGTAGTTGCCAAGCCACTCTCCACAATATTTGAGAAGTCATGGCAGTCAGGTGAAGTCCCTGGTGACTGGAAAAAAGGGAAATATTGCACCCATTTTTAAAAAGAGGTAGAAATGAGGACCCCGGGAACCACCAACCTGTCAGCCTCACCTCTGTGCCTGGGAAGATCATGGAACAGAAGCTTGCCTAGGAGCTATGTTAAGGCACATGAAAGACAGAGAGGTGATTCGAGACAGCCAGCATGGCTTCACCAAGGGCAAGTCCTGCCTGACCAACCAAGTGGTGGCCTTCTATGATGGACTGACTACATCAATGAACAATGGAAGAGCTACAGATGTCATCTGTCTGGACTTCTGTGAGGCCTTTAACACGGTC
>Ga0065711_1004751_pt1 | contig 27041 bp, 23 predicted proteins | sample Hoacrofraction12_FD_59098 | JGI IMG/M metagenome (GOLD analysis project Ga0065711, IMG submission 59098) | Hoatzin crop microbial communities from Cojedes, Venezuela - Epithelial fraction 12 v2 (version 2) | ecosystem: Host-associated > Birds > Digestive system > Esophagus > Crop | place... | reverse complement strand
GGCAGCGCCGTTTGGGGGCTTCTCCCCGCGCACCCCTCGGGGGAGGGGGAGTCCCGCCGTGCGGGACGGTGTGGGATGCGAAGTCCGGCGGGAGCCGTGTGCCAGCCCGGAATGCGGCGGTCCGGGCGGCCGGTGGGAACCCGCACCCCTGCCGCGGGCCGGGCTTGGCCGGGCCGGGGCTCTGGCTGTTGCGGTGTGTGCTTTCACGCGTGTTTCATGTGCGGGGGCGAATCCGAGCCGGGCGGGGAGCGGGATGGAATAAAACTCACTTTGTGGTTCCATTGTATCGACTTCGTGGAGTTCTCCGGAGCAAGGGAGTAGTGGGAGAGAACTGGGCGTCTGAAGTGAGAGTCGGTGCTCTTCGGTGACGGCAAGAAACGGCTGTTACTGCTTTTGCAGTTCAGACTGAGGATTTGCTTTGGCGTCACCGAGCAGAGGATCCAGCGGTTTGATCTGAGCTGGTGGCAAAGCCACGCCGAGCAGCTCCATGAGCTTTAATCTGCACCGTCCAGTAACGGGAATAATTCCTGTTCTAAAAAAGACGCACTTCTCTCTACAACGAGAAACTTGGTTTTTAGTGGGTAGGAGTAACGTGCTACATCCATAGCTTGTGGATTCCAGAGTAAAAACTACGTGAGCGCGTTATGATTTATTTGTTTCCCCGCCTTAGCCCGAAACCTCTCTGTGCTGAATGAACACAAGCAGCAGGCTCCCCTCTGATGAGCGGTTCACGATCTGGGGCCGGTGGCGGCGGCGGGAGCACCTGTATCCCCGGGAGCACCCGTATCGCCCGTGCTCTGGAGCAGGGTGTCCCCTCGGGGGACGCTGCTGGGGGGAGGCTGCACCCGACGGCTGGGGGCAAAGGAGGAGGGGAGGGAAAGAGAACAGGGGAGCTGAGGTCGGTAGTGGTGTGCCGACCGGGATCGCGCGGACTGGCTACGTGCCCCCTGGGTGGAGTTAGGAGGTGTTGAAAACAACGAGATGGTAATGCCACAAATACGTGACGCTGCCTACGACAGCGCGCAAGGCTGGGAAGAGCCGAGTGCTTGTGCTTTGCGGAATAAGGTGTGAGTGTAACCTTACTCGGCTGCCTGGTGTACCCCATGCACCTGCGAGGGTCTTGCCTGAGGGAGCGGGTGGGAGCGGCCCTGTGCTGTGGGCAGCCGGGGCTGCCTGCAGGGGGGAGGCTCGCTGGGCCCCTCACTCACCTGCTGCAGCGCAGCCCAGGCCTGTGGCAAGGAGAGCCCCTGCCCCTCGCTGTCGCTGGAGCAGAGCCTCAGGCACCAGCGTTCTCAGCGGTGGCCGCCTGCTGTTGGTCACCTCTGGCTGGGGGCTGCAGCCACCCTGAGCCTCCCAAAATGCGAAGCGCCCGTAATTGTGCTGCTTGCCAACAGGAGTTTCTGGGGAAGTGTATGAAGACCTGTAGGTGCTCTGAAAAAAAACAAGCCATAGGGATCCAAAATTGCTTAATTAAATGATGCTTTGAACTTGTACCAGCTCCTAAAATGGGGAGAAGGGGAAAGCCTCGGAAACGCCACGAGAAGCCCATAATAATTCTGTGCTTGTACAAGAGTTTAAATAACAACATAGTGAAGAGTGGACAAAATGAATACAATGAGTGGAAGGATGCTGGGAGTAACTAGGATGTGATCCTGCGATTGGGAGCTGGATTCTAATCCATGTGTACACGAGCCAGAGTTGCATGAGCAATAGACTGTCTGATATCCCCAGCCCCTCTGAAAGTTCTTTTTTCTGCAAAAGAACTTTGAAACCTGGTCACTTCAAGTGGCCTGATCTCCCCTTATGTCCCCAAGAACTACGTGTTGTGCATCACCAGCCTGGCCAGAGCTGCTGGCAGAGCTGCCCGCCCCCCCCAAGGAGAGCTTGTGCAAGGCAATAAATACATGTGTTTTTTTCCCTTCTTTTTTTTTCCACTCAACCTCTTAATTCAGCTTCAGGAGTCCCACGTTGCTCTCTTTGTCCCAAGCTCCCTCTCTCCTGGCACCCAGCTGCTGTGAAACAAAGCTTGGTGTCATCGGGGTGGGATGTTGAAGGGGGGCCCTCTGCTTGTCCCTGGCTGACAAGCTTGTGTTGGGAGAGTGCTGGGCAGAGCATTGTGGTTGTAGCAGGGGAGTATTTAGTCACTGGGTAGAGCAGATGACGTCTTCTGGTCTCTGTTCATGTGTTCTGTGATTTACGGGTTATGCCAAGTCACTACTGCAGGATATTTGGGGGATGTGTAATGGCAAGTCCAGCCCCATCTTCTACAGGTTCTCCTTCGAGCTGATGTATGGATGCAGAAAGTGTGGAGCTGGCACAGCTTTCTTAATGTTTTCATATGTGACTTGTATGTCGCGTAATTTTGACCCAGATGTGTCTTGCATTAATATCCAGCCATGGCAAAGTGCAGCTCTGTCCTAAGTAAAACAGCAATGAAAATATTTTAATCTTTCAGAATATTTGTTTTGGCCTGGTTCAGTAAGGGAAAGTATGAACTGACTGTGGAAGTGACTGCCTGTTGGTGTGGGTCAGTCCTGCCCTCTGCTACGGGGAGCTGCGTATGTTTGACTGCAATGGGAGCGGGCATTGTGGCATGAAGACTTCTGCCATGTTCTGACACGGTCATCTGAGGCTTGCGGGTCTCCTTTCCCAGTCCCAGGCAGTGTATAGCAAGGCTGCGTGTTCCTCGTCTGTGGCCGTTTGTGTAAAAGCTGCTTTTGTTCCAAATGTGCTCGGTGCTGTGGAGTTTCACAGTTTGTGCTGAAATTTTTGGCATTGGCTGGACGGGTACAACTCCAGTAGTGAGGTCAGCAGCTGAGCTCATCAGACGCAACAGGGACCAAGTGTCATCAGCAGCTGGGTTGCAAAAATGCTGTGAGCTGGGGCATGAGCTGGGCATCCCCCCACTGCTGTCGTGGCCACTTGCTGCTGAAATGCACCCTTCGCTCAGGGGCACTGGTTTCTGGCTTTGCTGGAATAAGCCATGAGCACTTGATTTTTGGTTTAGGTTTAGTTCTTTTCTTTTTTTTTTTTTTGTTGCTCTGTTCTCCACTTCTCTCTGATGGAAGCTTTTCCTGTTGTTCTGCTGCTTAATGAAGAAGCCTCGCTGTTTCTGGAAGACATGTTGATTTGAATTCAACGGATTAGAGGAATAAGCTAGAAAAATGTAAATATCCAGGTTTCTGTTTTTTTCTTGACCATATAATACAGTGAAGCCTGCTTTTTCTTCTGCTGTTCCTTTCCTTTCCCCTTTTGTGATTCTTTCACCTATGGTGACGTCACAGTTCCATGTATTTTCCCCAAATTAGTGGGACATTCAGTTACATGGGAAACGGCGCAGCCGGGGCGTTGCAGGAATGTACCATCGGGTCATCTGGTGCAGTACCCAAGAAGACTGTGATTTTGCAGGTGATGCAGGCATTAGCATTTTTCGTGCTTAATGTAAAAGACGTGGTCTGGGACTGTGTCTTTTTAGAAGACTTTTCCCCCTCTAATTCCTGTGGCAATATTCCTGGTTTGTGTTCAGTAAAATGTGGATGAACGTACCCAACATGCAAGTGCCTCCCTGTCTCCTCAGCTGGAGCAGCGACCAGGGGGTGCGTCAGGTATTTAAGGGTTGTTCTCCCTGCTGGGAAGCCCAGGGCTCCAGCCCAGGGCTCGCTGAACCTTCTGGGTATAGTTCTGGTTGGCGTGTTTGTGGCAGAGCTTATCAATGGTTATAAGCAGCACTCTGATTTTTGGCTTGATGTTTGTGGTAGCATCACTGGTTGAAATGATCCTGAAAATCTTCTGAAATCTTTCTTTAAAATTATTTCCAAATGTACCCTTTGTGCTTGGTTCAGGACATGAGGGTCAGGAGCCCTTGGCGGTACAGCTGGGATTTTGGAGCCGCTGGCCTCGGCGATGTTCCCGTGAGGACTCTGAAGTGGTTTTTGAAAACAAGGTCTTCATGCAATTTCATGTGCCTGTCGGAGAGATGGCTGCTGTTTGCTTTGAAACTTAAATTTTCCTGGAAGCTTGATGCCAGACATTGTTTGTAGATAATAAATCCCAGTGGGTGCATAGTTTCCGAGGTCACGCTGTTTATAAGCCCTCTTTATAAGTTTTCCTGCTTCCCTTAATGTGCATGGGTAACGGGGATTGCCACGTCCGAAAACATTCTCCCCTGGGACGGGAGACGCAGCGGTGCTGGCGCTGCCTGGCCTCGTGCTGTAACACCAGGCATCGCTGAGCTGTGCCCACAGGCCCTGGTTCTGGAGGAGCTCTCACTTTTCTTCTGCAGGCGGTACGGCCGCGGGCTCGCACAAGAAGTGGTCGGGTGGTGGGGAGTAGATGCGGGTGCTGTGTCGTGGAGCCTGCTCCCATCCCATGTCCTGTCCCTGCCCATGGGTCCGGGTGGGAAGACGCTGCTGTTCCAGATGCTTTTCTTGAGCACACGGTTGCCTCTTGCTGAGCGATTGCTTGGCTTCCGCTGTCACCAGAGGACAGCAGGAGAGACCCCCTTGCTGCCTGCTGCCTCCCAGCCTGGCCGGTGCCCCCGGCCTCGGGGCTGGCCAGCGTTCGGTGAAGTGGCTTCATAAAGACGTGCAAACGGCCAAGTGTTCATGGTAGGACTTCAGAGATTCTTTGTCTACTCATCTGGAAATTCGATTTTCTTGCCGAAACCCACAGTTTGGGGCCATTTGTGGGCAAGGATTTGATAGCGGATGTATTCTCATATTGCTAGAATTTCTTTCTTTCACAAAATACAGTTCTACATCTTTTCTAATGTGCTGTGAAATGCTGTGGGGGAGAGCTGCCAGATGGGATGAAGTGAAGTAGGTGTTGCTGGGCAGGAAGCTTCAGGTCCTTCTTTGCTCAGGCAAGTTTGACTCCCTGAACCTGGAGGCTTAATTTTGCCATCACATAACTTGTGCGGCCCCTCTGAAGTCCATGGGAAATACGTTTGTGTAAGGTTGCTGTATTCTTTGAGTTGTTGGTGTAATTTACCTCTGCATCATTAAGATACAGCCGTAAAAACACAGTGCAGGCATTGATGGAGGTGAAAAAAGCGGCAGGAGCAGTACTGGGGGTGTTGCTGCTGGCTTTCAGGCCTACCTGCGAGCACTGCCCTCCGAGGCTTCACAAACACACCGCGAGTTTTGCTGGGATTCGCTGCTGTGCCCTGTAACTGTGCGTCTTGGATCTACTGATACTTTGGTTTTGGGGGTGACAGACTATGTTGCTAAGTGCATGCTTACTACACGCATCGGCTCCCACCCAGTGTATACACATCAACCACCTTTCCCACATCAGAAACATTGAAACTTGTCACTGAAGAGAAGTCAGCTCTGGGCAGCAACGTTACCTGTGTGTGACGGCGTGGAGGCACTCAGGGCACAGTGGTTTGGTGACAAGGTCTGTTTGCATCTGTTCAGGTGTAAGGTGGTTCTAGGTGCTGTCGGTGCTTTCAGAATGAACTTCACGTCTTTCTGTTGTACACCTGGTGTTCAGATGCGTACAGCTATTAATGCAGTGTACAGTCAGTTGAAACAATGGTTTTCCAGTTTTTAAAAGCATATGGAAAAACTCTTCTTTAAACCAAACACAAGCAGGTTGTAAGTGTAAAGCGTACAAACAGCTGTCTAGGCAGAAACTGCTGCAAGACGTGTAGCAGGGCTGATGCTGCTACTGAGCTCTGGTTTTATTAAAGGCTGTGTCAGAAGGAAAAAGCGAGAAGTATTTGAAATTTAAGATTGAGTCATGTGGATGCGAACGTCCGGGAAGTCTTACAGCCCAGTGTTTTGGCGCTGTATAGCTTCAGGATAGCTTTCAAGGCATCAGAGTTTTTGCACTAGTTTGCTGCTCTGACTTTACAGCAGTCAGGGATCTTTAAAACAAAGCTCTGTGATTCCAGCAGGCTCATCTGGCACCACTTAGCTTGGGCAGTCCCTTTTTTCTACGTTATTTATTCTTTGTAGAAAATGAATGGCTCTGGAAAAATGCTAATTTTGGGAAGCATTCTATGACCAAAAGAAAATCAAAATCAGTGACTGCCTTGTGGAAAGCCCCCTGGGATAGGGTCTTAAGGGTTCGTTTATAGCGTACTACTAGCTTGTGTTTAGGAAGCTGACAGCCTGTTTGATGACCAAGAAAAATAAAGAAAAAAATAAAGCAGTAATTTCCTTGAAGGAAGACAAACTAAAGCATTCAGTCTAAGTAGTTCAGAATTTTAACTGCCTGTTTCTTATTTTCGCTTTGTCACTGGTGGCAGCCAGTGGGACGGTCAGCTGTGGCATGTCCAGAGTGTTACCGTTTCCATCCAAGAGCGGTGGTGTTCGCAGCAGAGACCTTCCGCGGGGCGATGGGAGGTGTGCTGCGCTGCCGGGGCTTGGTGCTACCATCCTCTCGCGTAGATCGGTACCGTGGTGACTTTGTTTGCGATTTGGCTCTCTGTAAGCAAGATGAGAGTCTGGCCCAGAGACACGTAAATGTGTAACTGAAAAGTCCCTTTAAACAATGTTTAATACTTGCCTTTTTTTTTTTTTCCTCCTCCACAGTGCTTTCATGTATGATAATTGAACTTACTTGCACTTCAAATAATAGCTGGAAAAGTTACAGGTGACAGTTGTATTAGTCTTCTGGGCTGTTTCTGAGTAAGTGCATCAGAACTCTTTGAGCAAAGATTTTAAACGTGGGTGATTGTAAATGTGTCCTGAGAGGATCTCATATGGCTTTTCATGATTCGTTTTTCCTGCTGAAATACTGAAAATATAGAGTGGCAAATATAAATCTTTGATGTCCAGAATCTTACGAAAAAAAGGAAGTTGTGTGTTTCTGGTATTTGATATTCTTTTAATGATGGCACTTCAACAAAATTATACACAGCCTCAGCACGGTGAAGTTGATCTCGTTGCACTGACCCTTACCTCAGCAGTTCAGTGATGGCTTCTGAAGTACTGGCTTTTTTTGAAGGACCTCCATATGTGTTTTCATTGGGAGCATTTAAATAGTAACCACTTTTCTGCCAAAATGATTGTCAGTGGTAATAATTCCAATGTTGATTTGGAAGTATAAAAATGTTGCCAATCCAGCTGTTTGCCTCTGTTCCCTCGCAGGCTTCCCCTGCTCTATCATGCTGAGTGCTTCAAGGGAGGGGGTGGGAGCTCTGAAGGAGGTCGGGGGCCTTTTTGGGGCTGTTTCACTCCCCGCTCGCAGTTTACTGGATAGTTCTGCTTCCAGGCGATGTTAACAGCTACATTTCTGATCTGAGTTGCTAATAAGAAGTTTTACTGACAGAGCTGTGCTGTGAGTGCAGTGCTGCTCAGTTTGGGAACTCTGTGCCGTTGCACTGGTGCAGTCAGCGCTCTGGTGCCATACCCCTTCGTGGTCTTGGGTCTCTGTCATGCCAGGTATTTTTCAGACATCTCCTCATGTGAAAACATTTTTCTCCAGTTACATTTGATGAGAACTGCCAAGAACACTGAGAGCAGATAGAAAGTTAATTAAATGTCCTGAAGCTCAGATTTGTGGCCGCCTCTTTCTTCCCGCGCCAGGCTCCCTCTGGGTTTGAGAGATGGTTATTCCATACGTTTGATGTGAAGCTTTCAGCATGACCCTGGAGGAAGTTTCCATGTATTCAGAGTGTCTGTTTAGGGCCAGGCTTTTCCAGAGAGCATTTTACCTTGTGGACTGAGCTCTGCTGAAAACTTGCCCACTCATTCAGTGCCTGGAGAAGTGATGTTCAGAGTCTGGTCCCACCGGTGGAGTAGCTGCCCTGGAGATCTTGCAGTGGGATCTGGCCCGAGCTCCACTGGGGTCAGTACCAACCTTGAGCCTGACTGGATTTTGGAGCAGAGCAGCAATCCTGCCCGTTGGGCTGTTACAGGAGATCCAGAGACTTTGTATAGTCTCATGAAAAACAAACATTTCTCCATGCTATGGAGCTTCTTGTTGACAGTGGCTGCTGGCTGGAAGCCAGGGCAGAAGGGTTTGGGGTCTGCTAAGGATCATGGACATGGAACCTCCATGGGGGTGGTGGCAACATCAAACACATCATCTGAGCCTGCATATTGCTAGCCCTCCATTCCCTCCCTGAGCCTGGGTGTTGAGAGACAGAAGGGACGGGCGGGCGCAGCGTTTCCTCTCCGAATGGCTGCGGAGGGGGCTCTTTGGGGTGAATCTCAGCTGCTCTGTGGCTTTCTTGTAGCTGGGGATGAGCTTTTCTGCTGTCAGGATTAATCTGTGCTTACAGAGCCGATGATGATGATACTGACCTGAAAATGGTGTCATTTCTTGGGGAGGAGAGGAATTACCCTTCCTTCCAGTCATCCTGGTTGAAAAAACAGGCAAACAAAAATTCTGTTATTATCTGTCTTGTCCAAATTAATATGCCGAACTTGGTTTCTAGAGTTACATTAAGAAATCTTGTCCTCATTTCTCTAGTATTTCCTTCTGCTGGGGACAGGGACGTCACAAGAAGAGTTGTGTCATGGTGTACTGGTTCTGGCTCCAGCCTGGAGCTGGAGAGCATAAAGACAAGCAGCAAAATTGTTAGAAAAAAATACATCTGACTTCAAAACCAGGGTTTTAATCTTTTTTTCCCTGGTTTGAGACTATTTGTTTAACAGAACTGTTTGCCCCTTTTTAGCTTTTCCATCTGGATTTTTTTTTTCCCCGTTTTTGACCAGAGAAGTACTTTCTGGAATTTTGGCAAACACCAAGCTGCAGCTCCCTGAGCTGCCTGGGTGTCGGGGCATAGCGTGTCCCTCTGCCCCGGGTCGCTGCACAGTGTGTCAGCAGAAGACGGCAGTGAATTTCTTTCATCTTTCAGAAAATTGTCAGCTTAAGCATCAGATTAGCAGGACTAAGTCAGTACAAAGAATGGAGAGAGGATTTTGGCTGTGTGTTGCTTTATAGCTGGGGATTTCAAATTGTCTGATGGGCTGAGTGATGTTTTTCATGGGATTTTTGTGAGGGGACCGAGGAAGCATTACTTCCAGGTACAGAAACAAGCAATTTAACAGGTTTCACGTATGGAGCTATTTTAAGACAGAGATGAACCCAAACCTAGAAGTGTTTGTATGTATGTGCAGAGGATGAAGTGAGATATTTCTGTGGCAGGATTGCTTTTCCCATAGTGTCCATATTGCTTTCTGTGCTGCTAGTTCCAACACTGCTGAGTGATATTAAATCACTTTTAATGTGGGATGATTTTTTTTGCTTTGTAGTTTGTATGGTTTTTTTTCTTTCTTTCTTTTTTGACTAGTCCACAGGGGTTTTCTGTGCCTGGCTATAAACTTGAATCAGAAAATGTAGAAGCTTGACTCTTGTCCCAGTGGTTTTAAGAAGGAGCCTGTACAGTGCGGATCTGCCCAGGCTTCAGTTTTCACAGCTGTGCTCTGTTGTTTGGATTAGAGTAAGTAGGAAGGATATTTTGGAAATTTTATGCCGGTCCTCTCAATAGTTTGGCTGAAAGGGCCTATTGAGCTTGGTACCGCCTGTTTTGAGAAAATCCTGGTTGTAGGGACAGCTTTGGTGCCTCCTGCTAGAATGAACTGCTGGAGGGATGAGCAGTGCTGTTGAAGAGTGCTGGGTGGTTATTTTTGCTGGTAGGCAGCGAAGAGCAAATCCAGCAGTGATTCCTGAGACACTTGAATCCCAGTGGTCATCCGGCCGAGGACCGTCACGGCTGGGCTGCCCCGGGAGCGGTGGGCTTGTAGCCCTGGCTGCCTCCGGGCTGTGCAGTCTCCTGGGGTTCGTGCTTGGGGTGATGGGGGAAGCAAAGCATTCTTGGTCATGTTCTTGTTAGTGAAGCATCAGTGCCGAGGTCTGCAGAAGGGATGTTGCTTTCTAAGAGACTGGATAGTTCACTTTGATAAATGTGTGTGAAATCACTCGGATTTACGGGTGCGTCTTATCTCCATGCCTTTGAATCCCTTAACTTTTGGCAATGTAACTTTCCAGTGGTTTATAAGGAATGTTAGGAAGCATTTGTCTGCAAGTGACTGTTCTGTTTTGATCTGACATTTAGAGGCTCTTTTTTCTTCACTGAAGAACCTGGAGCTTGGTGCTACGATGTGCAACATGTTTCAAAGGGCAATGTCTTAATCCTTGTACCTCTAAAATACAGAGTTGCTACAGAAGGAAGAGTTGCGCATCTTGAAAGGTTACAGGAGCCACAGTAGGTCCTGCTGTTGCCTTTTCCGGCAGATCAGTGTTGCAATATTCAGTTCTTTCCCTTTCTTGGAGCTTTGAGTTGCATGTGACACTTTGTGCCTCCCCTTCGCAATCCTGCAGCTTACAGTAACGGGACGCACGCTTCCGAGGAGTTACCCACTTGGGAGTTTGTTTCCCTGAACAGTTATCATGGATGGAGTCCAGATCATTCCCTTGGAGGTGTCCGGTGTGGACTGGGGCTGCCTGGTGTAGGAGACAGCCCCATTGGAAACACCGGGCTTGCTGCAGGGTCTGCAGAGGCGAAGGGCAGCCTTTCTGTGTGTCACAGCGAGCCTGCGACCTGTCTCTGGATGAACGAGATGACTGCCTTTTGTCATCAGGGGTTATGAAAAGCCCTGGCACTTCAGAACAGTGAAAAATACTCACTGAAGTTTTAGTTAGTCACTACTTAATTGTTCCTTTCCTGAAGCCACTCTCCCACATCCTGCTCACATTTAAAATGCTGACAAGTTTCAGGCCGCAGAAGCAGTGGGGCTGATCTACCCTAAGGAGAGTCACATTTGAAGAGACTGTGAGCTGCAAGTGAGAGCTGAAATGGGTTACGGCAGGATCCCACCTGGGAAGGGCTATCCCAGAGCCACAGCCTAGGCATTTGGCTCCCACAGTTGGACAAGCTCCTCTTGGTTTTCTGAGCCTGGGACATGGCTCTAGCAGGTCGGAGCAGGGGTCCAGCTGTGTGGGGCAGCCAGGGCTGCGGGGGTAGAGGTATCTGGGGACAGAAAGACAGGCTAAGGAAGCTTTGGACTAATGTACAACACTTTGTAAGAATGTCAAGCTTCAGGGGGTGGGAGGAGCAGGGTGGCAGCCGGGACCAGAGAGGTGTGGGGGAGCCCCATCTGCAGAAAACTTGCGCTGAAACAGCTGACTTCTGGTTGGTTAGAGGAAACATACATATATATTTTAAATAATTTTCAGAGGCCATGTATATTGTCTTTTCAGATTAGGATTTTTATTTCTCAAAATCAGAAGTTATTTGTGCTGCTTACGTGGAATTAGAAAAACATCCCCATGCAGTGGGCAGCAATGACCGGGGAAAAGCCTGTGCCTTGTTTGTTCTGAAGTTTACTGCACCAGGTCTGGAAGTAACAGCCTGACCTTTCATTTCGCTGCTACGGGCTGAGGGTGTTCTTGTGTGGATGTGGAGCTTTCCAAGATAAACGGAGTGAATGTGGTTTGGCATTTACATCACTAATGTTGAATCAAGCTAGATCATATCAGAAACCATTAATGTCTAAAGGATGTCATTTTGTTCACTTGGGGATAAATTTTGCCCCTGTCTATATGCGGGTCTTTTTTTGGTCCAAATTTAGAACTTGATAATGGTATAAATCTGAGTGCCATTGCTAATGCCCTGGAGTTACTCTGCGTTTCTTTTACTTCATGTGTTTTTAAGACTACAAATCTTATCTGATTTTTGCTTCCTTTTCTTTTTTTTGAGAAGTAGATATATGTGACAAGATTTAATCCCCAAGAGAGCTGAACTGAAGGTTTCTGTATTACTCTTTTTGGAAAGCATGTGTTGCTGAAGTCATTCTGGACCAAGCCCTAATGCTGTTTGACTAAGGGGCTGCTGTGTTGCACTGAGCTTGCCACCCCCCTGCCTTGGGGTAGGACGGGGGGAAAACCACTTTACAAAATATCTATGGAAGTGTTAATAAGCCTTGCAGTCACACAGTTCCTTCTCTGTGCGAGGGGAAAAGGGAGCAGGGGTCCCTTGCAGGAGGGTCTGCGCGGGGCCGTGATGGCTGCTGTGGGCGGCAGGCCCCGAGCATCGTTGGCTGCCGGCACAGCGGGCAGCCGGCCGCCCGGCTGCAGCAGATGCTGTCGATTTTCAGCTGAACACCGTGTTTCTCAGTTGTGAATCCAGTCTATTTCTGAGGTCTTTTCTTATTTTTGTATTTTCTTGTGAAAACTTGATATATTTGCTTCTTCAGAGGGTTTAAAATGTCTACTCTGCTGCTTTTTTTTTTTCTCCTTTCAGCGTTTCTCAGGAACAAAAAAGTGTTTCTTATGCAGCAGCCGTTGTTACAGAGCTGAAGTTAGAGAGCAGTCTTCTGCGCCATCCTGGGAAAAAAACATTGTTCCCAACATTTTCTTGATCTCAAATCCATATGTGGGACAGTAGGACAGTGCTGTCATATTCTTCCTTATTACCCCAAACTCTATCTGGTAATATTTTTATTGATCTTTTTATTAAACAGCTTTCTGGGAGGTTTTTAAATCTGTTCTCCTTACTGAGATTTACAACTCAGTATACACCTGCATAAAATCAGACTGAAACGTTTGCTTGAAGAATGACCTAGTCCTTACAGTGCCATGCTTAACTTCCTGTACAGAAGGTAAAGCGATGCTGTGAGTTTGAGGAGTCAGATAACAATGTCAGTCACTGCAACTGTGCTGCAGAGCCATCGACGCTGAGCGGTTACAGCTGTGTCACAGAGTTTCCAGAAAAGTGGCAGTCTTTGTAGCATCCCAGTTAGAAGGCCAACATGCAGCAGTAGAGTTCTACTGAAGATAGCTTTATTAAAGCCCTTTCATTAGGGCTCTCCGGCTAAAGGAGCAGGTAAAAGTTCCCCTCACAACGCCATCTCGTTATCCGACCAGTGGGATGGGCTGGCCAGGGAAGGAGCAGGGATGTCAGGACTGCTCCAGGGGACTCTGATTATTTTGCAATGGGAACAAACAGACAGAGCACAACTTGTCCATCTCTTATTCCTCCTGGGTGTGGAGGAAAGGCTTTCAGGCATATCATCGCCTCCTTAATGTAATCAGTTTTTCCAGCCGAAAGGAGGCGACTGCAGTGTCAGTGCTGGCAATTGCAAGGTGATGTTGTGCGCTGGATCCTTGACACTGTGTGGCAAAAGTTTCCCTGGTGAAGAGAGGGTGTGATGTGGTCTGCGCCAGAATGATGCCCCTTGCTCTGCCCGAGTGATTCGTGATACTCTGCAGTCATTGCCCCAGTCCTTGGCCCTTCTCATCCTTCCTGTGTACAGGTACGGACAGGGTGCAGAGATGCTAAAGTCCGGATCTCCAGCAGAGCAGGGAGTTGGGCTGGCAGCGCACACGCTCGTGAAGAATTGGGCTGTAATCTTGTGCTTTGTAAAATTCTTGTGTGTGTCATGGTTCGTATGGGTCCAGCCTTCAAACAAGGCTTTGGGAGAGAGTTTGGAGGCAGGCGTCTGCCTGAGGCTTCCGTGTTACTTGGTGCCTCCGGCTGCTTGCCTGCCTTGGTAGGTCTGGCCGGGAGCTAGTGGGCTCTGTGGCCCGAGTTGGTGCCAGAAGCGCTGCGCGGTGATTTACTGCCGGGGCCGGTTGTCACACATGGGGGCTTCCTGCACCCTGTGTAAAGACCCAAGCTTCGTTCTAGGAGATATTTAATGCTGTTCTGCTTTGTACACCTGGAGATCAAAAGAGAATGTGGTTTTTCTAGCTAATCATCATCTCTTGCAAACTAATTGTAAGTAAAATAAAGCAATAAGAAAGCGTGTGGAGTCTGGCCAGCTCTTAGCAATGTCTGAACCAACTAGTACGGTGCTGTGTTATTTCTCAGACTTGATTTTACTGAAGGTGGGATTTTGAAGTTTTACCTTGTGTAGCTTGTCTTGACTTTCACTGTGTGATTTTGGTTAGTTTTGTTTTGTTTGTTTGTGTTTTTTTGGTTTTGTTTATTTGGGTGTTTTTGTCTGTTTTTTGCCTAACCCAGTGTGTCAATATAAAGAATTATTTTAAACAGTGGATGTAGGAGAGCTGGGGGTGGGGGGGGGAAGGTCATTGCTACCAGCATTTACATTATAGATACTCCCCTGGAAGTTAACAGTGAAGAGTCTAATGGGCAGGATGCTCCCTTACAGGAGGATGGTAGTTGCAGAGATCTGGAATTGATCTCCATTCCTGGGCAGTTTTTTGTGCTGGAGGGACGCGTCCTTCTCCTTTGGACCTGGCGCAGGATTGGCAGGGCACTTTGGGTGGTGGGGAGGCTGCCCACTTCCCTGCCCTACGAGTGAGTGTGTCCTTGTTTTCTTCTCTTGGTTGTTTTACCTGTTCCTGTCGTCCCAGAGCAGCCAGACCTTGGACGCTGTGTGTCTGTGTGCCGAGGTACTGGGTGGACAAAGGCTGGGTCCTCACCTGAGGAGCCAAAGAAGTACAACGGGGAGCAGGGTGATTTCAGTTTCTAATGTGTATGTCTCAATTAATGTCGTGTTAACCCCTAACACTATGTGGTTACTAGTATAAATATTTATTCTGGGTATGTAGCTTCAGGTATGTGGTAGGATTAATGCTAAATTTTTAGTGCTTAGTACTCAGTTTAAGTAAAATCAGTTTGTTGGACTGCTTCCTTTTGTGGTAGTTCTTTTGTTTTGTTTTTTAAATTGGCACAAACAGGGTTCAGATGGCCAGAGCTTCCTGAATCTCATTCTCTTAATTGAAAAATGTCAGCCTTTGACATTAATGAATGATTTAGCTAGTACATGATTTAGTCACAGGGGAGAAATGGAATTGACTCTTACAACCATCCTTCACTTCTAGATGATAATGATAAGCTACAACCCACAGCTCTTAAGAATTAATAGCTCTAGGGTTAGGACATTATTTTCGTGTATTAGAACATCTCAATTCCGTTATATTTGGTAATGTTTTATTCTGAAATACCTTCATTTAGAAAAAAACCTGGAAGGTGCACAAAGGACATCCTTCTGTATCCTCTAATGTCCTTCTTCAGCTTTTTACAGTCTGCAGATGTGTTGCCAGTGTTCTGCCTCTTCTTTTTTAAGAATCAAACTGTTTTGGTTCTGTTGACCGTTCTTCGCTTACTGGAGGAAATAAGTTGTTTAGACAATGTGTGGGGATTAGCTGTGTATTGCACTACTACAGTAAACAAGTAATTAATTCCCATCAAAATGTACACTGTGCTCTGTGTGTGGATTTTTATGGAGTCTTCTGGAAAAGAAAATATTTTTCTGTCTAAAAAGCATTTCCTACCCAGTGACTAGCTGTAAAAGAAACAGCTTGAAAATATTTCCTGGCTGAAGGAAAGGATCAGTACATACTTTTAGTTTGCCATTGTGGTTAACATCACTATGTGTTTTTCTAGCATTTCTTCAGTTTTTCTCAGTTTTATCTACCTAATGTTAATAAACATAGGTACAGAAATAACACTTTGTCTGAGCCAACCCGTTTGATCTTTTGCGAACGCCGGTGCTGGGATTTTGTAGAGGATAATCTGAGGATTCAGGCTTGGCTTTGCTCCTGTTTGAAATCACTCTTAAAATACTGCTGACTTTGGTGCTGGTTCAGGGGCCGGAGGGTTGAGCCTTAGGTTTTCTCCTTTTTAAAGAACTAGATCAGTGGACAAAATATGGCGTTAGTTTGTTGAAGGAGCTGAGGGGGCGAGGTCAGTGTGCCTACTGGAGCTCTGTGCCTGGGCTGTGCACCGCACACAGCTGTGTAGACGCGAGCTGGAGTTGGCCACGGGACGTGTTTCAGAGCACAGCCAGTGGCAGGTGGGTTTTGATGACCAGCTTTTGCCTTTAGAAACAGAAGTGTAGTGTTTACTCCAGCTTCTAAGCCAGGTGAGCGAGCACCTCAGCAGTACCAGGCAACGCGTGGCTGTTGGCTTGCAGAGCTCGGAAGATGTTTTTCATGCTGTCACCAATCAGCAAAGGAAAGTTGGGGCTGGCAATGCTGGGGTTTCCAGGAAAGGAGAAAGGAAAGGTGGCAAACGCAGATGTCCTCGGGTTTTCTGCTCAGCCTCCCTGTTGCTTCAGGATTTTTGCTGATGTCTTCTGGCTTTGCCGGTTGCAGTTCTCCACCAGCCAGCCGAGAGTTTTTGGCACTTTGTGGGCAGCAGTTCGCTGGCATTGCTTCTGCTTAGCAAGCTGCCCTGCACGTGCCCTGAGCTACCCATAACGCAGCAGAGTGAAATTATTCCAGATTGCGCGTACTCTTTTCCCTCAGACTCTTCCACGCTTACTTAGCTGTTTTCACTCCTGCGCTCTCTGGGGCACGGCTCACACATCGTGCAGCTTTGCTGTTTCCTAACCAGGTGCTTCCTGGGCGTCTTCTTGGGCGTCCGAACACGAAGGTTTCAGTGGTGTTTTGCTGTTGTATCGTACTGCGAATGACTGCTTAACTTGTTTGATTTCCATGCTGGTTCCCGGAAGAGCTGTTTAACTTGTTTCAAACCATGTATTGCTTTAGCCTGACCCTCATAGTCTGGGATTTCTGTGGTGTCTCATTTTCTATAGACATGTGATTATGTGTGATTTTCTGCCTTAAATTGTTGTTGTTTTTTTTAAGTTGGCTTTTATCTGTTAGTGTTGCAGACACACTTAAAACAGTGATTCTGAGGTGCTCAGAAAAGCTGGAGGCAAACAAGAAGATTCCTGAATTTATTCATCCCTTGCACTCTCAGCTGTGATGGTTTCCATACTTACAGATATGTTACAACTTTGGGAGATCAGGGGTGAAAGCAACAACTGTTACGGATGGTGACCTCTGTGGTCCCAAAAGCCAGGCTAGACAACCCCAGTGGTTCTTCAGTAGCTGCGTTCTTTGGCAAAAATAGGTTTGAAATGTTTTTGAAGACCGGGTACAGAGTGAAACCCATAAAGAGATCCTGTAAACTTGTCCTCCTGAGTTGCAGAACATTCCTCAGTAGGTCAGACCTAAAGACCATGAACTATTCATGCTATATATATTCATATGTGAGTATACTGCAGAGAAATCATCGCAAAACTGGAACTAAAGCAAGCTGTAAATGGACAAGCTGTGCCAATCGAAATAATAAAAAGAGGGGACGTGCCCCTAGTGAACGCTGTAGTGTAATTGCTGTAAAAGTGTGCACGTATTTACAACAGCAAATGTCTCGTGTCTGCAAAGCTTCAGCCATGTGCTCATTTTCACCTACTGCGAGCAGCCACCAGTGCCCATGGGCCTGTGCACTGCACGGTAAGCGAGGGTCTGATTCCTTGCAGGACTAAGGCCTTGCGAAGTATTCAGTGTTTCAATGCACATGTATCTTTTGCAGAATTGAAAACATCTTTTATTCCCTGGGCTGAGCTGGCAGCCGGCACAGAAGGCAGGCTGCTTTATGTTTATCAATCCAGGAAGAAGTCCAGCTCTGGCAAGCGTATTTCTCATCTGCCAAGAGCATCAATAGAAAGTTTTGCTATCTTCCACTCTCTTTTTTTTTAATTACATAAATATGGCCATTCAGGGAGGCATTTAATTCTTTAAATATGGTGAGGAAGGCATTAGTGAATAAAGGGTAGAGGGTTTAACTCTGTGATTTCCGAAGCTTTGCTGGCGGCTGGCTGCTGCCGGTGGCTGGATGCCACGCGCTGGTGCGTGATCTGTCCTGGGAGGTGCTGCAGAGCATCCCCTCCACTTCGGACCAGGCCCAGGCAGGAATCCTGTCCCGCCGTGCCCCTATGGCCCTTGGTGTGGGAATGCTGCCTGTGGGCTGGAGCCTTTTTGGGGCACCTGCAGAGGTTTACCTGTGGACCGTGTTCTTGGGGGAAACCCTGGTTTAAACTGTAGCTCTGTGCTGCCATCTATGCAGAGTATATTCTGAGAGAATAAGCAGCCCGGTCCAGATGCATTCATTGAGCTACTCCATTCATTCTAATTATTCTAATTTAAGCTGTGATGTATGTGTGTAAAAAATGGGCCTTGATCCTTTCAGGGCTTGGTTGAAACCCTGTGATCCAGGGCTGTAAATAAACCCCTGGCAGTGGGTGAGTGCCGAAGGGCTTTAGGAGGGTCTTTTCAGATGACACTTGTGCCCGTGTGTAGAGAAATGGGGATGTGTAAAAGATTTCCCTTGTAGCAGAGGAAATTTTAGAAGTCTTTAATGGCATATTTAACCATCAGAGTTTCTTAATTATTAGACTTCTAGTAAGAAAATTTCTTGCATAAGCTGTGGCAGCCCATTTCACTAACGGACAGCCAGGTTTATTCCTGTATGAACTTGATAATTAGTTTGTGTTGCATCGGCATTTCATCCTGGCAGTTTTCTCACAGAGAATAATTTGCCTTTGATTTGTTGAGGGTGTTTTTTTTTGGTGAAAACAGAACTCCCATTCATGATGGGCACAGAAAATGTAGTAAAACACTATCATTGCTGGGATTTGTTGTACGCTATGGATTTATGTCAAGAATGTTAATGATTTGTTTATGAATAAGTGAGCCTGTAGTATTGTGAAACAGTATCTGGCAGGGCTGCTGAATGGACATTTTGAGAGCAGAGGATTCTTGAACTGAATAAGCTGTAGATATTTGCATGTCTCAAACTAGTCGTAAGTAGGCTTATGGATTTTAAACAGAAGTGTTTATTTAATGCATTATCATCATCTACAGCGCTCATCTGGCTTATGTATCGCCCACTTGATAACAAGCAAAGAGGTTATTAAGTATTTTTTAAGGGCAGGTAATCTCCTTCTAGTGGGCTTTATTTTAAAAATAAGGTTTTCTTCAAGAAAGCAACAAAAATCCTGAAGTAGAGCAATGTGTTGTTTGCAGAGTTGGTGTGGATCAGGAAGGCACTCTAGATTTGCTGTGTCTTGCAGTGCAGCACCCAGTTTAGCAGAGCCACCACTTCAGTCTCCTAATGGAATTATTGCTTGGCTGCCAATATGTTATATGGTCCCAAATATGCACCTTCGTAATAAGGGCTTGGGAAGCGTTTACCACTTTCTTCTGGTCCCTGTTTTCTTAGAAGGATACCTACTGATGGGTAGGAGAGGGGGTTCATTCCCATCTTCCGTGAGCTTTATAGCTGGTAAAATGGGTGCAAATGCTTAACGTGAAGAAAGGGTTGCCACTCAAGTGGGATTCGTGCATTTTTAAATGTAGCTAAGCCTCTTGAAAAGCTGTGGGTACAGATGATACGTTGGTCGGTGTAGCAGGAAGCTTTGCCGTGTGACTTTGTGCACTGTGGGCAGCTGAGCCCCAAACGGAGGGACTTCAGTGTTGGATTCGGGAAGTGTCAGGCAGTTGGGGCTGTGCATCCAGGCTGCTGAGTGGAGCGTGACTAAACTCTACCCGATAAATTATGGCATTTCTTGAAATAGTACCTTGTACTTTTTGATGAGCTGGGATATCAGCTCTGCATCAGTGGATGGTTAAAATGGAGCAAGAATTGCTTTAGCATTAAAACTGTGCCTGGAGGACTTCTCTGAGAAATTGCTTACGATTATTAAGTGAATATAATAAGGTAAGACAACCTTGCTTCTTTGCTGTGCTTTTTTTCATACTGAGTGCAGTTTTAAGAGTTGAAACAAGTACAGATGGAAAGTAATGTTCAAATGGGAATGACTTTGGAAGCCATGAAGCACACTCTCCCATTGAATGTGGATAGGAAAGAGAGGTAAGACACAATTTGTTGAGATGCACCTTTTGTAGAAGAATTAGATTTCCTCTAAATAAGGTTTGATTGTGTGCCAAACGGAAAGGAGGCTGAAGCCAGTGTGCCTCATGTGCCGAACTGAAGAATAATCTCTTTCAGACCGAATGGGCTGGTATAAACTGAGCCTCATCTTCCTTGTTGCTGCTGCCGCGTATGCATACATACAGCTAAATATCTGGAAAGACAGCCCCCCTCTGTGACTGCTGATGATGAAGCGGCCATGGGGGCTGGTCAGACTACCTAAAATCTAATGTCCTCTGGGGCAGCAACACCCTGGGAGGCTTTCATGCAACCTGGGGCAGGTGGCATGGGTTGCTGTAGCTCTGCCATGTTACCACTAAGATTTACCCCTGCCTCCTGCATGTGTTACTTATTCAACAGTGCATTTGTTGCTTATGCTGTTTTCAGAATTGTCTTCTCTTTCTTCCTTAGAATCATCTGGTCTGAGAAGGTATTTCAGCAAATAACTAGCCCACAAGCTGCATGTTACTCCCATTCTACAATACAGCAGCACAGAATCGCGGAATTGTAGGGGTTGGAGGGGACCTCTGGGGATCATCTAGTCCAATCCCACTGCCAAAGCAGGGTCACCTAGAGCAGGTTGCACAGGACCTCATCCAGGCAGGTTTTGTACATCTCCAGAGAAGGAGACTCTTCAGCCCCTCTGGGCAACCTGTTCCAGTGCTCTGTCACCCTCAGAGGGAAGAAGTTCTTCCTCCTGTTCAGCTAGAACTTCGTATGCTTCAGTTTGTGCCCATTGCCCCTTGTCCTGTCACCGGGCACCACTGAGGAGTGTCTGGCCCCATCCTCCTGACACCCACCCTTAAGATATTTGTAGGCATTTATAAGATCCCCTCTCAGCCTTCTCTTCAGCCTAAACAAGCCCAGCTACCTCAGTCTTTCCTCGTGGGACAGATGCTCCAGTCCCCTCATCTTTGTAGCCCTCCACTGGACTCTCTCCAGTAGTTCCTCATCTTTTTTGAACTGGAGAGCCCAGAACTGGACGCAGTACTCCAGATGGGGCCTCACTAGGGCAGAGTAGAGAGGGAGGAGAATCTCCCTCGACCCGCTGGCCACACTCCTCTTAATGCATCCCAGGATACCACTGGCCGCCTTGGCAACCAGTGCACACTGGTGGCTTATGGTCAACTTGTCATCCACCAGGACACCCAGGTCTCTATCCACAGAGCTGCTTTCTAGCAGGTCCACCCCAAGCCTGTATTGGTGCATGGGGTTGTTCCTTCCCAGGTACAGGACCCTGCGCTTGCCCTTGTTGCACACATTTAGGGAAGAAGGCAAAGGAGGAAACTGTACAGGAGCTGATGAACGGATTTGTTCTCTGAATAGATGCTTGCACCCTTTTCCCACTCAGATGTATACTGCATGAATAAACACTATTAAATATTGGTAACTTCAAGGGAAACTGCATTTGTGATTTGTCCACTCTGTAAGCAGAAAAGGGAATCCCAAATATCAGGAACAGCTTTGCTCTGCTGTGTTGGGAATATCAGTGATAGCCACCAGAGTCTGTTAATTTCTAACTATAATGGTGATAAAACATGAAAGTGGAAATGCTCGTGTCGTAGGGCAGGAGTTGGAACTAATCACTTCTCTACAGATGCTACAGGGAAAATAGATTATAACCGCAGCCCTGATTCAGCTGGTTGAAGCTGGTTCCCTTTTAAACTTTATCCTAGTGATGGAGCACTGCATGGAATATTGTGGTTTTCAAATGATTTCTAATATTTATTTCTACAAATCATTTTTTTTCAAGAATAGATGTTTAAGCAGATGCCCTACTTAAGTTTTTTTTCATTGTGCCATGGTCAAAATCCGTTGTTGTCCTTTATGGATAGCTACCGCATACACTTGCCTGGCTTGAACAACAGAAGACGTTGGTAGTTTGTGTTCCTGTTTCTGCAAGGAGATGCTGTAGCTCTTCAATCTCTGATTTTCTCTGTTGTGCTCGTTGGGGTGTGGATGACACTGAGTTGCACATGATACCCAACCAGCGCTTAAAGATGGGAAAAAACAAAATTTGGAACACTTCAGTTGTGGTGTTTGCTGGATTGTACCCAGGAGGGAACAGGCTTTGTTGAATGATCAAAGGTCTCCTACGCTCATCGGCTGCTCAAAATGGAGCAGACAGATGTTTATCTAGCCGATTGTCTTGTAAAACTGTAGAATTGGCTTGTGCAAATAGCTGTGCATGCAAAACTTGACTGATGTGATTTCAGAGGCTTTTCTAACGTCATCTGAAAATCTGATCCCTGGAGCCTGGGATCCAAAATTGAATAAAAATCAAACAAGGGTAGGTAGCTTCTGCTCCAAACGCTCGAAGACTTGAAATAGTGTAGCTGTATTAAAGGTTGGTATATCGTAGAGGAACTGGCAGTGATTAGTTGACGTGGAGTTAAAGTTCTGTCTCAAAATCTGTGACTTCAGTTTACAGCTTGCCCAGAATTTCACCTTTTGAGGTTGTCTGTTTCAAGCTTTGCTTCTGGACCGAAATTACATACTTTTTTTTAAAAAAAAAAAAATAACAAAAATATTTTAGTTGCAATGGTCTCCCAAGCAACTTACCAACAGTACAAACACTTTTACACTTTTACAGACTTTTCTTTAAATAATGGTAACACTTGGAAAGCAAGAAAACAGCCCTCTGCCTTCTAGCTAGAAATCATCCCTCAGGAAGAGAAATGTCCATGTGGAGTGTTTGGCTCTGACTGTCCTCTACCTTCCCAAGTGGAGACCTAGAAGCTTGGCTCTGGCTGTCCTCTAGCTTCCCAAGTGGAGACCTAGAAGCAAAGCCTTATGCTGTGCCTACGTGGCACATTCTGTACTGAATATTCTTGACTAGCATGTAGGCAGAGAAGCTTTGCAGTGGGCAGTCTTGAGGATCTCTGCAGCTGTAGTGAAAACTCTGATGGAAGTGAGTGATGGTGAGGCAGACGTCTTGCGTAGCCGTTGTGTTGTTCCCTGTATGCCATGTAGCTTCACCCATAGAAGCTCTCCATTGCACTTCCCTTCTGATAATGGTACTCCTTCAGAGTAGCTGGCCTTGGTCCTAGCTCATGGGTTGGTGTTTAATTGCTTTGTAATAATCCTTGCTTTCCAAAGGTAAGAAACTGCAATAAACACTGTGAGCTGGACAGTTACTTTTCCTAGAAGTATTTGTGGAAGAGGCCAGGGAACTTGACAGATTCCTTTGAAAAGTCTTCTGTGGCTTCTTCTTCCGTTGCAGAACTGGGGCTGACCCATACAGAAGAGGCACTGGAGACTCGTATTGAATCCCAGTGTGCATGCATCCATCTGCCTCATATTTGCAGTCTACCTGGTTACTGCCATATCAGTAAATGTTCAGAATCAGGCTTTTTTTTTTCTTTTTTTTTTCTTTTGGCCAGATTGCTTGACATCACTTAGTTTGGCTTTGAGATTTTTTGAAAGAACTGTATGGCCATTATATATGCAAATAGCTTAGATAAGCACAGTTGAGAAGCCATTGGTAGGGCTGCAGCATAAACAATTTCAAGTATAAAAGATTGATAACCCTTGTGCTTAGTGGTCAAAATGCAAATAACAAAAGCTGCAAATCTGGGCAGAGGCATATGCTATAAAAAGCATGATCGCAAGATTAAGCTGTAGAAGACACATTTTTGCGTGGTAATCTACTGAATTTATTTTGACAATTATTTATTTGTGGCGGTGGTGGTTGTGACAGTGGAATTTTTAGCTGTCTTGGTATAATTATAGAGGACTGAATTTGTAAAGCTGCTCAAACATCTTGCATCACAGTTGTGTGTGGGTTTTTTCAGCCAAATACATGCCTTTTTTTGATTAGAAGAAATATTTGTCTTGAAACTTCATTCCCCAGAGGAATGACTAATTGGTATTCACAAGATTCAATACTTTACTATTTTATCAGAGGCCCCTAGATTCTTTCACTCCCTTCTCTTGCTGGGTAAATAATTTAATTTTCAGATGCATCAAGTTTGATAAAAGCCACCTTGTTATTATCTCCTGTAGAATTACAGCTCTACATGCTTTGAGAGATGCGGGAATAACTACGTCAGTAATGCTTCGAAGTTAAATTGGATGGGACAAAGAAGGTGACAGTGGAGAAGTTCTGGGCAGGCAGTTAATTTATTTTAATTTTGTTGGTTCTTTCACATCTGTTTAACTAGCTGCTTGACACAGGTTCTCTGGAGACCGTAAATATTCAGAATACTTCACTGTGTTGTATTACAGGAATATATATTAGATGTGCATCTAGAGAAGCTCAGGTCTTTAACAGCCCAGGCCCTTCGCCCTGGATGTTGATGTTCTATATTATTTCAGTTCCCCCAAGCCTGAAATATGTTAAAATGTTGTTTGTAATAATTGACCAAGAAATATTTCATAAGAAAAAGCCCAACAAAACCTCTAATTTACATTCCTGTTTCTTCTACAACTTCAAAGTTGAGCCAAAACTTGCAGATTCAAAACTGATTGCCTTTTTCAGTGCAAAGTTATTGAAGTTGTAAAATGGCTGAGAAAGGATTGTGTTTAGGTGGTTAGCAATCAGTGGAGGAGGAAAGTAAGCTGAGGCTATGCTGAGAATGAGGAGGTTCCTCTTTGTGACTCTGCAGGATGGTTTGTTCTGCAGCTGTTTTCTGTGTGGAAAACTTGCAAGTCATTCCTATGTCGAACAAAGTTTGGAGCTTACTGGAGAAAAGCGAGAGTATAATGACTGGAAAAGGAGAAAGTAGCCTTGACAACGTGAAGAGGCTGAATGCTGATCCTTGCACAGGCCTGAAGCCTTCCAGTTCTGCTGGGTTTGCTGGAAGGGAACATTTGGATGTTTGGAGCTCTTCTGTTTTCTTTAGTTAAACAATTTAGTGTTTCCATCATTCAGTGTTCTTCATTTCATTGGCGATGTTGAATTATAAGCCTGAAATAGCAATTTAGTTACTACTTTAAAAAGTAGTAATAATTCTTCATGTAGGTGCATGTAGTAGCACGTGTAAAGCAGCAGTAAAGACGGGGACCAGTTCTGTTCCTGTTGCACTTCAGATTTGTTTTGCCACAGATTTCTGTGGACGCAGGGATGGTTTGTTGCATGGCATATGGGATTCCTAAAGACTGGGATTTGGTTATGAATGAGCATGTGTTTCCAGGATGGAATTACTTGAGTTTGTTTAATCAATTGTGGATTCCTCCTGAGTGACGCTGCAGTGCCTGTGTGAGGAGTTAGCTCTGTTTAATTGGTCCCATATGTACTGGCAGATAGTATATTAACCATGCCTTGAGGGGGGTAAGGGAGTCTGGTTGAATCTCATGGTGCATATTTTATTTCTTTTCTGGAGGGATTTGCTTTTTTTTGTTTGGGCTTTTTTTCTCCCCCTTTGTTTGAGGAACTGTAGGTGTGCATATGTGTGTGTAATCACTAGCATTTTGAAACATAATACTCAGCTGAGGGATTAGTTAATCTTCTGCAAAATTATCTGGACTTTGTTGACAAGCAAAGAAGAAGAAACTGAGGTTTTACAGAGAAGCTGGCGTTTCTGAGCATCTCCCGTTTTGGGTGCTTAAATTGTGAGAACTTGGAAGCTTAATCTCCCTTCTTGTCAAATGCTAAGGAAAAAAAAATCAGAAAAATAGAAACATTGGAAAAGATTAATTACTTTTGAAAAGCCTTGAAAACACCATGCAATTTTAACCTTTATATCTGGAGGGCTGCCCTGTCCTTGGGTGCCGTAGGTTAGCCCCAGCAAAGGGGAGCGCTGTCCTCGGCCACTTTGTTTGACTCATTCTGCACTGGAGTAATTTTGCATCTGACTGTGTTGGCTCAGCTTAACCAGTAAGGTAATTGCAGGAGAAACAGGAATGTGAATGAGTTGGTTTGATTTTCTTTTGTGAAAGTTTCTTGGTGCAAATCCTGTCAATTATCCAATTCTAAAGCTTTGCTGAATTAATGAGACACTTTGTAGAAGGGTATTTTTGATCACTTTCTCTAGACTCTCTTATCCCTGACGTAGGCTCTCTGGTGTGCTACTCTTATTCATGGCTTTAAGAAGTGGGAAGACGAAGTACCTCTGGGAATAGGTGTTATGCATTTGCACTGCAGTGGGACCCAAATTTTGTCTATATTCTGCATCATGTGCTCAGAGGTTTGTACAGCCATAAATCCTGTCAGCATTCCCCCAGTGATGAATAATTTACTGCTGGAGGCAAGAAAGGAGTAATACTGCAGAAGATGAAATGCCTGTGAGAGTAGTTGGGACTGGAGAAGTCTCCTGGGGAAGGTGCATGTGACGGGACAGCAGTGCTGACCAGCCATGGTTTCTCTGGGGGTGCTCTGGATGTGTCCTGGTGGTGCTCATGGGGATGTGTGGAGAGAGGGAATGCTAAAGGCACCAGGCTGCTCTCTTGGCCCACTGTAAGGCTTGATGGAGGCTTTCTGAAAAGGCTGGCTTGCTGAAGAAGCAGGTCTGCTCACTTGGAGATGGCTTGTGTCCATGGGAAGTAGAAGGCCCCCCTCTCAGAGACCCTCAAGAATGCCAGGCTTAAATCCTGGGGTGTTTCAGACCTGGAAAAGGCAGTGCTGTAAATTAACATGAAAAGAGTCAGTGATAAAATGGACGGCTTTAGAGGAAGGAGTGGATTCTCATTATCCTGTAGCTGTAAGCAGAAGAATTCATTAGACCAAAAGTTCATTTGGTTTACATTTAAGCAATAATAAGATTTTTGGCAAGAATTTGTACCCTTTGTTTCTGCATAGTATTAGGCACAATGTTACCTCTAGCAAAGAAGCGGGACAAATTCCTTGTTTGTAGAAGACATCTATGTCATCCAGTCCATATCCCTGCCTCGGAGAACAAGTCTTAAAAAGGCAGGAGAGAGGTCACTGAACTATGTAACTGCTTAACAAGTTATTGATTTATCGCAAAAAAAGGAGGAGAAGAGTGAGAGAGTGACATGCTGGTTTTGAAAGGGCTGTGCTGGGGAATGCAGTGGCAGTCTGGCAGGTATTGTATGAGATGGGCTTGCTCTGCCAGGCACAGAGTGAGGAAAAAGAACTTTTTAAAGCATCCCCTGACACAGAAATTACTGGAAAGCCTCCAAGAGCAAATTGAAAAAGCAACAGCCGCCTTCATGCTGCAGGATTCCATTGTTTTAATATTGGGCCAGCTACACTAAATAATAATACATCTACTGGAAACTCATGTTAGGGGAAAAATACGTTGGAAAGCAGCTAAGGGGTCAGCTCAAAATCAAAGCAAGTGAACTTGACATATCTATGCTGCTGTGTGTCCTATTTTGTTCTTTCTCTTCTTGTCATCTCTTTATTTCTTCATTTATTTCCACTCTTCTCTCTTCTTCTTCTTTTTTTTTTTTTTTTTTTTTTTTTTTTTTTTTTTTTTTTTTTTTTTTTTTT
>Ga0065711_1003754_pt1 | contig 27042 bp, 19 predicted proteins | sample Hoacrofraction12_FD_59098 | JGI IMG/M metagenome (GOLD analysis project Ga0065711, IMG submission 59098) | Hoatzin crop microbial communities from Cojedes, Venezuela - Epithelial fraction 12 v2 (version 2) | ecosystem: Host-associated > Birds > Digestive system > Esophagus > Crop | place... | reverse complement strand
GGGAGGCTGTGGACTCTCCTTCTCTGGAGATATTCAAGACCCGCCTGGACAAGGTCCTGTGCAGCCTGCTGCTTCGGCAGGAGGGTTGGACTAGATGACCCACAGAGGTCCCTTCCAACCCCTACCATTCTGTGATTCTGTGATTCTGTGATTAATCAAAGTAGGTCAACTGCATGGAAGTCTAGTTCTCCAGTGGCTCTTGGATATGTACTTCTCAAAAGTGCAGTTGGGTGTCCTAGTCTTGAACTCAGTCCCAAGTGAAGTTGTGAACTGAAAAATGAACAGAACAGAGGAGGCAAACAGCTGCCTATGTACCCCACAGTATCCAGCAAGCTTTGTCCTGCAAAGAGCTTTTGTCTTCTTGAGCACTTCATGCTTCTCTCCCTATCATATTTACTTCCGCAGACACTGAGCAGCTTCTCTGCTGGTGGAAACTGTTGCAGCTCCATTGAGCATGAATCACCAACACGAGCCTGTGCCTGACATAAATGTAGCCTGTTGGTTGCCTGGGCTCTCAGATAAGAAGGACTTCTATAGGACCCCTCTTCCTGTAGGTTTTCTGTGTTTTATGAGATCAGCTCAGGGCACAGGCAGGATTAGGGCATCAGATAACAGCACATCCTGCAGTAAAATGGACTCCAATACCTTGCCTAAAAGCACTCAGATTTTCATCTCTTGGCTATCTGTGTCATCCTGAACTTGAATTTAATTATAGCTATCTCCTCTGGCTAGCTTCCCATGCATTATTATCCTTTATATCATCCACTATTTGACATTTATTTGTTCAAAATCAAAATGACCTTTGCTCCTGGAAGATAATAAATTATTTTTAGAATTATAGTAATTCCCCATCACTTGAAATAATGCTCACCCACAAAGACATGTTAGTACCAAAGGCAGGAGAAGTAAAAGCAAGAGCTTCAGATATGTGAGTGACCAACATTGATAGATGATTTGTATAGGTGTCTTGCCATTATTTCATTTACTGTGCAAATATATTTAATATTTACAATATCTTTTAGTAAAAAGATTCACGTTTATTACATACGAAAGCTCTCCTCGTGAAACTTCAGGAGAAAAATAACACAGGGCTCACAGTTTCATCCTAACAAAGAGTGTTTACTAACTTGAAAGACTTTCATGTTAGAAATACCTGGTCCCTTGCTTTTCTTCCAGCAGCTCTGTAGCTCACTTCTTGCAAGTGTGTCTTTGGGCAGGAGATGGGGCCAGGAGGAAGCCTTCTTTCACTTACTCATGTGATGCATTTGCTGGAGGTATCTAATTAATTTCAATACTGGATACCAGAGCCAGGCTACATAGAAACAGGGGCTTTATAGACTTTTTTCCCTCTCCATTTGAGAAAAAAAATTCCCCTAATGCTCCACAAACTTCTTCAATATTCAATATCTGTGCAGTTCCCATTGCTGTTTTTTCCCGAGCTGTGTCACAGACTGCTGTACATGACCTGCAGACCATTTGGCCTACTGGCAGAAATTTGGGTGGGTTGAGAAGACTTGGTAAGGCACACAACCAGGTGCCCTTGACTATTGTCATTTTGTTGCAAAGTGACGCGGGTCAAGGTAAGTGGGACATTTCATTGTAATGAATGGCTTTCAGACATGCCTGAGGTGACTAGAAATATGAAAAGTAACCCAAATCAGAGATGGATTATTAGAGACTCTCTTTTCCTATTCATCACTAAGTATAGACACACAGCCTTTAACACCAGCTTTCCTGTGTCCCTGGCTGGGAATCAGACTTTTCACAATGGTTTGCCTGAGCAGCGAAGTACTTGCGTCCCACCTGTTAAAATGGCATAATGCCAGCACGAAATATATGTGTCACATTGACTGGGAATTCTGGTTTAGAAGAACATCCAAATTTTCTTCTCCTGTCTAAACGAGGAAACCAAGCCTCAAAAATGTTTGATTTTCAGAATGCTGAAAAACTTATAAAGGTAGATTGGTGATAGATCCTCTCTTTCACTGCGCTAAGCGGCCCCATGATAAACAGTAAATGCTGAAGCCAAGTGGCTCAGCTGTTTCTGAGCCTTTGTGGATAATTCTCAGAGGCAAATCGGGAAGAAATGAAGAGGGAAAACCTGCATATAGAAGCTTTTAAAAAATGCAGGCTTAATATTACATGCCATTGAAGGGGTCTAAGCACAGTTTCCTAAGCACTCACTGCAGGACATATATAAGGTAAATATTTGGAGACTGTTGCTCAGAAGAATCGCTGGTGTAACAAGGAAAACTTTTGCTTAATGGAGCAAAAACAAGTCAGATGGGGCTGAGAAAAGAGAAGTAGGCAAGGAAGCTCAGCAGTCCACAAACCTCAAGCTGAATGGAGCTGAGGCCAGCTTTCCACCTGTGCAAACTCTGGAGAGAAATAAGGTCCAGCAGCAGCATCAGACAGCTTTAACTCTCTGTTCCAGCTTTGGCATAGCATAGATCATTTTGACTTATGTACAAAACAGAGACTGTAGGAATGGAGGGATTATTTTCCTAATGCCATGCAACGAATATGTTTCATTTCATCCAGAACATGTTTCTGACCGCTCCCAAGACGCTTTGAGCTGTGCGTGCAGGTGACAGAGAAGTGGAGCACTTTGGGTGAACCTCCCTGGTGCCAAGGAGCAGCAGCACAAGCTTTTATTCCACAAAAATCCAACTTTTACATGCAAAATAGGTTTTACACAGTGCTCAAGAGCTATCTGCAATTAACACTTTTTTTCCTTTTCTCTGTTTCATTACCAACTGCTGTATCCAGCTCTTCTCTTTTTCATTGAGAATAAGGATAATACCTTTAACAGAAAACATAGAAAATGAATGCCATGGATGCTGCAGAAGCAAGAGCTAGCAGTCTCGGTGAGGTACACCAGACTAAAATTTTAGCTGATGTCAGGCTTACAGGCACCCTAAGGTCAGATGGGGCCAGATCTGAGGGCTCTGAGGTAGACAGAGCTCTGGGGAATGGCAAAGGCAGACCATGGGAGAGTGGAGGAGCACACAGAAAACAGCTGAAGCCTGGACAAATTCCAGAAGTGTGTTTTTCTTTAGCCTGGTCCCAAGTGCAGCAGTGTAGGGTTGAGAACACTCTGTTTTCTCAGCCTGTCAGGAAAATTGGCATAAGGTCACAGATAGCCAAATCTTTCTTTCAAAATTGAGAGAAATAGTTCTATGAAGGCAGCTCTGGAGTAGTTTCTTCCCAGGCTGAACGGAATGAGCTGGAATCATTCCAGCCTTCCCTCAAATCTCCCCAAGGGCACTGGCAAATAAACATTCCACAGAGACTCCTGAGAAGTAAAGGGTATATTTCTTGACAGCATGTTTCCTTCAAATTTTATTTATTTGAAGCAACTCCAGATGAGAGTGTGCTGGTTTTGGCTGAGATAGAGTTAATTTTCTTCGTAGAAGCTGGTATGGGGCTGTGTTTTGGATTTGTGCTGAAACAGTGTTGATAATACAGGGACATTTTCATTATTGCTGAGCAGTGCTTACACAGTGTCAAGGCCTCTTCTGCTTCTGACACCACCCCTCCAGCGAGTAGGCTGAGGATATGCAAGAATTTGGGAGGGGACACAGCCGGGACACCTGACCTCAACTGACTAAAGGGATATTCCATACCGTATGACATCATGCTCAGCATATAAAGCAGGGGGAAGAAGAAGGAAGAGGGGGATTGTTCGGAGTGATGGCATTTGTTTTCCCAAGTAACTGTTACGCGTGATGGAGCCCTGCTTTCCTGGCGATGGCTGAAGATGTGCCTGCCGATGTGAAGTAGTGAATGAATTCATTGTTTTGCTTTGCTTGCATGTGTGGCTTTGCTTTAGCTGTTAAACTGTCTTCTGCTCAACCCAGGAGTTTCCTCCCTTTCACCCTTCCGACTTTCTCCCCCATTCCACCAGGGGATGGGGAGGGAGGGAATGAGCAAGTGGCTGTGTGGTGCTTAGTTGCTGGTTGGATTTAAACCATGACAGACAGTAATTTAAAAGTCTAGCAACCAGAAACCAGCTCTAGGTTGTTGCCTTCTATCAGGTTCGGCCTGTCCACTTTTTTTTTCCTCCACTGTGGGGAGGAATCACTTTCTGTGCCTATCCTTTACTGCTCCTCTTTCAGTGTGTTTCTGTTTCCAGTGAGGGTGGTGAAACACTGGAACAGGTTGCCCAGAGAGTTAGTAGATGTCCCATTGCTAGGAATGTTCAAGGGTCAGGTTGGGTGGGGCTCTGAGCAACCCGATCTAGTGCAAGTTGTCCCTGCTCATTGCGAGGCAGAGTTGGACTGGATGACCTTTAAAGGTCCCTTCTAACCCAAACTATTCTATGATTCTATGATTCTATTTTTATTCCTGCTGCTGCAAATGAACAGATTCCCAAATACAAGATCCTGGAGAACCTAAACTTATAATTAGAGGACAGAATTATGTGGATCCATGTAAAGAGTTTGTCGGGAAGAATCAAACATTCAGAAATATTTCTGTATTCTTTCTTTACTCATGTTTTTCCACACACTGTCTATTTCTATTAAATTTTTCTAACAATCTTCTGAGCCTTCCTGGTTCAGAACCATTTCTGGGAAACTTTTGATTTTCTAAGTCAACGGCTTCTAAAAAATCTGACATGCATCCGTTTTTTTAAAATGGCATTGTAGCCCCATCACTCAGAATACCTAAATAGCTTCTGATATGTTACACTGGGAACACTTCACGCTTGCATAAATTGCTAGTTTTATGCAGAGAGCTTCCTTAGAGAACTCATAAGCAAGGATTAGCCTGGCTGTAATTTTTCATTGTACTTCCACAATATGGTCTCTCCTTTCTCTTGAAAATATTTCCACTCTTGCTTCTTGGTATATTGATATGCGTTAACAACAACAGATGATAGATTACTGCTTTATTGACTGGCAAGCACATATTCCAACAAAACACCACAATACCAAGGTTGTGTGCAAGTCAGTGAACTTGGTCCAGCCATGGGAGCTAACCTGTGTGTGCTAGACGTCCATGGCAGCTGAATCACATCTTTAAAAAGGAAAGAAAATGCTTCAGGGAGATTGGTACTTTGAGAAAGGAAGATTTCAGGATCTGTTCCACACATCCTCAAACTTTGTCTCTGGAAAGGCAGACTTGCAGGAAGAATCAGATTAGCAGCATGAAGAAGGCTGGAATAAGGCTTCCAGCTTCATTTTATAAGCACCCTTCCCCAGCGATAACCTCAGTCTACCCCAAATCCTTCAACAGACCCAGCACAATAGATCTCTTTGTTCTCAACTTTCCAACTTCCAGACAGCCCCTACAATACTTCCATATTCTCACCCCTCTTATGGTACTTTCCTCTACTTACCATTTTTTCGTCACTTCATGCTTCAGCACTCCCAAACCCTCCTCTGTTTCTTCTAGTTCATGCTTCCTTTACTCCATACACTTCTTTGGTTTTACATGTTCCTAGATTTATGCAGAGATGAGTAAAAAGTCAACAACTGACATGATGGTCTGGAGGTACCATGCACTGGTGGGATGGTTGGTTGCAGGCAGAAGGAGTCACATATGAATTTTTCGTCTTGTACCCTAAGAGTGGACATTGCTAAATGATGACCCTCACTTATCCAGCCATCAATGTCATCAAGATCTGAAAAGCTTTACAGCTTTGACTTGTCAAACTTGCTGTCAAATTAGGTAGAAATTGGCCAGTGGGTTTAGTAGTGTGAATTCGCAGAAACAGAAGCAGAGAAACAAGGTAAGCATATGCGCTTTTATCACAAGGAAATTGGAGCAAAGGAGATATAAAAGAGTTCATCTTTAAGAACATTGTTTTCCTCAGAAAATCATCAGCTGCGCCCACAGTAGTGTGAAAAGTGAACATCAGATAGTCCAACATCCAGAAATAGTAAGCTAATACCAGTCACAAAATTGACAGTCACACAATGACCATAAAGTAAATCAGACAACTATTAAGGTGAAAATCACTGCCTACATTATAAATCTGACTTATTAAAGTAGACACACCACATCAAAATGTATATACATCTGTTTACTATCTTCTTTGTCCTTTAGAACATCCTTATTTTAAATACGGATTAGGATTATCAGACATTTATTAGGAGTATCATCACTTAATTCAGTGGCTATGTGTGGTGGCTTGTAAGTTTGATTGTTCATACCTATTTTATTATTTTTTATGGTTATCTGCTGTTTATCAGAAAGCATTTCTGCAAATGCAGAGCAGCAGACTTGTTTTTCCTTGTGCAAATTAATGCTGAAAGGGAAGTAAGTCACTTCTTCACATGGCTGCTCTGCTTGAAAAACTGCATGGAATTGGAGGAAGTAATGTATTGCAGGAGAGAAGCCATAAACTGTGGATGTGAGTTATGTTAAGAGCTCAAAGACTGCCATTAGTCGTTTTACATCACTCATTCTCCATTAAAACCAGGGGCATAAGGAGACCTGCGCATATCCTCCTTTCAAGATGTATAATGTCATGACTTCACATGAATTGGCCTCAGCAGGTATCTGCCCAAGTGACGGAGAATCAAGTCTCAAGGCAGCAACTTTATTTCATGTACAATGGCAGAAAAGCAGAAAGGAAAGTACTTTGTAGAAAATTTGTGCTGGTCTTCAGTGTCATCCTGGCTTTACTTTGGAATGGCTGCTTTGTGCCCGAGGGATGAGTCAGGCACCTAGCAGTGACATTTATGGAAAGTGTTTGTATATGTTAGGATCAGAATATCCACCTGGAGGCTGGCTGAGCTGTGCAGAGTGGAGAATTGTAAATGCATGCATGTATTTCTCAGCTTTGTCATGGGAACTGCAAGAAACATTTGTAGATGCAGGAGCCTTGAGAGAAAGCTAACAAGACAGACAGTAGGACAAGATACTGAGGGGGGGAAATGGCACAGATGCACTGAAATCATCCAAGCTACTCTGGTTTATACTAGCTGAAGGCCTTACTTGGAGAGGAATAACACATTTAAACAGCACTAAAAGAGCAAAATCCTAACCTCAGTTAAACTAAGGACTGAAACTTTGGCCTATTCATGTTGCACAAATTTCAAGGAATTAATGAATAGTTAGTAATATTCAATGCTACTGAAGCATAGTATATCTGCAATTGTCAAAATGTTGAAGGTAATAAAATACGTGGTTAGGAATATAGGAAAAGCTCCCTGGCCACCTCCTCGCTGCTTTTACTTCCAAAATGAAACACAGAAGGGTTTAAAATTAACTGAATGCAAATACAAAGTGTATATTGTAGAGGACCTGACTCAGCTTGCTCTGTTGAGGATGAATAGAAGTGGGTTCTCGGAGGGAAGTGTTATGTCCTGCTACTTCCTTTAAAAGTCTGCATTTTTTTGCATTCAGTTTTAAGGAACATCAGCTGCTGATGATAGCTGTGACAATATCTGACTACCCATTCCAGGCAAATAAGAAGAGATGAGAGGCATTTGCTGGCTCTTCACCTCCCAGGGCCAAGCAGCAACTGAGGGTTTCTTTGCGTTCTGCTCCAAGAAAGCAAAAGAAAATTTGAGTGGCTGCCTGTGACGCTGCAAGGGGTGGCATTAGCCCCACTTACTCGTTACTATGGAGATCCATTCTGTCATCCCATTATAATAATTTTGTCAACGATATTTTGTTGTTTGCTGACGTGCCTGCTGTTAGGAGAAAGCATTTTCATCACAGATTAAGAAGAGCTGTTTGAGAGTTCTGCTTGCACGTCACGCAGAAGAGGGCTGAATCTGTGAGTGCAGAAGTGCATCAGCAGTGATCTTCCTCCGCTAGAGCTGAGCAGGGCTGCGGTGTGGCTGACCTGGAAGATCCCATCCACAAGGTGTGAGTGCATTTACAAGTGACTACAATAGTACTCACAGTATTAACCAAGGGCAAATTATCTGAACAGCTGTACCCACATTAAAATCAAATAATGTGTTATGTGAGATCAAAGGCATGGGATTCTTCTTTGTATTTTGAGAACTTTCAATATTTTTATAAATCTTGAACAAAAAGCAGTGGCTTTCTGCCCTGTTCTCAACACATTAATTTATTATTCCTGGTGAGACTGTAATGAGCTGTCCATTCTAATGTCCCAAGTTAGGAGTGATTCTACTAGCGCTGCAGAAATCTGTAATAGAAGTATGAAGATTGGTATGAATGGAGTAAGAATGGAAACATGTATGCAAAAGCACTGGAGGAAGCAGCAGAACAAAGATTAAAAGGAGAGGCATGTGCTGATTGCCACAGAGCTCAGTATCTGTGATTTCATTCTAATGAAAAGGAGGAACAAACTGAGCTGAAGTTGAAGCTGTCAAGTGGATAAAGAACAGGACTAGAGATTATCAAGCAAGGAAAATAAAAATTGTGAAATTCAGGAATTTTGTCTAACAGTTAGAAAGGGGGAGTCAGAATCACAAGGCAAAAAATCCAAAGCAGCATCCATTCCTAAAGGTTACAAAAGGCAAGTCCAAGCCCAAGATACATGATGAGACCTCAGTTGCTCCTGTCCTTTGTCCTCCACATTGCATACAAGTGGTCCAAGACGATTTGGACACATGTGACTTTGTACTTGTGAGAATATAGGTCAGAGGAAAGTGCATGAATGAAACATGTAAGAGACTGAGAAAGGGTGGGTAAACGTGACTTGTTCAGAGATTTTTGTATTGCAGAATAACCTTTCTTTCCATAAGATCTCTTGCAGAGGTCTGTTACAGTAAAATTCTTACAAAGCCCATAGAGTAATATGAGTACAATGGTCTGAAATAAGCTTAAAGATTTTCTAAAGATTAGGATTCCTGAGATTTTTCACAATTCTGTCACTGTTCTACTGAGCAGGAAAATCTTTTATTAGACTATGCAATATAATTGGGGAAAAATATACAAGCTTTTCTGCAGAGTATACCTTTTCTTAGGATTAGAAAAGGAAAAAAGAAAGAAGTTAAGCTCTTTGCAGGTAGGGAACTACTGCTCTGAATTTATCTTAATTATGTTAATTGCTTAGACAACTTCAGGATACAGTTACAGGAATATTTGCCTGCTGGCAAATTTATTTGATATAGGTCTGACCCCAACCCCTGCACAGCAGTAATGTGAGGGCTGTACCATAAACCAGATTAGCAAAATGATCTAGGGTTAAAATAGCAACTAGCAAAAAATGCTTCTTCTTTTTCAATCTTTTTAGTTGCCTGAACATTTCTGTGGTTTTATTAAAAACACCTGGACCCTCAGAGAATCAGTGTGGACAAAGGAGGAGGCAGGAAAGGGCAGCACGAGGAGGAATAAAGTGGCCTATAAAGGGCATCAAAAACTACCCTGCTTTGCCTTGCTGCCTTTGAAGCAGAGCCATCCTGCACAGCGGTCTATGCCTTGTTTCTCTTTTCCCTTGCTCTTGTCTTTATTTAGGGGTCACAGAGAAAACAAAGGAAAAGTCAAAGGACCAGAAACCAGGAACAGCTAATTTGGGACATGATGCTGATGAATCTGCTGCCCATGGTCTACCAGGCGCATATAAGCTCCAAACACTGCAGGCAGGAATCCATCACAGCTGAACTGCTTTGGAGACAAAATGACTAGACACTAGCTCAAGGGTCACCCTTTAGGTTGTCATAAATACTGCCATGATGGAACTGTTTGCTACGGGGCAAACTGCAAACCTACTGGAGGTACTGTTGCCCACAGTGGACCTTCTTCACAGTGATAATAGCAGATCTAAGAATCAGTTGTCATGAGTTATTCTCATAGACTTTGATGACATTTAGCAAGTATCATATTCCTTCTGAATTTGACATGTATCTTTGAAAATCTTTAGAATGGCAGAAAATTAAAGAGCATCTTAGGAAACCGCACCACCAGCCACTGGGCAACAGCAAGGGGTAACTATGGCTGTGCAAATTCTGCGTGGCTGATGTCGTGTGCTCTTAATTTTGTAATTTTTAGGATAGCCACAGCTTTTCCCTTGGAATAATTGATTTTTAAAATGATAGTCTAGTGTCAAGGGACTTCAGCAAGACTGGTATTATTTCTCTGTACAATCACTGACAATTACACAATGACATTTTAACAGCTGCAAAGCGAAAGCAGATCGGCTGTGAGAAGAACTGCATGGCATGACTTTTGCTCTGACCATTTTCTAGACGACAGTTAAGTCAAATTTCTCTTTTCTGGTCACTGTAGATCCTCTAAGATTTATTGGTAGACTAAAAGGGCTATCCAATCTTAGTTCTCTCTTTACAGTTAAGTATTCTCCTTTATAAAGGAAAACAGCCTTTGTTCTGTCGAACTAAACATGACAGACTTTTTCAGACTTTGAAACACTGCAAGTCCAGCTAAAACAAGGTGCGTTCCTTGCACTAAGCTTGCACACTCACAGTGACAATGTAGGATGTATGTGTAGCTTAGCTTCACATGAAACTTATAGCACTTTGTGGCAAGTAAGATAATCAGCTTCTGGGAAGGAGCCCATTGACTCAAGTAATTGATGTCAGCCATGACATGATTGACCAGTCTCTTCTGCAGGTTAGGACACACTGAGGTCTGTGTTAAGCGGTACAGTGGGACCAAAGTCTAAGTCCAGCACTCAGCCTACATGAACTGTAGCTCTTATAAACCCTGCATTTGTATGGAAGTGATGATACAGATGCTTTAATTGTAAAGTGCCTTTATCATGGGCCCAGCCTGCCGCTTCCCCTGAAAAGTCTAACGTCGACAATTTCCAGCATCTACTATGCTTTTGCTGTCTTAAGCATAGACATTCTGATTATATAGAAGATTCAAGAGGAGGGTCACTGTTGACTAAAACCGTGGAAGGGATACTCCCCTATTCTTTTCTGGAGACATCTCACTCGAATCCAGCTTAGCTTTGAAGTTGTCTTTCAATGGCTGCCTCACAAAGGGCCTGAGAGTCACCCTGGGGCTGGGCACTTCACTCTTATCACTTGTTATTTCCGAGTGGTCCTTGAGGAGCTCCATCATTAACCTCCCATCTAGACAAAATTTCCTTTTGTAGTATCCCTCTCGCCATGTCCCATGTAGCTCTTTCTTGTCAATCCATGCATTAATCTGCAGTGCCTAGTTTAACCACTGTACCAATTGTTTTGAAGAAGTCCAGATGCATGACATGTATTACTTGACCTTTAAAAATTGAAATAGGTGGATTAAGACAACATTTCATAAAAGTTTTAATGTAGAGTGCCTTTGTTACATCAGCAGCATTGAATGTTTTACTGCCTAAATTTACAGCTAAACAGTGGTTGCCAAAGCTTTACACTGGAAAATTAGTTTCAGTGTAAATGAATTTTAGAAAACCCAGATGTCTACACTTAATGGTTCTTGCAAGATTTTAATTTCCCACCATGTTTCTTTGCTCACACTTTGCAGCAGGCTCATTAACTTTCAGCCCAAAAAGAGAAATGGCTTACCTCTGATCATAGGCTCTGCTTTGTTGAAAACATTTATTTGTGCATCAGCTCTACCATACAAATCACATGATTTTCTGTTATTAGTATATCATTTGCATGGTTTGTAATCAAACACAATTTTGTGACTTCATCGCAGTCCATTAGCTGCGGGAGCATGTGTAACCCAAGAAGAGACTGCATAACCAACTAACACAAAACCACAGGTGTATTTGTAGCTATTCAGAGTGTGATCCATTGCTGTACTTTTCCAGCTTTATGACACTGTACTACAAGGGAGTAATGGCCTTATATCAGTAAAAACCTGCAGGAATGTAGTGCTAACAAGTGCCTGTGGGGAAGGAGCACTTACCCATAACTCCAGGATCCCAGAGCAGACTCTCCTCCCCATGAAAAGATTCAGGTGAGACCCTGTGATGTTACCGAGACCTGCATTTGCAGAGACATGTGCAGCATCTCTGTTCAGGTGCCTCTCTGCCAGTGGGGTGGCTGCTGGTTTGATTCAGGACCCTCTGCAACCCATCCAGGGCTGGAAGAGCTGAACTCCTTGGGACTGGACCTGCAGCCACCTTCAAGCAGAGCAGCAAAAAGCTTCCAGCAGCAGGGTCTGCAGTGGAGGTGTCATCAGCCCTGCCTGGCTGGTGCGTCATGCAGGAGGGTTGGACCTGGGTCCTCCCCAGGATTAAAGACAGACCTGACCATGAGGCTCCTGCATGGGAGCAGGAGGCAGCACATTCATTCCCTCTCAGCTTGTTCCCAAAAAAAACCACGGCCAGGTCTTGCACCCTCAGGGTGTGCAACACCAGTGGGGACCTCCTGAAGGTCGGGGCATGGGGAAGCCACCACAAGCCCTCCCGCCTGGGCATGAGTCTTCAAGGGGACAAGTAAAGTTCACATTCCTGGAACTGGGCATCTAAATTCCTTCAGGTTCTTCTCAATTTTTTTTTTTAATCTGAACTTCAGTGTCGTGGCCTTAACCCTGCAGCCTGATGAAATCTGCCTTTTATAAAACAGAAAATAGTTTGGAAACTTATCTGTAGAAAATAATTTTAGGTCCTGACTTGCAAGCTATGGGGTGCCCCTCACTGGCAGGTGACAGCCCTCAGTGCAGAGTCCTTAACACCGTGGAAGTGATTTTTAAAGAATCCAATACACTTTGCTGTGCTGTGTAGCGTATTGCAGAGCCAATACTTCTTGTAGGCAGTTGGGTACCCTTCATAGGCACCAAAGGTCTGGACAGGAACAGTAACTGCATGGTATATTTTTATTCAAATACGAAAAATAAGGGAGAGAGTAAGAGTCTGTTAACAGAAAATAGTTGCCGTCTCTGTCACACTGCTCACAATCTCTCTGTGTCTTTCTAAGAATAACCCTTTCTCTACGTTATGAATATTTCATACAGAGAAGACATTCTGCATGCTTCAAAAGTCACTATGTGCACTGATGTTCATGAGAGGTTGCCAAAAAATTTCAACAAAAAAGAAATATTTTTAAACTTAATCTTTTTTCAAATGTTTTTTGCATGTTCAGCATTGCAGTCCTGGCCAAAAAAAAGGAGATTAACTTTGTTTAGTGTTGTTAATATTGTTCACTTGCTAGAGATAGAGCTTTGGTCACTTCACTAACTCTTTTTATGAGATTTTGGATACTGATTTCATCAAAAATTGTGAAATTACTTAGGAAAACAACTTCAGTTCTTAGAAGAAAATAAACAAAAAACTTCCAGAAAAAAACATGCAAATTTTTTTTATGTTTTTGTTAGTTCTTCATTGTAATGTTTGTGAAATTATGGCTATTATCTTTTTTTATTGAAGGTCCCAGATTATTTTTCAAACACCTTTTTCCCTTCGATCATTCCACAGTTTATTAAGTTCCCATGTCCTAAGATATGTAGTGTATACTCTGTGAAGATGACTTTTATAGATTTCATAGATACGTAAAATAAGCCTTAAGGAAACAATAACTTCCCCAAAGTCACGAAACAAGGTCAGAGTAAAACAGCAGAAGTGTGATGGCTTGTCTCTGTGGAGAAGATTGTCAAAGTAATTGTTTGAAAGATTAATCTTTGTCACAAATGATTTTCACACAAAGTAATCTAGAGCAGAAAGAATTAATCAGGGATCTGCTCTTTGTGACAAGAATTGTCACTCATGTACTCTTAGCAATAGGTAAAAATTAGTCCATGAAACACAACATAAAATTAATTCTTGGTAATTTGATGGCAACTTCATGTCAAACTTTCTGCTGAGAAGCTGCGAGGAGAGGCACGGCACCTATGAGAGAAGATTGGGAGTACAAATCTTCCTTGAGCTAGGAAAAGCTGCTCTGACAGTTCCAAAACCCAGTTTGTCTGTGCCTCTGGCTGATGGAAGAGTATTTGTTTAGATTTAACCAGGTCATATAAGGGCAGTGTTAATTCCTTGCCTGGTGTGCACTGTGCGTGTCTACCACGGGCAGGGGACAGCTGAGTGTGAGGGGCCACTGCTGCCAGCCCGACACAACACAGTTCTCCCCTGGCGTGGACCTGCATGTAGGTCTCACCGCATCTCCATCTCCGGCCGGGATGTACGGCTTCATGGTTCTTCCCACCCCACATACACACTGCATGGTAGAAGGAGGAGGGTCTGTTGGCCTCTTCTGAGCCCTCTGCGGTATTTTCGTGGTATTTTTTCTGTGGTATCATTGATGTGGTATATCCCATTTCCTTCCTGACACCTCCCCCTCCCAAAGCATGAGCAAGAAGGGTGATACCTGGCTTTCATGGAGTAAGAATTAAAAATTTTAAAGCTCCCTCATACGTGATAAAGGCAATATGAGCTGCGATTCTTGATCTCCTCACTTCTAGTAGAGATTAAAAGACTGAATGTATGTCGAATTCTTGCTCCCTGAGTGTCATAGTTTAACCTGTCAGCTGGCAACTAAGCACTGGAGAGATACTTGCTCACTCCTCTCCTTCCCCCTCAGTGGGATGGGGAGGAGAAATGGACAAAAGGCAAAACTCGTGGATTGAGATAAAGACAATTTAATAAGGCAACAAAGGAAATTCCAATAATAATAGTAATGATAATAATAATGATAATAAATATGCAAAACAAACTGTATACAATAAAATTTTTCTCACCACCCACCATCAATTCACGACCTGAAATAAAAGTTCGAACTCCCGGCCAAGAGAGGATTCAAAACTCTCAGAAACCAAGAAACCGACAGCCTTCTCCCACCAGCCAACCCCCTATTCATAAGCTGAGCTTGATGTTTCTGGTATGGAATATTGCCCGGCTTGGCTGTCTGTCTGGCCGTGCTCCCTCCCCACTCCGGCACACCTGCTCAGTAGCTGAATATTGGAAACTGGAAAAAGTCCTTGATTTACAGCAACAGCTGAAAACATCAGTGTTACCAACATTCTTCTCATCCTAAATCTAAAACACAGCAGCTACTGGGAGGAAAATAAACTCTATTCCAGCTGAAACCAGGACACTGAGGAAGCTCAAGGAAGAGTATCTCAGATAAGAATTAAAGCTTCAAATCCCAGATTCTATCCACCTTTAAGCAAAACCCTGCAAAGCTTACTCTGGCAACATTTCCTTCCAGATACCTGTGGATTTAGCTGAGTAAAGGCCAATAATTTACGAGAAAAAACTAAAAAGTCCTTGAGGTCTCCTGCTGCCCCAAGCAGGCACATTACAGGATCCCCTGGGCATGCACATCATGCTTCTTGATGGAGCGGTTGCATTACCTGTGCCTGTGTTACCTGGTATTCTGCCCCTAGGATTTTCGCTTGCGGGGAGTGCCTTGTAGTATTTTTTCCAAGGGCAGCAGAGAGATACCTTTTGCAAGTCTTCAGCATCTTATCATCTTTGAACCCTACTCATTTCCAGCCCGAATTTCAATGTCCCCTTTTTACCTCTTTCTTCTTTGGCCAAGAAGGTCTTTCTGATTAGATTCTCTTATCCCATCCATGTTTATGGGGAGTGAGTGACCGTATAGAGTAGAAGTAGCTGGGTTTGTGTCATACTCCAGGTACAATTCTCTGTGATTTATCATTTTCACCTGTCCCTGTCTACTGGAAATGTCATTCCTGTTACATCCTACAATTGCATCAACCTTTGTGTGGCTGAATCATGTTGATGACTCATGGCCATACTGTGAGTGATTATTTCCAGTCTGGGCTTTCTCCTCTCCTTGCATTATCACAGTTCAGCCTCCAGCTTACAGCAAATCTTTTTATTAGTCTCTACGTGCCTGACACAGCACTTCAGGCTGTTAAATTTAATCTGATTTTTATTGCTTCATTGCTCAAGATTATCAGGTTCCTCCTATACGATATTCTAACCTTCCTCTCTATTAGCATCGTCTCCCAGATTTCTGTCATTAACTATTTTTTTAGTTGTTTTTGTGCTCTGGTATTGTGAACAACTGATATAATGGCTGATCCTGGATATATTCTGCTTAGGACCCACCTTTTGCTGTCTTCATCTCCTTCAGTGTTAGCTGTTAATACCTATCCTGGAGCCAGATCCTTCCCTGAAACTAATTGTAATAATCCCCCTTGTCTTTGCCTTAAGCATTAATAATTTGTCCTTGGAATGTACATGAAGCTTAGTAGAAGGTCAGGTGGGTTGTGTTTATCACATTCTTTCATTGAAACATAGACCAATATATCACAGAAAGATGCCAAGTTTATCTGTCAAAATCTATTGCTGCAAATTCAGGTTGTACCGTATCACATTTTCTGCTTATCTCCATTTTGCTAGGTAGTCTTCCTTCTGAAATTTGTTCCAGCCCCTTGCGTACACTGGAAACAGGCTAATAGTCCTTTAACTGGATGGGTCATTTTTCTCTTTTCAAAATATGAGTGCTGTGTTTGCTAATTTCAAATGCTAATGCACTAGCCACAGATGAATAGGTTCATTTAGAAAAGCTTTGCTGCAGGACTTGCGATTTCACATACTTGTACTTCCTGGCTGAAGATTAACCTGCTCCAGAAGTTTCAGCACACTGAACTTACACATTTTTTTCATCTAGGTCTGTTGGAATTTTCCTATTTGAATATTCATTCCTATTAAGCCTCCTCTCGTCTTTCCCGTTATTAAAGACAAGGATAAATAAGCCGTATAAATAAGCCTAGTTATCTTCTATCTCAAGTATGCACTTTCTGTATGGATCCTCACAGCTTTAGTCTTTTCCTTTTTCCATAGGCTGATCTAGCAGTAGAATTTTATTGTTATAATTTTAGATTTGTATCCATAAAACCCTAGATATTTATCTTAGACTCTAGCAAAATCTTCATGTAGAACTTCTGTTCTCTGTTTGCATTGGGTTTTTGTGGCAAGATTTTGGTAGTGGAGGAGCTGCAGGGGTGGCTCCTGTGAGAAGCTTCTGGAAGCTTCACCTGTGTCTGATAGAGCTAATGCCAAGCGGGTGTGAGACCTCTGGACAAGGCTGACACCATCAGCAATGGTGGTAGCGCCTCTATGATAACATATTTAAGAAGGGGGAAAAAAACCCAGGTGTGCAACAGCACACGGAGAGTGGAGTGAGAATATATGAGAGAAACAACTCTGCAGACACCAAGATCAGTGAAGAAGGAGGGGGAGGAGGTACTCCAGGCACCAGAGCAGATGTTTCCCTGCAGCTTGTGATGAAGACCATGGTGAGGCAGGTTGCTCTTCTGCAGTCCATGGAGGTCCACGGTGGAGTAGATATCTGCCTGTAGCCTGTGGAAGGGATCCCATGCCAGAGCAGGTGGATGCCTGAAGGAAGGTGTGACCCCGTGGGGAGCCCTTGCTGAAGCAGGCTCCTGGCAGGACCTGTGGACCCGTGGAGAGAGCAGCCCACACCAGAGCAAGTTTTCTGGCAGGGCTTGTTACCCTGTGGGGGACCCGCACTTGGAGCAGTCTGTTCCTGAAGGACTGCACACCGTGGAAAAGACATGTGGAAAGGGCCCACAGTGGAGAAGTTTGTGAAGAACTGCAGCCTATGTGGAACGATGTTGCATTGGAGCAGTTCGTGGAGGACTGTCTCTTGTGAGAGGGACCCCGTGCTGGAGCAGGGGAAGAAGGAGAGGAGACCTCCCCTGAGAAGCAAGGAGCAGCAGAGAGAACATGTGATGAACTGACTGCATGCCCCATTCACCGTCCCCCTGCACCACTTGGGGGGAGGAGGTAGAGAAGTCAGGAGTGAAGTTCAACCTGGGAAGAAAGGAGAGGCAGGGGGAAGGTGTTTTAAGATTTATTTTTTATTTCTCACTATCCTACTCTGATTTGATTGGCAATATGTTAAATTAGTCTCTTCCTGTCTTTAGCTCAACCCATGAGCCTTGCATTATATTTTCTCTAGCCTGTCCTGCTGAGGAGGGGGAGTGACAGACTGGCTTTAGTGGGCACCTGATGTCCAGCCAAGGTCAACCCACCGCACTAGTTCACAAAACTTCAGGCAAACATCATAGTGTCATCAAGATCTATCAGGATGCATCCATACTGATCCAGTCTGCAATAGATCAGTAATGCCTATTTCTTGATTCACCTAATATTTCTCCTAAATCCTGTTTGTTGATGGATTTGCCTTTTTGTTTTGATCAGATCCCTGTTTTTAATCAACTGTTCCGGAGGAAAACTCATTGTCTTCCATTTAATTAAGTCTGTAATCTTAAATTGGTCCTTATCCTTCAGTTAAGCTTTTGTCTTACCCATTAACAGATACAGATCTAAGTTCGTAATATTGGTTTGCATAACAGATGTCATAATACAGTGAAATGTATCTCTGCATCTGGCCTCAGTCCCATAAGGTGAACCACACTTCAACAGTTTTCAGTACCAGATGTTGCATGTGATATGGTTAAACTGGAGTCCTCTTTTCTGTATTGAGTTGCTATTCTTTTAAATGTTCCTTGAAAAGCTAGTTGGAAAAAATTTCGATGACCAATTTTTTTCAGAAAATTCTGATTTGGTAAAAGCAGCGTTGTTCAGGAAAGAAGGTCAATGTCTATTAATTTCTCCTTTGAAAGATATTTCTGACATCAAAAAGAAAAAAAGTCCAGAAGACTGTTTTTTACAGAAGTTCAACTAATTGCAATAATGATACAAGTAATAATTATACAGTCAATTTTATCTGAAAATTAATGTCATAAATTCTCAATTTTTTGTCAGGGCTTTTCTTCTTTGTTTCGACTTACTTTTTAATGTCAGTTTCTGGCAGAAGGGAGAAAATGTTTCCAAGCCAGTCCTGTGTGCTAAAAAAAAATTTTTACGTTCATGCAAAAACCTCAAGTTGCCTCTGCTCAAGCTTGTACAAGGAGTGCGAGCACTTTGGACAAGCAACATGCAGTACTCTGTGTGGATCCTGTACTGCATCAGTGCTGCCTTGCTGCTGAGACTAATGCAGTCTGCTTTTGTAGGCTGTCACGGAAAGTGGCCTGGATGTTGTGACCTGTCATGTCTGTATACACCTGACACATGCTGGGCCCCTCCCAAGGGCCATTTGGTAACCAAAGTCATAAGAAATATACGTTTTATGATTGACTCTTCCCAGAATTTACTTGGCTTCAACCAGTAATAACAGGTAGCTTCTCTCTGGGATGGTTTTTGGTGCCACTGCTTTAGTCCTATTACTGAAGGACAAACTGAAGAAGTCCTTTGGATCTACTTAGAAAAGGTAAACAAATATCAGGAGCTATTTCTTGCTCACAGTAAAATTCAACAGTTTACAGTAAACAGTAAACTTCAAGTTACAGTAAACTTCAAGGGCCAATTTGTCGCAAAATGAGCAGTTTGGTCGCTTAAATGATCACTCAAAGGTTTTGTAAGAAAAGATTTTACTGAAAATTTAGAAAATGTGAGCTTATGATGTTCGTTGACAAGGTTCACTCTATTATTAAATAAATGGAATACAAAATCAAAAGGGGTTTTGCATGGAAAATTATTTGTACAGAATGTAAGAAAGTGTAAGGGGATAGGGAGACCCTCCTGTTGAGTCACCAGGTTCGGACTGGACCCTCTTGCTTTCTAAACTCCTTCTAAGAGAGGAGCCTAGGTGCGACTGAATGCAGAACTGGCCTTGGACCACAACATGTTATGTCCAAGGAATACGTTTGTGAGTTCACAGTTCAAAGAGAGAGTGAGTCACAGGAAGTTAGCAGTTATTAATCACTGGTTAACTTGACATTTACTAAGTGATTAAGGAGAATTTGCTATTACAATCACAGTAATAGAATATTACGTTGAATCGATTCACACACACAGTCACACAAAAATTCCCCTCAAGTTCAGTGAAATACTCGCTTAAAATGTTTTCTCAATGGGCAAAGATTGAGTCTCAAGGAGATCAGCCCAGGTGATGCCAACAGAGTTCAAGATACTCTGAGAAGCATTCCACTCAGAGGGAGGTACTGCATGCAGCCCGCTGCAGACCAGAAGAGATCAAAGGGCCTTCCTTGGTACTGCTGTTTATAGGGTTTCAAGATGAATGACTTTAGGCATCAGTATTTTTCCATCCTGGTCATGATCCACATGATGCAATCCTGATGTTTAGACAGTAACTATATAATTCCAGTACCACCCAGAATGTACAGTTCTGCAGGCAGGTACAACTCCAGGCTTCAGTGGTTCCAGGTGCAGTCAGGGGGTACCTGATCGACCCAATTCACTGCTCTTGCACAAAGACAAGGAAAGTGCCAAGTAGTCCCAAATCACTGCCCTCATTCAAGGACACAAAAAATGTCTCGTCAAACCAGCTAGCCATTCTTGACAGAGCTTGTTCTTGCTCACAGTAAACTTCAAGATGCTGAAGAGAGGTGGATACAGACACACACGAAATACTTTAAGGCATGAAAGAATAACCTGCAGTTGGTGGAAAGACTAAAATGATTTTTTATATTCCTGTGTCATACATACGTATAGAAGGGAAAATTCTTTCAAGCTCAGTCTCTCCACAGAGCTCACTGACTTTTGCTTGTGCCTTTCTTTGCTTTTGTGCAGCTCAGTGCCCAGCTCTCTCTAAGCAGATGGCGTATACTGTATGACAGCTGTGAACTGGATGTTTCTGAAAGGTACCATCACAGGGACATACCACGCAGCCTCGTGACATACATCAGAGCACTGTGGATAACTAGGCATAATCAAAGTACAATGAAATAATGAAAACATAGTGGCTTTCAGCAGGATCTTTAACCCAAAGGAGTCTTAAGGTACTGTAGGCATGTATAGACAAATGCAGGAGTCTCATCCCTGTTTCTGGATGAGGAGGGCTAAAGTGGTGAGTGGCACACTGAAATACAAAAAAGCTACTTAGGCTAGGAATGAATGCAATTACTACATCTACTTCAAACTGCAGAATGACTTGACACTGGGCAGAGTGTCACTGCTGTGAAGAAAATTTACCTAGAACACTGGAGCTGACTTTGGCAGACAGCCTCCAAGGAGTGAAGATGACACCAAGCACTCAGGATGGGGTCTTCCTGCTTCACTTGAACAAATCTGCCTTTAGCACCCAGTGTTTTCCTGATGTGCAACATGCCAGCCAGTACAATCCAGGTTCAGAGGGAAACATGCATTTGGTTTTTGCCAAGCCTCCTTGCCTCTCCTTTATTTTGTTTACTTATTTTGACTCTGCTGGTGGAAATATGAGTGGCTGGCATTTTCTTCCATCAGGCCAGATACTGGTCCCTCCACTCTCAGCACTCTCCAAAATGCATGATCAGAGCAGCAAACAAGCAATTTTGTGTTGTACAAAGCTGGTACCTCACCCTTGAACTACACTTAGGTCTGCACTAAACAGGCAAGTAGGTGGATGTCAAAGACAACAAACTCCCAAAGATGGTTCATAGACACCAGAGAAAGGAGATTTGGCTGGGCTGTGTCACATTAGGGCATCAGTTCAGTTACTGGATTGGAGACAGTGTTTTTCCTGGATCAGATAGCTCTCGATGGCTCGCTTCCAAATGGAGACCAGCAGGGCTGCTTTTGATTAGTTCAGGATGATGGTGAGATAACAGCACAGAGTAGCATGGCAGTAGTAACGCAAACAGAATGATTACAAAAAATGAGTAATTATAGCACATACACTCCTGAGAATCTTAGCAGACTCATTACTATCTCCTATCTGGATGTGAAGTTGTCTCCTATAGCTTGGCTGATGGCGTGGTTTGATGGGGAAAGAAAAGCTTTCAGAGCCCAAATGAGTCCAGCTGTAATTTCACTGACTTGCTGTCGGCATCTCTGTCACACATAGTCCCTCAGCTCCAATTCTGCTCCTGACAACTGAATCCTCAGAGCACTTAATGCAATTAATGGAGAAATGGCATCTTTAGTGAAATGACTTGATCTTTTCCAGGCCAGTTCTCCATTTCTTTACACTTTGATCTTTGTGCGTTGTCTCTCATTCTTTGCATGTGCAGCTAAAGGCAAGATTGTTATATATTTAACTTGTATTTAACTCGTTGATGGTTGCATACATGCTGTGCGCAGTTTCTGGCATTCATACTACTGCCCTCAAACTCTGCATTACCATGTGCATAGGGCTTAATCTCACCCAACTTCAGACATCCAAAACCCATCTAAACCAATCATTTAGTGTCCCTCTCCAGCTGGTGAAAGAATAGGCACCTGCTGGCTGCAACTCATCTCATTCCTCTCTGGGCACAGCTCAGTTCTTTAGACACCGGGGTCTGGTGCAGTTTGAGATTTCCTAGGGTACCTCTGAGTATCTAGTTGTCACTCTAGTAGGATACAGGTCCTCTGTCATGCCTGTCAGCCCTGTGATATAGGCTTACTCTGGGGCATCTCAAGTAGCACCACATGTCTGTGTTCATACACCTGATTCATGCCTCAGACACCCGTTCTACTAAGGGATTACTGCCACATCAGAGACGTCCTACTGCCTTCATTGAATGGAGGGACTGTATGGACGGGATGCACCATATCTGCACAGGGCTGACAGGTCTGATGCTGCTGGTGATCCACATTCCCTAGAAGTGGCTGCTGGAGGTCAGGCAGCATGCCTTAGGGTGTTTAACATGCCATTTATTGCTATACGTAGACAACCAAATCACGCCACAGATGATTATTGGAGCCCAAACACTGCAGTGGTAGTTGTTTGAAGTTAAACAAGGTAAAGATAACCCTAAAATTACCCTACCTTCACCTTGGGAATTTTGTCTTTTCCAGCTCAGGTTGATTGGCCACTTTAAACCCCTATGGTTTATATCTGTCAAAACCCCATAGTGATTCCGCTGCAATGCCTTGTAGATAGACCACAGTGGCTTTATACTAACACTTGGGCCTTGTTTCCACTGCTTTGAACTTAACTCACACTTCAGAGAGTGAAGCAGGGTTATTAATGACATCTTTTTTGCCCTGAGCTCTTTGCAGTGGTGCTGGACTGCTACCTGAACTGTATCATATTACTTGAGCTCTAAACATCTCAAAGCTCTGCAGCAGTTGCCTGTATTGCAGACACATGCACTGTGATTTCCTATGACATGAGAAAGAATGTAAATGTGCTTGACTGATGTTAGTAATAATTTTATATAATGCCAGCTTTGTACAGTGACATGTTTAGAAACGCTTGTTATTGACGTGCAGAAACGAAAACACGATTACTCTGTACTTGTTGCTATCATACCCAGTTTATGTATTCTTGGAAAAGGAAGACGGAATGTGGAGATCAGATATTTTCCAGATGAAGAACGAAGGGAAACATGCTCAAAGATCTTTCTCACTCCCTTTCCCCCCTCCATTTGCTGCCCACATCTTCTCCCTCTCCCATTAATTTTGTCTTTTGCCAGTAACTTTCTGAGATTTTATTTCCCACTGGACTAGTCATAGCTCTTTGAGTCATGCTCACTGTTTCTCACCAACTCTTCTTGCCACATGTTGGCCTAATACATATATATCAGCAAGATAACAGTCTAGATCACATGTACTACTGCGCACACAGTATGAACCACATTACTAGTAGAGAATGGCATCCTCACCGAAACATAATAAAACAAGTTTCAACTTTACTCCCAACATTCATTGAACCTCTGTGGAGACTCCTATTTGTATGTTCAAAGACAAAGGAGAAGTCCCAAAAGATGCAACTTCTTACAATACAAGAACCAAAATACAGTTGTTTAAACCCAGACAGTGCTTTAGGGCGGACACAAGAGTCTTACAGATTTCTTTGGCCTGTATAGTAATGATGGTGTCTAAAGGGAGGAGTTAGCTTCTTGTTACTGGATATGATCAAGTAGTTTATTCCTGGAATAATCTCTTGGAAGTCTTTCTTCTTGGAATAAGTTGCCAGCTAGGTCTTGGAAGAAACAATTTCTCCAAAATATCACAATCATATTTTAGCTCCCAGGGATTTATGAAACTAGGCGTGATCCAGCCAGGCCTCTTGGTATGTCATGGGGCTTTAGATTGTCAGAAATCTTGCCCACAGAAAGAAATGCTACTAATACTTAAAAATATGCATATGCCAGTTCTTCCATTTCTACATCACTGTCCCTGTTCTGAACTGAATCAGGAAAGATACAGGCCATTCATAAGCTACAAGTAAGTGGAAAACCATGCAGGGCACTATCCAGACCAGATGAGTCGTACTGACTGCATATCAAATGTGGGGAAGGTCAGTGCTCAGATTTCACACCTGCTGTGTAGGATAAGAGCAGAAGTGTGTTCTCCATGGGCAATGCAAGAGAGTAGGTGAGAGCAGTGGCACAGATCTGTGAGGTGGATAAGGGGCTTAGAAAGGTGTTGTACTCCCCCCACGAGCACGGCCTCTTGTGCGACACACACACTCACACTCCAAAGCTGTTGGTTGTATCGAGCTCTTGAAAAACTTTCACACCCCTTTGCACACCCTTATCTTTGGGCAAGAGGAGAATTTGGAAAAATCATGGACCAGGTTTCCTACAGGAAAATATCCAAATGCAGCAAAGAGCAGTTTATTTTTAGTCTGATTTCCTTGGAAAGCATGGTGTACATAATAATGTTCTCAACATATGTCTGCCTTTCCCTGGGTCATATGTTTTGAAGGAAATGGCTAATTTCAGCCACATGCGAAAGGGGAGTGGAGTTCCTAAGGATATTAAATTTCCCCATATCTCATGAATATAGGCAACTAAGTAAAGGGGTACTTTTAAGGACTTCATAAAGAGAAAGACTGCTGGGTGAGTTCAGTCCTGATTAGAAACCAGAGCATCCACACAGGAATACTTTCCTCAAAATGTAAATCCTCAGTAAGCTCAGTTTTAATTTGTTCTGCTACTCACAGGACTGCATGTTTTGCTCTACTTGTGCAAACCTTATTTCACTTCCCTAAGCTTCTTCCTTTCTTTACCTATCTGCCCTTCCTCTGCAAGGGAGGTGGGACTTGTTCTTTGTTTTGCTCAGGCTCCAAGTTAGAAATTCAACATGTGATTATGAACATCCTAGGGCAAGGCAGTGACAGTGTCAGTGATGAGGGAAAGGAAAGAGTCAGGAGTTTCTAGAAAACTTTGAGTTTAGGAAGTTTGCAGTGCCAGACCACCAGGAGAAGGGTTGTGGGTGTCTCAGGAAGTGGACAGGCAGCAGCAGGGATTAAAGGCAGGTGGTATTGATGTACCGTGGCTGGACCCTGAGTAGGTACCTGGAGACGATCCGGAGGTAGCAAAGGGGTCCAGGTGTACCATGAAGCAAACGGTACTTCCTCATTATTAACACAAAGTAGCAAAGCATGTGTAAGCCCAGATAGCAGGGGTGAGCACTGGGGAAAGCAGCTCTGCAAGGCCAAGGGGCTGGTGCTCTGCAACTGCAGCAGTACTCGTATGACTTTGAGTAAACATTAGTATTGCAAAAGACCAATATGCAATAACTTATACGTTGAACAAACCTAAAGAAACCATTACGGCAAGGATAAGAAAGACATTTCTATCAGTTTGTAGAAGTCTCTTTTCCCACCCACAGTTTCGGTGATCACAATGATTAGACCTATATTTAAATTGCTATACCTGCTGGAGAGTCAGGAGAGATTAACATACTGTAGGACTTCATTTTCTAAATCTTCTTCTTCCAATATTCATTAAAAGTTGCTGCTTTCTCCAAAGGTTGGAAAAGCATGAAGAAATAATTTCAAATTTTGTACTCATTATTTTTTATGGTATTACAATTGTTTTGTTTACATGTTTACCAGTCACAGAAAACACAGTTGTACCAAATTTGTTGTACCAGAATTTTGCCTGCTGAGTTTCAAAGACAGATAACACCTGGCCCCAAGCCCTTATTGCTTTGAATGCCCTCAACTACCAGCTTACAAAAACGATCAAGCTGGGAAAAAAAGCAAGTCTTACAGCTTGTTTTGCCTGCAGCTTTCCAAGCATACAGTTATTTGTACCCATCTTTTCAGCAGAATTGTTCTACTGTGAATCTCCTGTGTTTTTCCTGAACTTCTGCCCAAACTTCAGCCTCTCCCAAACTTATTCCTTTCCCTTTAACTTTTGCTGCCTTCCCCTCTGTGGGCTTCTCATTCTCACAGGAGGAACTCCCATTCTTTCAGCTTGGATGAGAAAAAATAAACTTGTCCTGCAGAGGCCGCAAGGCACGGCGTGCGTTTGGCTCTTGTGCAATCTTGGTTATCCATGAAACATGAAAGGTTCTAAGGGCATGGTGGAGGCCAAGAGGAGCTCTACCTCATCAAGACTGTTTCTGGTGTTCTCAAGATCTCTCCCTGGTGCTCATATTAACCTTCCTACCTTGATAAGAAAGTTTGGTCCCAGCATTTTTAAATGGGACTATTTGAAGGTTTTGTTTTACCAGTTCTCTGGGCAAGGCATCTGTTTTGTTCCTGAAAGAAATGACCCAAAGTAGTTCCAGAAATTCCACTGGTTCTTCATTTATTCCTTGGTTGGTAAGGTGTGCTAATATCTCAGACTGATCAACAGCAGCTGCGAAAAACAGAAGGGCTTTTGGGCACAGCTTGATGAATAAGAGCTTGTATACCTGATACCCTGTCCTTTCCAGCCTGNTTCCAGCCTGNTGTANNATAAGGTATTGCCTCTCCTTAAAATTGTTTCTGTTGTATTCAGAAAACATAATGACTACAGTGTTGACATCCCTGTAATTTTTAAATGTAAATGCACAGAAATAACCTAAATCACTGCCAAACACTGGTAATCTGAATGAATTAGGTTCTGCCTTTCTTGAAGACCCTTCCAAAATACAAACAGCATTTAATAAATGTGCAATTACCTTTTTGTTATGGTATCGCTTACCTATACCTTATGTACCATCTGATGCAGTGCTACAAAGCAGAGCCTCTCTTCTTTAGATGACTTCATTTTACAAAATCATGAATATTTAAGTGAAGTAGATTTTATATACCCTTAAGAAACCTGTGATGGAAAGTTGTTTACCTGGCAAATTTCCTTCAGGATCAGAGATAGCAGAGATAAGCTAAGTCATCAGACCCTTTCTTTAATTCAAGTATACAAACTCAGGAAATTTTGGGCTTATATAGTCAAAGAATCATAGAATCATAGAATCATAGAAAGTTTTGGGACAGAAGGGACCCCTAGAGGTCATCTAGTCCAACCCCCCCGCAGCGAGCAGGGACAGCACTAACTAGATCAGGTTGCTCAGAGCCCTGTCCAACCTGGTCTTGAATGTTTCCAGGGATGGGGCCT
>Ga0065711_1032596_pt1 | contig 27044 bp, 19 predicted proteins | sample Hoacrofraction12_FD_59098 | JGI IMG/M metagenome (GOLD analysis project Ga0065711, IMG submission 59098) | Hoatzin crop microbial communities from Cojedes, Venezuela - Epithelial fraction 12 v2 (version 2) | ecosystem: Host-associated > Birds > Digestive system > Esophagus > Crop | place... | reverse complement strand
CCACAACCTCCCTGGGCAGCCTGTTCCAGTGCTCCGTCACCCTCAGAGGGAAGAAGTTCTTCCTCATGTTCAGACGGAACTTCCTCTGCTTCAGTTTGTGCCCATTGCCCCTTGTCCGTGTCCAATCTCTGCTACCATTAAAAAGATAGTAATCAGGCTCAATCTCTAGATAAAAGGCATTTTATGGCTCCTTGTTGTCACTCTGCATGAAAAATATCTGTATGTGTAAATGATATGTACACTCATTAATTTAGGATTTTGCCATGAATTTCTTCAGCATTCTCACACTTAGAATACAAAATTAAATTTCCAGTAGTTCCTAATAAAGATCATAACCATACCAGTACCAGTATGAAGGAATTCAGTGGAACTACTCACATGAATACAATTACATTTGTGCAGCTCCTCTCATCTTTTATGTGGCCCTTTGATTCAAGAAATTATCTCTGTATAACCAAGTACTTGGAGACAAAGCTGAGCACAAGCACATGGCTGGCTCTCAGTTTTAAAACAGCATACACCTTGCTGAATCCTGTGGTGTAAACCTTCTCATTTACATCAATGACCACTGAAAAACCTATAGATCACTCGCTCAACACCACTTAAACTAGTTAACTGTTTCATTGCTGACAGGAAGTCTAACAATATGCAAATATTGCGGTTATTCAGTAAAGCAATGATGTATCTATTAAATCCAGACATTCCCTTCAACAAAAACCTTTGAGTATTCACTGAGTCCATTACTTCTAGTTTAAAAAAAAAAATTCTCGGACATTCTCCTTAAAAACTGAACTAAGTTTCTTACAGGACCTCTATGCTTTTTGAAGATTGTCCAATGTATTCTATGCAGGGTAAAACTCTCAACTGGTAAAATTACTTGCAGCTTTCTATCATGTTCAGTTCACCAGTGACTGCCAGTCAATTCAGGATAAAAAGCCTACCCAGGACTGGAAAGAAGTCCAGTTCAGTTAACCAGGCACAGACTTGAGAGTTAGGGCTTTCCAACTTACCTACGTCATGCTCTCCGTTCTCTTTACCTTCATCTCCTCCACACATGTACTCTTTTAGTATGGGGATAAGAGAGCCTTGCTTTGTAAAGAAGCAAGAAAATCAAGGAGGAAAAGGGATAAACAAAACCTAAGTGCTCTTACTTTTATTCTCTATTGAAATTAAAATGCCAACTAATTTCTTTCCCTGCAGGATCCATGCTGCTCTTGCTATTTCTCCGTTTGCCTAATTCCAGCCCTAAGCAGAAGAGCTGTTAGTGTGACATCTCACAGAAATTCTTAGGCTTATTTCCATATTTTTTTTGCTGAGAGCCTTGCATGGGACAATTAAATAATTTGGGTAAGCAGTCACCCCAATCAAAATATTTTCCAGTTAATTAGCAGATCAGATATCAGTGAAAAAAGCATATAATTGTATTAGCCACCATCAGTTTGACACAGTAAATATGCTAGTATGTACACATCTCAAATAATGACACAGTCAACAGGCTGCAAATCAATCTAATTTACACTTAAAATAATTAGAGAATAAAGGAGAAATGGCTGGAATGACTGAAGGCAAGCCAAATCATAAATAAGTGATTTAAAAGAAAAGTCTTAATGGCAGCCTTGATAAAGCTACCTAAAGGCAGGGTAACTCAAACTATTTACCTTACCAGTAAACTGGACAAGCTCCAAGCCAAAAAAAAAAAAAAATTAAAAATGCAAAATGATCCATTGACTTCAGTGCTGTGTAAATCAGGCTGTAGCTTTCTAATGGCTAAGTGTTAGGTGTGTGGAGGGCAATATGTGCCTAAAGCAGACGTCAGGTGGGATTTAATTACTCAAATCAAAAACTGAGATTAGTTCTCCTCCCCACAGTATACCTTAAGGTACACGACTGCCAATCCCTGCTGAAGTTGACCCTTTGGCCTGAAAGTTCCCTAGACACTGAGGCGGTGTCCACACTGGTGAATTAAAACACATCAAGGGCCACTTGATGACACTTGGGTCAAGAAACAGCCAATATCCATACTGTTAACTTGACAAGATCCCAAAACAAGGACACCACCGGTAAGAAGAATTGGTAACTCCTGCCCATTTCCGAATTTATGTCTGAGATCTTTTGGGGTTGGTGGAGAAGAATGCTCTTCAGGGTGAACCAAAAATATGCCAGACACCGTGCTAAAAATATAATAGTGTACCTGGTCCAGTTGTACAGCCGGAGCAGTCCCCATTGGTGGTTAATTTGCTCTCATAGACACAACTGCAGAAATTTTATTCAGAGCTTGCACTGAATTGCCTGACACAGTGCACACATAAGCCAGATCAAGTTCCAGAAACCAACAACAGTAAAGAAAGAGTTTTCCCAAGCACCCTGTCCCCTATGAATTAGGATATGTCATTGTGAGAAAGCGATGTGAGCAGGATTCACAACTGTCAATGGAATAAGGTGGCCATAAGCCTTAGAAAACAGTCATGGTGTAACAGAAAAATGCAGTCTGGAGTGGAGCTCTGGAAGTTGTCTATATAACCCCCCTGTTCAAACTGAGGCCAACAGTGAAGACAAAGTATGTTGCTCAGGATCTTGCCCAACTGGATTATGAAAAATCTCCAAAAATGGAGACTCTGCAGCCTCTCTGGGCAACATATTCCAGTCCTTCCCAACTTTCCCTGTGAACATCGTTTCCTCCTGTTGTCTTTGTTATGGTTTGTGACCATTGCCTCATGCCACTTGACCTCACGGAAACATCTGTCTCTTCTGTAACCTTTCTTTGGTTAGTTGAAGACTGCAATCACACCTCCCATCCAACTCCTTTTCTTTAGGCTAAAGTAATCCTGTTCCCTAGTCCTTAGATAGTGTGCTCCAGCCCCATGACCATCTCTGTGGCCCTCCTCTGGAGACTCTCCAATCTGTCATTGGCAAACTCTCTGTCTTCAGGCAGCTAATGGCCTTGTTGAATCCTGTCAGCAAGACTACTGAATCGTAGAATCATAGAATCGCAGAATCACAGAATAGTTTGGGTTGGAAGGCACCTTTAAAGGTCATCTAGTCCAACCACACTGAAACGAGCAGGGACATCTTCAATTAGATCAGGTAGCTCAGAGCCCAGTCCAACCTGACCTTGAATGTTTCCAGGGATGCCTACCTTTCTCTTGGGAAATCTGTTCCAGTGCTTCACCACCCTCACGGTAAAAAATTTCTTCCTTGTTCATACAACGTAATGGAGATGTGGGAAGGAGGGAGGAAAAAACGGAAAGTAGCTTCCCCAGTTTGTTTTTTGTTAGAAAGTCTCTTGGAGACTTTTTTGTGTTGTAAAGTCTATACTCCTCAGTAAACAGTAGGGTTTTGTACAGACGTAGGAAATATGCTAGTGTGTGCATGTGTGTGTATATATACGTGTGTGTGTGTTTGTATATGTGGATATATATGTGTGTATCTCCCACTGGCTGGGTTGAAGTGGCTACTCACCAGGAGTTTCAGACAGCCCAGCTGCAGGTTTTCTCCTGCTCCTGCAGCTCCTTCCTCTCCTTAGGCACTCTTTCCCACATTCTCTTTGTCTAAATTAGGGTTTTGGTTTCCCCTATGAAATGGGGATACCTCAAAATTTGACCCTGTGCTACCTCTAAGGCACTTACGCTCTTTTTCTGGTTTGGCCCAGAGTGACTGCTCGTTATAAGAGAATTTACTTACATAGTCATTTTTGCACAGCCCTGGGAGGAATATATTACCTTGCAACCCTAAACCCCCCTCCCCAGAGGCAGTTCTGTAGCATGGATGCTATTTTTCAGCCCAGGATAGGGTATCAATTGACTTGCAATAACCAACCTGCTTCCGTACACCGCTTACTGGCAGCGTGCTATGAATTTCCTTTATACCAGCTACGCCTCACTCTAATTTACCTTTCAAGTGGGCTAATGAAATGCAGTGCTACAGTCATACAGCCATATTAAAAAAAAAAAAAGCAGAAACACCCATCCCAATTCTAGAGTGCTGAATAGCAGAGAAAAAGAATCTAATATGACAGAGACAGGCTCCCATCGTATTTGTAAAACTTTCCCAGGAAAGAAATCCTGTCAACTTTCTAAAGTTCCTCATCTATCCAGACATTTCAGTTAGAGCTGTGTTTTTGTGTATAATAAATTGCTTCTAGTTGGCTGAAAATCATTTTTTAGCTCTTATCTCTGTGATCGGTTACCTCTGCTGTTCTTTAATGGCCTTCACCTCATTATGCAACTAGTCATTAAAAGCTTAGTATCCAGTACAATGGTAGCTTATGTAAAGTGATCTATGAGAGCTTTATATAGGCTCACCAGCCGCGGCCTTAATTTTACTCATTCGTCTTAATTTTTTGTAATCATTTTTTGTAAAGAGGGTATAATGTCAGGCATGCTTCCCTGCTACTGACAGATCCAATCTAGCAGATAATTACCATAAGGAAATTGATGCTTTAGTGTGCCGGGGAGAATTTAATTTACTCAGACATCCTACAGTACAATGCATTCCAAAAGATATGAGGATTTAAGTTTTAAGAAATTAAATTTCACTATTTAACATGATTACTTATGTTGAACATCATTAACTAGCTTTTTTTTTAACTGTTTGATATAATTACAAGCACAGTTATTTGGTCTAAAATCCAAAGTCGTCTTTAAATAAGGGTTAAGGATCCATGAAGTACAAAAAAGAAGGTTGCATTCTTTCTCTCCCCCTCTCCAACACCAGCCTTCCAGCAACTGCATTAAAAAATCTATAGAGATTAACTGAGCCAATGCATGAACCATAGTGCTTTTTCCAATGATGTTTTAATAGATCCTTTGTTATCAGCCCATTCCACCTCAACTCCATCGGTCAGGAAAGCTTCTTTAGTCCTATTCACAGATACAAATTGCTTATAGTGTTTCAAAAATGATAGAAGGATGAAGGAGTTGCTGAGATCCCAATTAAGCAAGGTGATTAACTTATGTTTAATCTTGGGCATTTGATTACTTCAACAGAAATCCATGGGATTTAGAATTAGATTAATTTAATTAATCTCTGTACATCTGTTTACTCTCCATGAGCAAGCATTCGTTCTAACCTACAGCATACACACCTTGCAAGCAGAACATAAAGAACAGAACCAGGAAAGGCCAAAAGGCTGGGTCTTTTGAAAAACAGAGTTTTTAAATACTGAAAAGCCTTCCCCTATGAAGTCCAGAAGCTTTGCTTTGATCACTGGACTTCCTTATTAATAACACTTCAACCAGAGAATTAGAGCGATGGAATTTTGTAAGCCTGCCCTATTTTTCTTCTTTGTTTGAAGTTCTGCTAAATATTTTGAGACAACTTTTTCCTTCTTTCCATTTGTCATGAGGTTGTACAGTCAGAGAACAAAAAATACGAAACTATCAAGAGTGTATGACAAGTATTTGTGAGTTGCAGGATCTGTCAATAGAATTTGAATAGCGTCTGCTGCTACCTCGTCATCTGCAGCTACCTCATCCTCGCAACTATTGCACAGAGCTAATGCTGGTTTAAAATATTGTCTTAGGACACGTTTTTCATTCCAGATTAAAGTACTTTCTCCAAGGACAGGAAGGCCCTATCATGTGACCCTCTAGAAATGATGCTGGCCAGAACCTTGCCTGACACCCCATTAGGAGCGCAGTCAGAACCAAGGGGTTGTTGCTGTGGTCTGGAACAGGAGAAAGCTCATGGGTTCCTGACTACCCACGGTCTGACGAGCATTTCTAGATGGCACATAGGGCTTCTGGTCCGACAGTATTTTCTCTTATTCTATATTATTTAAATAAAAGACATTAAAAACAAAATAAGAATTATTTCAGTAGGGATAGAATGAGGCCAGCCATTGGTTCCTCAGATAATCTACTCGAAAACGGCTTCTGTCTGTCTTTTCTTAAAACAGCTTTGTCAAAGGCGCACTTTTCATATTTGCAGAAGAGAAGCTAAGAAACTGTAAATAGGAGGGAATTATATGACTCAATATTATTTCTAAAATAGACGGTAATGACATTTTTAGTTACAGCTGTAGATACACAATGTGAGGTGGAAAGAGCATAATGTCAGCAATGACATCAGTGCTTACTTCCAAGTAGATGTTTTTTAGACTGCACTTGTAAGAATGCCCCAAAATGCAGAAAAGGGCCAGTCAATAACAGCGGAAGCACAGAGGATATGACGATGTGCTCTTACACGATCTGAAGGGGCTGTGCGTCACTGGAGTCAACATCTCTGCCAGGTCACGGCTTACCTGTGGGGGACGGCTAACTGGGATGGAGGAAGTGAGAGGGAGCGTCGGCGGCTATAGCAGACATTGCCTGCTGCGGTGCTCTTCTCGGGTTGTTTCTTTTCCAAGGGAGTAGATCCACTTGCACTGGAAAATATTTTCTCCTCAGTTTTCAACCATGATCAAGCTTCTGCTAGTAAAATTCTTCTACAGAATTTCTTGGGAAATTAAAATAAACAGAAAAGCAATAGCTTCGAAGGAATTATTTCACTTTCTGAAGCTTGCCGAAAGTCTACCAGCTTACATGAAAATCCCTTGCTCTGAGATCCTGCCTGATAGATATTTGCCTAAACACCAAGCCTGGCTTGTCTGTGCTTCAAAAAGGGGGGCCTTGGCACCTGAGGAGCTGAGCAGTTGGGGAGGTACTTTTGTCATCTGTGCAAACACACCAAGGCCTCTCTCCTGCAAGAGTTTGCAGTCTTTAAGAAATTTCAGTCCTAAAACTTTCAAAATAAGTAGAGGAAAACCTGTGAAATTCAATGGGCCCTCGGTCAGTATCCTTAATTGTACTTTCTGAATAATTTTCTGCCTTAGACAGTCTGGATGGCAGCTTGGCCAGTCCGTGACATCCTGGCTGTGCCTTCGCCAGGCACTGCATTGCCTGCATTCAAACATGTGATTCTCTGTAGGCACCTTACAAATTTACATATTCAGCTTCTGTATGGAACACAGTGCACACTTACACTTACTTATACCCATTTTTACTCTCTCTATATGTATATAACTATATATAGTGTAAAAAGCATAGGCATTATACACTATATATGTCTAGAAGTATATAGACACACACTTCAGCTGTTTACTAAGGTCTGCTCAGAGGTATGATACTGTCAAATCCAATCCAGCAGCCTTAGAGCCTAGGAAGTATTCTGCTCCTTTACAAGACTGCTTTTTACAATGATTCTTTTTCATCTTACACCATCCCCACAACTGTGAAAACGCAGTGAGATTTTTTTTTATTCTGTTTGGGGGTTTTTTTGACACAGAGAGTGTGTTTTCTTTTCTTCTTATACTCAGAAGAGAGTTTTACCTCACATTTCCAACAAGTTGTAGCTTCATATAGAGGCTGGGAGTGGAAATTTTTAACCTGAGGGGTGAAAGTTTGAGCAAGCGGTTTGGGTGGGTGACTGAGAAGAGTGGGTTAGAGTGGAAATTATTGCACAACATCAACAGAGACACGTAGGGGTATACTGCTCCTGTAATAGACTGATTTATTAATAAGAATACGTAATGGGGTATGCTGTACCCTTTCAGCAGCTAATAAAAACCATAAATTCCACTGAAAAGATAATCACGGATAGGTTTTAACCTAGTGGGTGCCCTTTTCTTCTTACTTTTAATTTTTTGTCGCTTTCTTCAGTCAGAGTAGGAAAGATGACATTGCCTATATGTGCGCGGAGCCAGGACTGGGCATGGGATTTCCCTGGGAGAGCCGAGTCTTCCCTCTCTGCCTGAGGTCTTTGGTCTCTGGGCATTCAGCAGACATCAAGGGATCGGTCACAAAACAATCAAAATAACGTAAAAACCTGTGGTCAGAGATACACTTTGGCTGGAGCCGTGTAAGGCAGAGCCCGTCACTGCACACCGTGGGCAGCTGTGCCAATTTTTGAGTGGAAGAAGGGTGTGAAAGGCAGATTTGGAAACTACAAGAACAAGAGTTGCCCCTCTCTCAGGGGAGGAGAGCAGACTGCTCCTCATCTTGCTTCTTTGCAAGGAGACAGCAAAGATGCTGGCTGTGGGGTGAGCTCCCTCCCTGCTGCGCCGCAGCCACGCATCTCACTGTGAAACCACGCAGGCTCCCCTGCTGCCCTGTGGGGCAGCCATCTTGCAGCAGTTACAAACCCGGTGCCAGAGCCCAGCAGGGCTGCCCCTCGCGGGTCTGCGCCCAGCTATGTCTGGCCTCATCCTCCAAAGCTGTGCAAAACCAAGGCACAGTCTGGGCAGCAGCAGGCAGGTACCCAGCAGCCCTTGCTCAGGTGTGGTGGCACTGGAAAGCAGAGGGTGGGAGGCACCACAAACCTGCAAGCTGTCCAAAGGTGAGTGCTTCATATTGTTTTTTTAAAGTATGGGGCTATGAAAAGGTTGCTTAAAAGTTAATATTAAGGTAGGCTTAACAACAAAATTGCCCTATAACAGATTTTTCCTTATGGCTTTCTCTAAGTTAAATCCATTTGAATTCTGGTTTTCTTGTCATTAAGTAAATGAGTTTGCGGCTTTTGATTTAATAATTAAGTTTTATTATAGCTGAGGCTGTCTAATACAATAAAGGATGGGTTTGGTTTTTTTTCTTCAACTGTGAGCCCTGCATTTTTCCCGGAGCCTTCTGCAGCAGTCGTGCCAGGGAAGCGCAGGGCAGTGCCACCATTTTGTGAAGAGGAAGTCGCCAGCCCCTGTGCTATGAATAATTAAGCATGTGCTTACCTTCATCATGTTAGAGGTTTCTGTTAATTGCAATAATGTTGCTCGTTCCAGTAAACAGGTACATAAGCAGGCCTAGCAAACAGCTAGATAATCCCCTTTTGTTATATTTTTACTTTGCTGGAGAGGAAGAAGTGAGGGAGAGGGGTGGCCCCAGCAAGGCTGCAAGGTTGCCTGAGGGAAGGGGCTTTCCCAAGTGCTGGAGGCACGGGAGATTGGGACCCGTTGCTGCTTTCCTCCATGACATTATCAACACAGCCAGGCTGACAGGCCTTCCCGTGCCATACGGTTGCTCCAGAAAAAGCCCCCAGACTGGAAAATCCAGCTGTCCATCACACTGGACACAGCCTTCATCCATGAATTGTAATTACTTGTCTGCAGATTCCCTGCTCAAGGAAGAAGCGTAAGGGAAGATCAAGGTTTGGGGAAGGACAGGAAACGAGCACGCTGATGGTGTGGGAAAGATTGCAACCGAAGCAACTAACCATGACAACTTTTAGAAAGAAGGAGATGTGGTTGGAAAATACAATGACTGGAGGAAGAAGTAGAGATGAGGATAAAATGGCTGGTGACAGCAGGAGGACGGTAAAGGGAAGGGGTGTAGAGGTGCATGTGAGTTAAGGGACAGAACACAAATATGTCTTTGTCAAAGAGAAGCAAGTGCCTAGGTGTGTAAACAGGTAGGAAAGGACAGGTGTATGAGGATATTAGGTAAAAGTTTCTTCCTGCTAAGGGCAAAGCCAAAATTCCCATGGCTTTCTAAATAGATGGTCTTGGATTTGCAGAAAAAAGAAGACACTCTATGGAGAAACTTTGCTACTCCTGAATTCATTAATAACCATTGAGCGCAGTGTTGGGTAAATACTGACCGCCTGAAAATCCCTCACACATTACCTGGAGATAACTCTGCTGAAAAATTTAAGAGGCCCTCCCCCCACTCCCCCAATCAAAACAGAAAAAAAAACCCCAACCTTCCTAAACTGTCTGAAATGTCATGAAGCTAGACACAGGAACTGGTTTGGGGTTTGGTTTTCTTTTCTACTTTGGACATTAGCCTCAAGAACATCATACATCTAGAAACTAAAACTGGAAGAGACTTTGCTTCTGTCCCAGTAGCCGCCGTACTGTTTGGTATGAACATCTGTAGTGACTTGTATGCTTACTGTTCTAAACTTCGACAGCTGATGTGGGCTGTAGGTTATTAGATTACCACCTTGCTATTTTTAAGTGTTCTTTTTCATGAATCAAAACAAAGGCTATTAGGGACAGAGTATTCTTTTCTTCCAGACATGCACTGTATTTAGGAGCTGAAAAAAGAAATGTTCACATTCACTGTATGACTAACACTAGAATGTAAGGTAGACTTAAATTGTTGTGGCCTAAAGCCTTACCTTTTCTTCTTCCAAAGACAAGACTGATAAAAAAGCCTCCTCAAGAAAGGTCTGTCCTTATTTAGCATTCTTACGTCCAGTCAAATATTCTGATTTATTTGTGTTATAACTTGATTTAGTTGAGCTGTGGCCAGCCAGCAGAAAGGTTGTTGCTGACTTCAGTGGGCTTGGAACACACCTGTTTGCTGGCGGGTAGACTGGATACTTGAACCATGTGTGCATTGATATCAGAGCCAAAGGTATAATACCACACTATGATGCCAATTGATAAAGAAGACTGGCCAGCTAGTTTCTCACTAAAGTCACAGAATTTAGGCAGTGAAATCCCTGAAGCAGTCAGTCTGCTGCAAGCTGTGCAAGTGCTGTGGTTTGATACTGAATGGATGAAAAAGAATCAAACTAGTGGATTACTAGCTAGGTGCTACAGAGTAGATAGGTAACTGCTTAGGATAGTTCTTCCATGGAAAACTCAGTTAGTTTTAAAGTAAATCCATTTTTGTAGCCAAATAAAGCAAAAGATTAAAAAAAGTACTAAAATTCTCCTTGCTTTCTATTTCTCCACATGCTTCCCTTTTTTGTGGGAATCCACTCACACTTGCATTCACTTTCTTCCTTTTCTACAATTTGATATCCCAGTGATCTTTTCTTAGATGTCTTATTTTCAAAGAAATTTCCTGCAAGTGAAGAAATTAAAGTGAATCCTTGTAGTCTTCAGTTTGCAGATACTTAAAGGCACATGGAAAGGTTTCTTGCATGAACTCAAGATGATAGTTTAGAGCTTGATAAGAAAGGATCTAGTAAATGAATGTTTAATAATTTTATATTTAGTAGCCATCGAGATTTCTCCCCAGCTTGCAGACAGACGCTCCAAGCTGGGGAGACATTTTTTGACCCACAAATATTTCCCTAATCCATTGAAAATGGAACATGAGATTGAGACAGCTTTAAATGCAAATTGACCTATGGTCTGATCAATAAGTGACTTTCACCAGAGAAACAGGTTCAGGTCCTCACAGATGAAGAAAACTTCCACATTCTGAAAGAGTCCTGTAAGCATTTAGTTACAAGTAAAGTTGCTCACCTTCTGCAGAGATGCTTGGTTTAGATGCCTAATTCACAACTGGATAGTGTATTCTCAGGGCAGGTGGAGAGGTTTCTCCCAGAAGGAAAAATGCCTCATGCTCTTCTAGCTGGGGCTGTAGCTGCACTCCTGTCCTTAGCAGTTTTGTGTGCCCTGGACAGCTGCTGTTCCTTGTGGTGTCCCATGCTTGAGCACTTAACTGCTCTGCATGTATTGTATAGGGATTTTGAGCGCCCAAGTCAGAGTGGTAAACTCTGCTAGATTGAAGGTGAATGTGCCAGTGGCTTTGTTCTGCAAATCCAGGCTTTTGTCTGTATGTCCTAATTCTCCATCTAGGGACAGAAGTACTTTCTGGTATCAGATACTTTTTGGAGAGATCCTGATTCCTTCCTGGGGCCTTTCAAACAAAAGCTAGACTACAGATGTAGGATAAATGTCCGAGACAGTGACTCATTCCAGTTAGGTACACAATGAGGAGTAGCAGGCAGTTTTAAATATCAGTCATTTGTATCTAGTAATGAACATTTCTAGTTTCAAGATGACTAACACAAGGGGTTTCATTCTAGAGAAAAGAGAATCAAAGGAATACAGAAGAACAAGAAGAAAAAGAGATATACTTAGCAATAACACATTTGTGTTCATTTGACTATGAAAAAATTACATATTTATGCAAAGCAGAAATGCCCAGAGCCACTCAGCTTCACAGCTGACCTAAACTGGCAGGGCTTCCTGTGAGGCTGTTTCAGTAACCACCTTGCCTTTACATGGGATGCAAGAAGGGATTGTATGGGACTGAGCTGGTTTGCATCCCTCCACGCCAGAGTGCCAAAGAAAGCCTGCGACTCGGTAGTTCCCTTCACATTAGAGGAATCCTAGGTTGGAGAGGAGCCAGAAAAGTAGCTCTGTTGTGCTGTCAGTCCAACAAAAGAGGGCCCATGGCTGGAGAAGGGCTGTATAAACAAGATTTCTTCCTTCTAATAGGATCAGGTGAGCCCAGAGCAAGCTCTATGGACTCTGTGCACTGCACTTGGGACGTGCTGTGCATGATCACAGCTCTAGCTCTGCCTTCATTCAGTTGAGCTCGAGTACCCAATGCCACTGTAACCAAGTCAGCAGAAAGTCAACCAGCATGGACTGTACAGATCTGCCTGGAGTCCCAGGGGCAGCCAGAGCAAGCCTGCACTGGAGGCTGTGCTCTTGTTGCGGAACTGCTAGGCTGAAGCTGTCTTGGTTAGGTCGGCCCATGCTAGAGGGCTGTTTCTCCATCTGCAAATGCAAACATGCCCTGAGAGTTGTTAGAGCGGCTGACGAGCTCCCTCATACCAGCAGATCTGGCTTAACTTCAGTTGTTCCTCCAAGCCGTACTCTAGCACAATCCGACAAAAGGCCAGAGCCTGCACTGCACAAGCTCAGGTGTGCTGAAAACAAATCACTGTATCAGAATTAAGTGTACTCTGTAAGTTTTCTTTTATTATCTCAATTTCAGTGTTGAAGAAATCTAAAATTTTTGTTTTATCTCTGAGATTTGGCTTTCTTCTTTGTCATTGTGTTTGTTCTTGGTAAATCATAGGAATAGAAGTTCTTGTCGATGAACTTGTCCTTCCCAGCTTTTAAATACAAGTTGCATCAAACTGCCTCTCTTTTTAAGATCAACTTGACATAAGTTCAGAGCTCACAGTGAACAGCATAGTGTTTTCTCTTCGTATGTACTGAGCAGGAGAGAATGAGGAAAAGCATAGCTAAAAGGCTTGCTGGAACTTTTATCAGAACCCTATCTCAATTTCAATAGTAGAAATCTTTCAAAATCCTCATACCTTCTGAGATTCTCACTACTTCTTGCTTTCAAACAGCCTGACATATTTCTAGAAAAATCCTTCCCACCATATTTTTCACTTACACTTCCTATTCCAAACCGAAAGGAATGCGGCACAGATTTCTTCTTCATGTATGTGTGCACAGGCAAGTTCCTTGGCCTCCCGTTCCAGGGAAATCTCCGCTGTTGTTTAAAAGCACACGTTCTCTGAGCAGATAGTCATTTATGTTCTCAGGGTCTCATCTGCACTTTATCTCGTAGCTCCAGGAAGGGGTGAGGTATGCTTAAATATTTGTGTCAAACTTTCAAAACTTTAACACGTGAGAGTGTCAGGCTGTTCTGTCAGTGAAAATTTGAGATTTTTCTACTTACAGAAACTGATTAAACTGCATTTTATCCTAGGGCTCTGTAATCATGTTTGATTGTTTTTCATCCTGTAGTTAAATATTAATGATAACTAGAAGTAGAACCAAAGAAATAGATTGATAATCTCAGCACTCAGAGTACTTGATCTGAATCTAGCAGATTCAAACCCTGTGGTCAAGCCTTTGTCCTTGGTTAGACTTACATTTCATCCAGAGTTTTCTGGTGCTCTATATTTAAGATAGAAGGGTGATAAGAACCTCTGCCTCTGACACTGATTTACCTCTGCAAAGCAGCTCTTTATTTGAAATAGTTACTCTCACAGCACATGATTTGTGGGGAAAAAACCCAAAGAATGGAATCTTGTCAGTTGAGAATTTAATTTCTTTTATTTAAAGAAGGCTTTACTGTTGTTAAACTTATATATACATGCATAAACACAATTTCACAATGCTTCAGACAATGCATTTGTTGGTTTTAATGCATTGAAAAAATGTGATTTAATTCAAAGGGATTTTCTGTTGATAAAATGAAATCATATTTCCCTCTTCTGTGTGTTTTAATGTCCACCCTTTGCAGCACAGAGACATCTTTCAATATTGTGATTTTCCTATTGTTAGCTCTCTCACTCAACAAAACTACTGTATGTGAGAATGCTTACTGTAAAACAGAGGTTACTGAACATCATCATCTTCAAAAATTAGGCATGCCTATATAACGAATGTCTTTTAGTGACCCGATGATCATTACTGTTGCAATGGAGGAAATTACTATATTCCGTAGTCAAAACATTCCTACGGAGCCAAGCATGACTATCAACTGTACATTTATTCGTGCAAAAGAAGCCTACAAAATGTAGGTGTTACCCTTACATCAGCTTATATCCTGTTGACAACTCAAATGACACTAGGCCCATTTATTAGTTTCTAGTGGTTTAACTGACAACTTTTGGTCTCATAAAATGTACTATAAATACTGTCTCTAGCACAGCTTTGCTGTTCAGTGGTACACCAAGTGTTCAGATGGTTGAGAATGCTGTTTCCCAGTGGGAAATGTGGCATTTGGCAATCGTTTATTCCGGTTTCCTTTGAGGATATGAAGGAAAGGTTTTACCAAAGTAATCTCTGAGTGAAAAACAAGCAACAAAATTCTTAATACCAAAGCACTGGACTAAAGAATGAATGCTAAAGTGCAAACTTTATTATACCTTAAAAGTAGATAGGGTGAGTGCATATTTCTACCTCTACAGGGAAATGCATGTTTGCTCTTTCCACACACGAGGTTGGTGGGAAAATTGCATTGGATTGATTTCATGAGTTTGGAAATGAGCCCTGGTGTGGAGAATGACTTCACAGCCCCAACTCTCAACTCACTTGGCAGCGTGGAAGTAGGAACCTTTTGCTCCCAGCGAAGTCAGTCCTGCCAGTGGTTTCAACACAAAGAGGGTTTGGCTTGGAAAGGACAAGTTGTGATATAATGAAGTCCCACTGTGGGGTGAAAAAACCTGGATTTGTTTTCTTCTGGAACAGGACAGTTGGAGAGAGGGGGGAGAAAACAGCCTGCGCACTTTCTGGTCTTGGTTCCTCTAGAGCCATGCTGCTCCTGTCCTGTCAGGAAAAGCAAGGAAATGAAGAAAGAGTGTGAAGTGCAGGTTTAGCCAATGTGAGATTAATGTGAGCTGGTGACTTCCAGCTAAGTTTGACATGAAGTAGGGATCACAAGTGTGTTAAGTTCCTACCAGCCTTTCTAGAGAATTCACGTCTGTGTGGAGAAAAGAGCCTGAACGGCTCTCTGAGAGAGAGCAGAGAGAAGCTGTCCCGTGCCTCGCCTAATGGCAGAAGGCAGGTGGCCAGCCAACTTGCGCCTGTCGCAGGGCTGCCGACGTGTGTGTCACCGGGAAACAGCCACCGAGCACACCACCTCCCTCGCAGCTCCATGTGCAGGGGACGTGGGACGAGAGCAGGGGGAGGAGGGAGTGACACAGAGGCATGGGGGGAGGTCAAGGCAGCATATGGAAAGGCTGGGGTTTCTAGGAGTGGGGCATGTGAAGAATGGGGTATTTCGTTCCAGAGGAAACAATGCTTCATATTCAAAGAACTTTTTTTTTTTTTTTTAATCTAAGCTAAACATTCTGTTTCTTTTTCACAGTTTCTTTCTTACACAACCTTTCCCTGCCCACACTCATTAACCAAGCCCGTGACAACATGGAGTTAGCAGTTTGGGTGGGCTGAATGTTTTCCTTGGGAAGATTATAACCATCACTTAGAAAAATGAATTAAAACTCGCATGTGAAGGTGCAGATGCAATGAACTGAAACAACTAACTGCTGATCTCAGAATAAGACGTGAGACCACAAAATCATTTTTTTCAGCCTCAGAATAATAGCCTCCCTGCTGAAGCAAACAGAAAATGGGTTGCCTGCGTAGATAAGAGAACCCTAGAGTACCTTCGAAACTGTGATTCAGCACAGTGAAGTTACTACTGTCTTACAAGAAGATGCTGACTCATTTACTAATTGAACGTCAATGGCAAAACAATCAAAAAGTGTCACTCTTTTTCTCAGAAAAATTTAGACATTACTATCGGTAACACTCGTGAGCAAAGAAGGGCCAGAAAAGGCTTTTGGGAAGGCAAATGATTCTAGACTACCCGAAGCTGACTGGCCTTTCTGGGAATTACAGAAAACTTTCAGAAACAAATCTGATCACTGGTGACAAGCGAGGTGCTTGTTCTTCTGTGGTTCTAGATGCTTGGTCTCTTATAGTGTGATGAAGAAGGTCTTAATTTGAAGGGGATCAATCAAACTTTGAATGTTGTCCTGAGGAACCATTAGAGACCAAGAGAGAAGGCAGTCAGAAACAGGTTCAAAGTTATACTTTCTGCTCTTTCATGCTTTTTAATGCAGACTGACAGGTGAGATCAACGAACAGCTTTTTTTCCTTCTTCACAGCAGCAAAGATATAACGTCTGTCCCTGCAGAGATCTACTGAACTTTGTAAATATCTATAACAATGTATTTGCAAAAGTTTTTTGTGTGAGGATAATACTTTTCCATCAAAAAGAACTTGCTGAGTTCCTAACAGTGGATGCACTAAAAATCAAGGAAATGCCAGTTAAGCAGTCATTAGTATCTGGACGGTCAGTGCCAGTTAATGTAACATTCAGCATTGCACTCTGATTTTATCTAGGACAAGTGATACTGCACTTCCAGCATACGACCACACATACTGCAAACCTCCAGTTACTTCCACGCACGCCCAAATGGACTCCAGCTTCAGTAATGTGAGATGTCATATGGAAACATAGGCTTATGCTGTGTGAACACACAGTGAACTTGGAAGATTTGAGCTCAGTGTTCAAACTGGGAAGCAGTGCTGTGGAGTCTGCCATCACCTGTGCCTTGCTTCCTGATTTCATATCTTCTCACTGGTTAAATACCTGTTAAGTAATTTTGAAGCCCTCCTATGGCCTCCTTGTCATTTACTAGAGAATACAGTAGAATAGATGCCAGAGCAGCAATGTAGAGAGATGCTGGCTACACATTTCTGGGTTTGTAGAGTGGGTAAGGGCACTTTCTCAAAACCGACATTGTGTCCATGTGAGACATCTGCAAGTCACAGAATCACAGAATGGTAGGGGTTGGAAGGGACCTCTGTGGGTCATCTAGTCCAACCCTCCTGCCGAAACAGGGTCACCTCAGTTTGTGTGCAAGGGTGTGGGCCTCACTACAAAAATGATTTGGAGGGAGATGAGCTTGCTTTTGTAGATTACTCTTTTGGAACACTTCAGGAATCTGAAAGGAAAGACACAGGTTAAATTAGTATTAATATAATGTTCTCAAATCCCTGAAGATGGGAACAGATGGTGAAACTGCTCCATGTTCCTTCTCGAAGAGTTAAATATTTACATCAAACCCGCTTCTCTTTCTTGTAAATTAAACCAAGGCAGGGCAGGTATGGAAACCGTGAGCAATGACCAACATATGTGCCTCACACGCAGGGAAACTGTCTCCTTAGCAGGCAGTGGATTCAAAGTGCTTGCTCTGCATTTCTCAGAGTAGGGCCCAAGCTTGCATTTTCTGTATTCTAGCTGAGCAATATACTTAATACAGGTAAAATGATCCTGCTACTGCCATTTGTTCTTTTGTATAGGCTGGTGACCTAGAAGTAATATAAATCCCACCGTGGCTTGGCAGGAGTGAAGTGCTTATCTGCTCAGAGGAATCGGGACTCTAGCAGTTGTACGGTGTGTCTGGAGATCAGGGATTTGCCTGGAAGAAACAAAAGTGCCTGCAGGGTTAGGCAGCTGTTGAGTGGAATGGATACCAGCAGAGCATACATGCTGGATTCGGGTGCCCCAGTACCTCTTGTGAACCTAGCCCAATGTCTTCCTACTGCCAAAGTGCCTCGAGTCTAACCATTGAGTGATGAGAAGCTAGGTCACTTTTTATGCTTTTTGCTTATAGTTCCCTGAAGGGTTAATTAGTATATAGCAATAATAACTCCTTGGCCTACTTACAGTACTTTCCATCAATAGACCCCAACATTAGTTTTAAGGGAACTAAGGCAAAAAGCAGATATTTGCCCAAATTCACACATCTAATGAGGCTTAACAATAAAGGCAGCTCTGCTTTGTGTATTGACTTTTCTTTCCATGTGCCCCCAAAGTCTGAATTTGGAACTCAACTCAACACTTAAAATTCACCTGTATTGCACATTCCTGAAGACTTGTTCTAGCTAAAAATGAGAAATACTACAAGTTATTGCAGAAAATAATCTCTCCATTGAAATTGGAAGGTACTTGGTCAGCAGATTCATTGGAGGAGTATTTTAATCCAAAATAAAAAGATGCATACTTTCCCATGAGTATGTGTATGATATGTAATTGTAGTTGTATAATGGTATGGCATTACACAGCCAAATGATACAGCATACAACCACCTAATCCATTACAGGAAATACATAAGCAGAGGACAGTCTCCGCTGGAAGTATTTTACACTCAGGTACTTGGTAATACAGACATAGCAATGTGCGCACTCTCCTCTGCATTTGGTTTTCATGGGGTCTGTTAAGAGATAAGACAATGGGGAATCGTAGCCCTCCTTCATATGCTCAGGAGAGTCCCAGAAATATTGATCTAGTATTAAATCTGTAGCACAGTGACAATTTTGGGGGGAGCGGGTTAAAGTTTTTTGGAGGTGCATCAATGTCCTCTTTCCATAATTTATTTTCAGAAAACTTATTAAGTACTGATTTTCAAATCTGACCTGTAGCAAACTCCTCAGCTGTATGGCTATAATGAAGCTTATTGCATCGTAGAATCATAGAATCATAAAATGGTAAGGGTTGGAAGAGACCTTAAAGATCATCTTGTCCCAACCCCCCCGCCATGGGCAGTGACATCTTCCACTAGACCAGGTTTCTCAGAGCTCCATCCAACCTGGCCTTGAACACTTCCAGGGAGGGGGCATCCAAAACTTCTCACGCCCTTGGTCTTGTCTACCTATGACAAATTTTTTTTTTTTCTTCTTTTGCCCATCATGTAGCATTTCAATATTGCCTCTTTAAATACATGAGTCTGTTGTGGTTCTTATGGTGCTTTTAATTTTGCCAGCTGCCAGAAACTGCTCTAAACAGCAGCTAAAGCCTGATACCTAAAGGCACAGTGTATTTTGTCCTCTAGTGATCTGCTCCCTGACCTTTTCATTCTCTCCTCCTTTGAAAAGCTTCTGCCTCTGGTTCCTCCTGAAGATGCTTTCTCCCCACATCCCTGGCACCTATTTCCCCACTATGCCTTGTAGCGTTCGATCCAGCGCAGGAGGCAGTAAAGCTGTGGTAGGAACAGGAGAAGCTGCAGCCAGATCCCTGGCTGTGGAGGATCTCTTCGGAGAGGGGGTTTCTCTGGGGAGAAGTCGCAAGCAGTCGTGGCTCCTTCTGTGCCGCACAAGCAGTACCAAAGGATGTAGCTGGATGGAGAACCCACTTAAATTATACCTTTTTGGAGGAGTATATGTCTGAAGAATAATGTGGTGGCAGTTCAGAATGTACCTCACCCTACTGAACTTTGGCTGATGCCTCGCTGTTGAATTTTGCTTTGCCTACTGTTTCACATGGTGTCTGTGTGACACTTACGCAGGCTAAAATGAGGTGTTGCTCGCAAAGAGTTTCCAGAGCAAGAGTAATGGGGGGTTTTGTTTCCTGGAGATTAGTTTATAGTTGGTGTGACTCAACCCTGATAAGATCAGTTTATAAGAGGGTAGCTGATCATGATTTCTGGTTGGGGTTTTTTCGTTCTTTTTTTTTTAAAAAGTTCTATTTTTGACCCAGAGTGCTATTTCATGGCTTGCGTTTGTTCCTAGAGAAGCCAGAATGCTGTTGCAGTCAACAAGTGAAGGGTTAGATTTTAACGGATGAGTCTTCATAATCTGTGTATTGCCTTGTCTTTGTCACACGGCTCACTGCGGTCATACTGCCAACATACTTGTGCATTTACTGTGTCTGTGCTTCAGGGAAAGTCTGCATCTGAACGTCTCTGCCCTGCAGGTCACTGGATAGGCTTTTGCCTTCTGCCTCAGGAAAAAAGAGTTGCATTCAGAGACAAAGGTATAGTCTCAAGCTACGTAGGACCAGTAGCTGGGCACTCTCAAAATCCAGGCTAGGGCTTCTTCTTCCTCAGTGTCACTTTACGTAAGGCCGCATGTATGAAGTAGGGGTGTTAAGGGTCCGTGTGTAGCACTGAGGAGAGGACTCTTAGACTGGGAAAACGTTCAATGAAGTCAGTGCAGAGTTCTGTTTCAGTGGGAGCACTTTTGGGCTGAGAGTGCCGTCACCACCAAATTTTGCTGGTATTGCTGCATTAGTTAAAGGTGAGAAATTAACCGCAGCACTGCCACATATATATGCCAGGGTGCTACAAACAACCACCACAATCCCTTTTCTGGCAAAGTATGTGGTGTTTGAGGAAGGCTGTTTAGGAGTGCTAGCACAAGGGCTTTGTCAGCAGAGACAGTTTGTAGTGCAGCTGGAGGATTTGCAAAGTGATCAAAAGAATTTTGGAGAAAGTGATTAAATAAAGAAAAAACGAGGATTTCTGTTGTTGAAAGAAAATATTTATGTGCAAAATATGCATTTCTGGTGTATATTTGGAGCATGGGTTATGTGGGAGAGAATGGCTGAAAAAGGAAAAACACAATATATGAAAAATTCCAAATTTTGAAATCCGTTGTTAAAAAGCTTTAATTTATGGTGGGATTTTTTTATTGTTTGGTTTGGTTTTTTTTATTAGTTCCTCGGGAAGAAAGCAGTTTTCCCAGTAAGGTCTGTAGCTGAGTGTTACTGTGACAAATGACACTAATTATGTGATACGTATAGTAAATAATGTTTAAGATGCGCTCTAAAAAGCAACTTCAGATTTAGAGCAATAAATAGCTTTTGTTACAAACACCTTTTCTGTTTGGAGATAATAAAACATTGCATTCATAATTAAAAGACCATTGAGACATGCATAATGGTTCAAGTTTAAAAGTCGCTCAGTAGATGAGGGTATACTCTGAAGTGTTTACAGTGAAATGGTTGATGCTTAGGAAGAGTAACTTTTTCTGAGGCAAGCCTCAATGTACTCCCTACCCAGAAGGGTGCAATGCTCAGTGTTCTCTTTTCCCACCTGCTGCCCACCCAGATTATGTGTGAAATGAATGAGCGCCTTACTATATATAGTCAAGACTTTATTCTCTCCTGCCAAGGTCAGGGGGAGGTGCTGAAACCAAGACGGGGGAGGAAATGAGCGGTGTGGGTGTGAGCTGCTGGATCCTGAAGCTGGGAGGCACTGGGAAGAGATGGGTCATGTCCAGCAAGCCTGTCAGTGGGAGTGCAAGGCAAAGAAGTGGTGCAAAAATAAGTCACTAATATTTGTGAGGAAGTGGAGTGAGGTGTTTTCTTTGAATGAGAAGCTTGAGCTGCATGAATGAAACTTCAGGGGAAAGGTGGGACTAAAAGACGCGGGTTAGAGGAAATTGTGAATATGCTTGCAGCTCCCCTTTGTGAGCTGGCAAAGTGTGCGCTGGGACAATCTCCATATGAGTTGTGCATGAAAGATGTAGAAAGAGTCATATATTCCAGTAGCCATAAGTGATAGGAAAGTTCCCATGGCTGAAAGATTTGTCATGGCTGGGTTAATCTGTCACTTGTAATAGGCGTTATTGTTATAATCTATGTAGTTGACTAGACAATATTCCTCAACTCTGAGAACTTTCCTCCCCTCAAGCTGAAATCTGATAAGGGAGAAAGACAGAAATTTCAAGCAAATGCTTTTTTTATTGAACCATTTTTTTTTTGTTTGGGGTTTTGTTAGGGTTTTTTTAGCAAAGTAAAGTTTTTTTATAAATTGAAGGTTTCTACCCGCAGTAATGATTGATTCTTACTTGCAGTGAGATCTCATAGCTTGAAGTGCTGAGTGCTTCACAAACAGGTGCAAAGAAGGAGTCACTGCTCTGAGCATCTCTCAGCCCTGGAGGCTCAGAGACAAATGGTGCATCCACTTCGGGGGAAATGAGTGGTGTGTTAATATTTGTTTAAATAAGGAGTTTAAATTAAAGACATATTAAACAGTGAAATTGCAGGAGAAAGCTAACACAGTTTTGAATGGGAACTGTAATTTATTCTCCCTGTAGATGGGAAGTTAAGTTTGATGCCTAACCATGACCACTGAACAAGGATTAAAGCAACTTCTACATGACTTGGTATGTGCTTTTCAAAAACAAATTATTTTTCTCAAGTAGGTGAGATATTGCTTCTGCAAGGAAGGAATGTGAATCATCTTAATTTTACAATGGGAAAATGCTTGTGGTCACAGAAGAAAAGCCAAGTGAGGGATTGGACACAGGTTTTCTTAGCTGGAAAACCTTTCTTTGCTGGCTTCTCTTAGAATTTGAGGAACACTTGTGAGAATACGTATGAACCAGACTCCACTGGCTTGGGTGGTACCCACTTCAGGCTCAAGGAATCTTAAGCATCTTTAGTATGTGAAACAGGCAAAATTTGCGCATCATTCATATTCAAGAAAAATACATGTGACTAGTACATTCATTGAGTGAATTTTTCTTTAAAACCCAACGAATGAAAGAAGTGTTGGTGTATTGGACAAAATACTGTGTTTTGGAATTAGAAAATAAAAAAGGAAAAGTTGTGTGGAAAAGAGGAACTATTACGCTGCAACTTTCATTCTTTATTTGGCATCTATTTCATTATCTCCTATTTCCTGACAGTAGTGTAATGTCCTTTCTTTTCCTGTTACCCAAGCACTTTGCAGAACATATGTTGCATGCCTATTGGCAATCATGGATAATTAGGCATGCTCAGCTTCTTTCTACATGACTTGACATCACTTCTTTTCCAAAATATGCTCCTCCTCCTCCACCAGAGTATATCTGCCCTTTCCCATCACTGCATTGCACGCTGAAGAACGGTAGATGTTGTCTGCAACAAATTTTAAGGCTACAGATCCATTGGTGTGCACTTGGACTAAGCTACCATCCTTGGCCATTACCCTTTTGGAAGTCAGGGGGTGCTCTTGGTGGTCCTGGGGGCATGGGACAGCCTGCACCTTTCCAGCTGTGTCCTGGTTTCAGCTGGGGTGGAGTTCATTTTCCTCCCAGTAGCTGCTGTGGTTTGGATTTAGTACGATAAAAATGTTGATTGATAACACTGATGTTTTCAGTTGTTGCTATGACATCAAGGACTTTTTCCAGTTTCTCATATTCAGCTAATAAGCAGGTGTGCAGGAGCTGGGAGGGAGCACAGACAGACAGACAGCCAAGCTGGCCAGTGGAGATGCTCCGTACCATAGACATCATGCTCAGTTGATGAATAGGGGCTGGCTGGGAAGCAAGAGGCTCTCTGCTCTTCTCGTTTCCGTGGGTTCGAATACTCTCTTGTCTGGGAGTTCGAACCATTTCAGGAAATTTGGGGTTTTGGGTTTCTGCAATCGCTGCTCAGCGACTGGCCAGGAATCAGTCGTTGGCTGATGAGAAAAATTGTATTGTATATAGTTTGTTTCATACATGCATTATTATCATTGTCATCATTATTAGCATTAGCATTATTATCAGTATTACTCTTTACTTTGTTGTCATATTAAACTGCCTTTATCTCAACCTATGAGTTTCACCTTTTGTCCATTTCTCCTCCTCATCCCACTGGGAGGGGAAGAGGAGGGGTGAGCAAGCGGCTGTCTAGTGCTTAGTTGCCAACTGCCGCATTAAACTACAACAAGGTGTTGCAAGGAAATAGCCCTGTTCCAACCTCTTCCTAGGGTGGGTGTCAAACAGCAGCTGTAGACAAGCTGTAAGGGTTTCTGCAGTCACTGTAGGTGTCTCACAGTGTGTCACGGGCAGTCTGAACAGGTCATGATGTGAGATCAAGAGACATATTCCCTAGCTCGTCAGGCATATTTCCATATGTAATTATAAAGCCGAGCCAACATCTGCTCTTAAACCCGCTGATATGGGTTCATCTTGACCCCAAAGGCACAATTACCTCCCAAGCATGGGTCCACTCCTGCCGGGCAACAGGCAGCTGCCTCCATTCAGCAGACATGAATCCCGGAGAGGTCACCGGTTCTGAACCACTCTGACTCTCCTCTCCCACCTGGTACTCGGTCGCACTGTCTATCCTGGGCCCTCAGTGAGAGGCAGGGACAAGTTATCACAAGGTAATACACCCATACTCCTTTTCCACAGCTGTCTGTTTCTTCACTGGGAAAGCATGCCCTGCTCAGAGTGCCTGTTATCACTGCTGGCTTGGCTTGATGTGGTCTTACCCCTGCATCACAGCATTTTTGTTTCAAATGTGTGGATTGTAGCTGTGTGGATCCATACCACAGGGACGTCTTTACAACACTTTCTCATATGTAGCGACCCCATGAATCACCACTTCTGAGGTCAAAGGCATGACCATTGAAATTATTACCTGAATCTATCCATTCCCTATCTTTTTTTCAGGGTGTCATGAAGCAGATGCTTGGTATCTCATCATGTCATCTCAGCTTGTCATCTTTGACACAACAGGGAAGATACAAGTATCTTATCATCGGTAACAGTGACTTCTTTTCAACAATCTGTGGGTTTGGGTGAATGCAGGTCCATAGACAACATCGGTATTTTCCAACTGACAAAAATTTTCTGAGTTCAGTGATGAATTTTCTTGTCAGATTCCGCAGTTAATTCTGCAGGGATTCCAGTGCCGGCCGTGAATTTGTTAGATTTCCTTTGCCACTTCCAATCCTGCCTTATGTCCAGGCGTTTTTCTTTCTATTTTTCATTATTTGTTCCACAGTGTATATACTGGATTGGGATTGTTGTGCACACATTCTTTGCTGGTCTCTCTTTGTCCTGCTACCTGGGCTTCTGTTTTTGTCTGAACTGAATTAGTAGCTATTAGGGTTTGTTTTGCAACTTCTTGATCAATAAAGATGAACTTGTTACATGGAGTTTCTCTAGAGCAAGGCTGTTTTTTTCTATGACACTTCATTTTAAGAGGAGTCTTTCTGATGTCTTCAGCAACGCTGAGTGGGGATCAGTGTGAATGCTAGCATCCTCAGGTATCTAACATAAGTATCTAGTCTGCTTTTTTTACTTTGATTTTCAGGTTAAAATAACAATCCCCAAAACCTTGTATTATTCAGATGCCTAATTCTGCCAGTGGTCACTGCAGTGGTCAGACACAGCTACCAGGATTTCCTGCTTTTCAGGTACTAATACTGACAGTGTTCACTACAAAACTGCTGTGGTGGGTATTTAACGGCCAGTAGGCCGTGAGTGAACTGCTGAAGACCACAATTCCTGCAAAAATGTTTTAAAGAATTAATATATGGCTATCAGATATTACTAGCCAGAGCAAGAAGCTGATGTACACATAGCCAGAGAAAACTGGCATATTATCTGTAATGTGTAAAGCTTTTATTAATCAGCAATGATTCCTGAATTGCTAGCAGGTGGAATTTAAATATAATTTAATATATAGTGGTGTCATGGTTTAGCCCTGGCCAGCAACAAAGGACCATGAGGTCACTCTATCACCCCTCCCCCCGGTGGGGTAGGGGGGACAATTGGAAGAAAAAGACAAAACTCGTGGGTCGGGATAAGGACAGTTTAACAGAACAGCAAAGGAAGCGAACAGCAACAACAATAATACTGATAAGAAGAATCTACAAAAACAAGGGATTTCGCAGAGCAGCTCTCTCTCACCTCCCGATGCCCAGCGAGCTCCCGAGCCAAGACTAGCCTCCTTCTGCCAGCTCCCCCACTCAGAACGCAGCATGACATCACATGGTATCAAATACCCCATTTGTTTGGCCAGTTTGGTCAGCCTGCCTGGCTGTGTCCCCTCCTGGCTTCTGGTGAAAATTAACCCTGTCCTGACCGAACCCAAGATATTATCCACCCCTTTTTCTATACCATCTACGTCATACCCAGTTCCCCTATTTTCCAGTTAACCACCACCGCTTTCCCTGTCTTTAATACATACACACAGATATAATTTCCTTAGTCTATGGACCATCCCTCTAAAATGTCCATGGAGTTCATTTAATCCATGATGTTGGTCTCCATCTGTCATAACAGTCTTTCAGGGCAGGAGAGATGATGTATGGTGTTGGATGGTGGCATACTGCATCCGGAGCTCGCAGCTTGTGTATCTGGTGCAGCCTGTGCCCATGGTCTGCAGGCTGAAGATGTTGGTCTTGATGAGTTGCTGGGTGCCAGTTGTTGAAGTCAGGTCCAGTCCAATCACCACTACACTTTGCTAGATTTCATCAAAGTCCATCCTTCATTAGTTTGGGTGATTCTTACTGTAATGCCATTGATATAGCATATAACAACTATAGTAGTGATGACATACAGTGGCAGGATTATTTAGCAATTAATATCATACAATTCAATTTATTGGTTATTCTCACCCAAAATCAAATCTCTATGAGGTACACATTAGACTTCCCCATCCTTCCCCATCACCCAGCAAAGGCACCCAGGTCTTTGAGCAAAAGCAATCCCACAGATAGGTTTGTCCTTACCCGAGGCAGGACTAACCCAGACTGTCTTCTCTAACATGGGGACTTTATCCCCTGCTACAGGACGTAGAAGTTTTGTTTGGTTAGGGCCAGCTCAATTGGTAGATCCTCTGGTGTTAACTAACCAGGTGGCTTTTGCTTAATGAGTACCTCAGTGTTTGAAGGCCCCACTCCCCATTGCTCTCAGTGTAGTTTTAGCAGTCCAATCTATCATTTGATTTCCTGGAGGCTGGTGCATGGTAGGGGATGTGATACATACACTCAGTGCCGTGCTCTTTGGCCCAGATGTCTATGAGGTTGTTTCAGCAATGAGTCCCATTGTCTGACTCAGTTCCTTCTGGGGTGCCATGTTGCTACAGGACTTGCTTTTCAAGGCCCAGGATGTGTTCTGGGTGGTGGCATGGGCCATGGGATAGGTCTCCAGCCATCCGGTGGTGGCCTCCACCATTGTAGGCACATGGCACTTGTCTTGGCAGGTTTGTGGCAGTATGATATAGTCAGTCTGCCAGGCCTCCCCATATTTATATTTTAGCCATCGTCCTCCATACCACTGAGGCTTTACCCGCTTGGCTTGCTTGATTGCAGCGCATGTTTCACATTCATGGATAACCTGTGCAATGGTATCCATGGTCAAGTCC
>Ga0065711_1032595_pt1 | contig 27045 bp, 14 predicted proteins | sample Hoacrofraction12_FD_59098 | JGI IMG/M metagenome (GOLD analysis project Ga0065711, IMG submission 59098) | Hoatzin crop microbial communities from Cojedes, Venezuela - Epithelial fraction 12 v2 (version 2) | ecosystem: Host-associated > Birds > Digestive system > Esophagus > Crop | place... | reverse complement strand
AACCAAAAAAAACCCCAAACAACCACCTTTCAAATTCCATCATCAGAATACACACAATTCAAACTAATCCCAGCCAGCCAAGGAATCTGGGGCCCTTCCATGACTACTCTAATGAACCCTTCTCTAAAGGACCTCTCCAGAATCATGACTGCCTTGGATCCGACATCCCCTCCAAAGCCAGGAGGTGGCTGATCCAGTCAGTGGCATCTGGTCAGAACAGCCTGATCAAGAGTCAGTATTTTTATGATCTTCCAAAAGACACCAAAGAAGACTTTTCTGAAAGTTTAGCAAGTTAAAGATGGTTTGGAGATAAAAAAAGAAAAGCTTTAAGCTTTGCACATGAAGACGCCACCTGCCTCTACATCTTTGCAGACCTATTTTTCCAGTGGCCTTGTGTTTTGACACCGCCTAATAGCAAAATCACACATCACTACCCCAAGTGCTTAAGCAGCATTACTGGTGATGCAAGGTTTGTTGTGGGTTTTTTTTTTTAATACAATCCACATAAGCCTCATAGCTCTGCAGCAAGACAGATTTTAGCTCATCTATTTTCTCTCTCTCTCTTTTTTTTTTTTTCATACAGCTACATACAGTGCTTAAGACACCGGCAGACTCTTTGAAATGCATATGTTCTTAACATGCACAAATCCCAAGCGTAGGCATGTGACAATATTCCTCCCCCCCCCCCAATTTCCCTTGGAGCAGTAATTCTGGCCTTACTACTTCAAGGTATATAGGAAAATTATCTTAGGATTTACATGGTCCACAAAGGGATAACCCAACCCTTCTGCTGGAAAAAGCAAGGTCTATGGAGAAATGCATAGCTAAATGTAATAAAATATGAGACAGAAGAAAGTGTTACGATTTTCCAGCCTTCCTTCTCCATAAACTTTTATAGAGTGTAGCCAAACGCCTCCTCCTCTGGAAGCCACCTAAGCCCTTCCTTGGGCTTAGCTAGAAAAAAAGCTACGATCCCACTTGAAAGCAATGTGCTTTCTTCTTAAGGACAGAGCATATTGCTTCTATAGCATTCCCATTTCCTGCTGTAGCAAACTAAAGAATTAAAAGTTAAAACCCAAACTTTACACCTGGAAACAGTCCTTATTAGTAGGGACAAAACTTAGTGCTGCACACATCAAAACTTTAGAACCATTCTGAGGCACAAAGCTTTTCAACAGTGAATACAAGAAAAAAAAAAGCATGACAAGGTTCTTATGTGCCTCTAGTACTACCACGAAACCATCACATCATAGGGTTTACATGAGCACATGCCCAGGTAAGCGGGTTAGAATAATGATTAAGATACTCTAGGCAAATAAAGTGAACCTGTTTTAACTGCCCTGCAGTTTAAACCTTCAAATATATCTCAATTTGGAATAATGAAATTTGAAAGAAGGTGAAAGGAAACACTACCATTTTTGTTCTGCCTAAGGTAACCTACATTTTTAAAATGTATAGCCATAAGATGTCTGGCTCTGAACTTTGTATTCAGAGAGACAAAACAGTTGGAAATATCTGCATTAGAATTTGACACTTACTATACTGCAATTTCAAATAAAGCCTTAAAATTACATTCTTCTGAATACTACTAGAGACACACGTCACCAAGATCCGCTGTTATGTTATAGTGATGTTTTGATATGAACCATTTCCTTGGGATGGTACTTTCGCTTCTGTTGTTGTCCTGGGTTTTGGCGGCCACTCTGGATCAACCAGCAGTTCCTGAGCTAGATGCATATACTTGGCTTTTGGTGTCTTCTCTCTGCAGCCAAACAGGGAAGAAAGGAAACAGACTCGGTAGCGATCCACAGCCTCCTGCAGAGAGGAACAGATTTGAAAACTGGATTACCATAAGAAAAAATTAACATAGCTAACAATACAGTAAATCGCTAGAAGAACAACTGCTATTTTAGTTTCTAATTCATTATGTCATTGTCACATTGGACCTCAAAAGTGTAGTACAGAAACTCCTCTGTTGTGTCCTCTCTTCTATATTATGGTATCAATGACATTTAACAAACATGAAGAAAAACCAAGCAGTCTGCATTATCGTAACATCTAAGGTCACCAACAGCTTTTATGCATATTTTATAATAGTTTCAATAAACAGAGGTACAACAGGCACCATTAAACGATGTTACTATTGAGGAAAAAAGCCTGGTCTAGAAAAAGCAGTCAAATTCCCAGAGCCCCCAAACACTTTTTAAGAAATGAATTGTTTAACTGAAGGCAGCCATCCAGCCACAAGTGGCAGAATTTAACTTGCTGATACTATCAAATCTAAGTCCTACAGGTATTAATAGTTATTTAAACAGAGACAAATTATTGAGCTTAAGTCATCCTTCCTATTTTTCCTCTCCCAGTCCTAACTGCATATAACTTGACTAGTTGGAGAAGAGAAACACCATTCCTCATTCTCAAGACTGGATCCCTCTCATGTCTCAGAGAGCACCTGTAGTTTGCAGGGCTGACGTTAATGAAGATATAGTCTATGGTTTTCTTTATGCTCTGAATTTCTATCAGTTGGTGAACTGAACCAAACATGAGCCTTAAGGAAAACTTCCATTCTTCAGTGAACACATAACAATTTTTTCTTGAACAGCGTCAACAGGACAAATGTAAATCTGAATTGAATACATAAAATTTAGTGCTGAGAAATAAACCATTCTAATTTTAACAAGAACAAATGTACAGCCAGCTAGAAGTAATAAGCCAAAAGGCTTAAAAAAGAAAAAGCTGGGTTGTTGGTTTGTTTGGGGTTTTTTTTTCTCCTTTTTATATGGAATTCACATAGGTTTCCTTCATGTATTAGTGACAGATGGACAGACCAGAACAACGTTCATGGTCACCTGAAAAGCAGAAACTAAATCCTTCAGTCTCCTAAACCACCTGAAGTAGTAATGACGTACTTTCGTTTGCCGTTTTGTTTCATTTGTACATGCTAACATATTACTGCTCTCACAAACCAATGTTCTAAAACACTAAACCAAATTATTTTAATAAAGAACTGAGTTAAACCCAGCATCAGCAATTCTCCTTCCAAGAAAATCCAGACGTTCCCACTCCTAGCATGCTAACTTGTGACAACACAAAACTTGCTAGATAAAGTGAGAAAAGAGTTAAAAGCAATCCTCTGGGTTTGCTTTTCAGTTCTTCTATAGAGAGTCAAATTCTTTTAAGTGTCAACAGGGAGAGAACTACAAAACCAGAAGCCTGTCCTTTTAATTCTCAAGTTACAGAAATCTAATTTAAACAGTCTTAAGCTTAAGATAAAGCAACAGACACTCATAGATCAAAAAAAAAGACAAAACTGTATTAATCTGCATGCACTCAAATGAGGACAGCAAAATACTAGTCTCCAACCTGAGGCGGCTGGGGTATGGTGAGGCGATATTCTCCTTGTCTGTCTCGATTGAACACAACCTTCCAAAGGATCATGTCAAGGAGGACATTCTGTGAGACATTGCAGTGAGCGGGAAGAATTAAAGAAACTAATTAAAGAAACTAATTTGTTGTTAGTGTGCATATTACAAATAAAACCTGAAATAGTGTGCTAGGCATAACTAATTCAGTGCCATGCAAAATGGATTTTACATTACTTCTCAGTACTTAAGGGATCAACACTCTCATTCTTAAAAGTGTTCACATGAAATTTAAGAATATGAACACATACTTTAAATCAATAACATCAATGACCCAAACTGCATCCATCAATACAAGTAAAAATACACATTCTTAATGTGTTTCAATACTCTAAAAACACCCGTGAAGCACCGCAGACATGAGTGCTTAACGCAGGTTCCCCTCAAACCATCTTGAGCATTACAGTGTACTTTATCCTGGAGCTAAGCTTTTTTCATAGCTTGTTTTAAACCAGTGACATTCCCAGAAAAGCCTCAGTGGGGTGGCAAAGCTGAGCCTGACGGAATTCTGCAGGAGCCGTTTCAGACTTTGGACGAGTGGGCAGCAATGGAGCAGTATGTTCAGCACATCTGGTTATTCTCATACAGCTCCGTGGGCGGGCTCGAGCGCCTTGAACAAGCACAGCACAGGTGTGAGCCCGTATCTTCCATGACCTTGAGCCTACACCTCTGACCTTTGGACAGATTCCATTTCTAACATCTGACTAACCTCTGCCTTTGAGAAAGGGGAGCTGACTAGCCAGACTTTTATAATAGATTTAATAATGCTTACGATTTTATAATATACCAGAATTTTATAGTGCTTTTATAAAGCATTTGCCAACAAATCTTCAGCTTGTTAGATGTTCATTTTTTAAGCCAGTCTAGTTTAAGTATGTCTATATCAGGCACTGGGGTAAGGAAGAACATCTGCTAGGATATGCCTTTGTTGTGCATTATTTTCTATCATCTGGCAGAAAGAACATGCGTGCTTTGTGAACCTAGTCTGGAACCCACATGGAAGGAGCAAAAGCTTTACACAGCACTTCAGAAATCATGTCTGGGACAACCACAGCCAGAAATCATTCCTGTTATGGAAGCAATTAAGAAACTACACGAGCATAGTGTGACACAAGTGTCAAGCTGGCAACTATGACAAAAGATAGAGACAATCCCTCGTGCATCTCATCATTCTGAGACACTTACAGAGGCAATTACCGAGGAATTAGTCTTGGCAGAACAAACTCTAGGTGATATACATACAGAGTACCTTGTTAAAATAAATAAGGAGATGCCACCAGCAGCTTTTCCTATACACTCAGAATGTGACCTGTGGTACCCAGTAACCGTAGTGAAAGGCACAGTGAGCAGAAGAACCAGCCGGGCACACAAGGACAGAAGGGCAATGAGCTATACTGGAAGCAAAGGGATGAAATAGCCTGCAATTTCTGCATGACACATTGGACCCAAAGAGTTGGCACCACGTGAAAAAGCTTCAGGGAACCTAGAGCAATACTGCTGGAGCTGGACAAACGCAGTTCAAAAGGTGGGACAAAAGGACGCTGAACTTACGGAAGGTGAAGCATGTATCACAAAACAGGGTTTGGGATCTGATGATCACTAGACAATGCTTCTGTTGGACACCTGCTGTACAGTGAGACAACTTGTCTCTCTGTCTAGACAAAGCATTCAACTAACAGTGAAAGTGGAAAAAAGAGGTTTTAAGTCAAAGCAGAACATCCCAAACAATTAATGTCAAGAAAAGTAAGTTCTATAGTTACTTCTGTTCCACCACTGAAGATCAGCAGGAATGTATGATTAAAAAGAATGTGACAAATCATCCTACCAGTTTTGGTAATGACTGTTCAGTGACTAAATTGTTGAAAGATGTCAATTCACATGTGCACAGGAAAAAGAGGGACATGGGGTTTGGAACACTGGGTGAAAGCAAATGCTCTACAGTAATTACATTGCTTAGGTTATGCTTACTAGAAACTCAGAAGTTTACAAATTGATGTGGCAACCAACAAGGCCCAGGAGCGGAACCTTACGAACATTTAAGCCAGAGGAGAACCACTTGTCCTTGAGAGACATGTGCTGATGCCTGGACTGACACACTGCACAGACTTTCCACTACAGCCCTTCTGCTTCCAGAATAGAAACATCCCCAGGCTGTACAGAAGTTAGAAAGATCATTTGCAGAACAAAGTAATTTTTCAGCAGAAGCTAAGTTTAATTTATTTCTCTCAGTAAAGTTTATCACTGGACTGAAAATTGTAACCACCGCCTACTTACACTCCATGTATCAACACAAAGCTCAACTCCAAGGAATAATCTTAGTGCCTTAAAAAAACCACAATTTCCCAGAGATGGTCATAAAGACATCAAAACTGACTAGGAAAAAGTAAACAGGAAAAAAATACTTCTGTCGAGGGGGTTTGTTTTAAACTTATCAGAAGACAAAAAAGCCACAGTTCTGCAGCTTCAGTCTAACTATTTTGTTTCAGTAGCAGAGACAGCAATATACATAAAATATAACTTTTAACAAGTAAACAACAAGGCAAAAAGAGACCTACTAGGAGTTAGTAGTACAAACAAACCCCAAAATAATTAAAAAGCATAAAGGAAAACTCCATCACAAGCATGGTTAGGGTAAATACAGGACAAAGTAAGAACGGCACAGGAGAGGATATACTCTCTTTAGGAGAGGATATAGTTGTTAACAACAAAACAAAGGTAAAAAAATTAAATATGTACTGCCATGTTTTGGAAAAGACAAGTTACTGCCTATCATGTGAAAACACTGAAAAACATGTTCCAACAGTGAGCATATAATGCAAATTCTATTTGGAACAACATTTTGAACACAAAGTCTTGATGTTTTTGACTAACGTATCCAAAAAACTTCGGTTCATTTTATTTCTACTAAGTCACGAATAAAAGGGAAAAGAACAGTCAACTGGAAAGAGTATTAATGCTGTAGTAATCTTCAAAGGCCAAAATGGTATGATCCAAGCAAAAATTATGCTGGTTACCTTGATAGCAATCCCTCCCACAGTAATGGAAATACTGACTAGAAGCTGCCAAAATGTTTTACAGTAAAAACAGATAATTGTAGTGTGCAACTGTTAGATAATGTTGAAAGGCTTTTTCATCTTGCTGAAAAAAAAGGTGACTAATGGCTGCAGCCAAAACCAAAATGTATTCAGGTTGGAAAAAAGGCATCTGCTTAACAGGGAGAAGAACTAACCACAGAAATAAATGACTGGCTCTGAATCCAGACTCCTCCTGGAAGATACATCAGTCAAATTCCAATTCTTGGAAACAACATAGGGGTACCTGGATGAAAGGTAGGGCACGCTTCTACCCACATGAACTTTGGAATTAGAGTAGCAGAGGTCAATATCCAGAGTGACTGACTTTGCACAAGCTCAGAGTAGCAAAAAGCAGACCTGCACAAACATCACTATTTCTGGACTTGGATCAGATTAGATGAACAAGTTATACAGACCTGCATTATTCTGAACAGTAAGTTATGTGTATGATCCACCTGAATGAAGATGGGGTCCCCTAAGGGTTTTATATAGCTCTTTACTATGTTATGTTAGCATAGCCAATAAACACGGAGACCATCGTGCTATGAAATAGCTGAAGGAATTTATAAGTCTTTCAACTTTTCCCTCTTTTTTAGTTAATAAAAAAAGTTTTAAAATTATGCTTCTTAACACAGAAAATCTTGACACCTTAAATCTAGCCTACAAGGGCATTTTTAGGAATACAAGCTTAACAAGAAAACAGTGGCCACTTACACTGGCATGCTGTGAAGAGAGACATTCTAAACAATAGCCAAATATGTACCCCGAAAAAAGCCCCACTTAACAGACAAGCATTTGTTCCATTCGAACTTCTTACCTCCGTCAGCACGGACACAATTGCATTGAGAATAACAATGATGAGAATTCTTAGGCGCCACTCATACGGCACACACACGAGCTGTAAGAAGAAGTTGCCAGACGTTAACAACACACATACGAAGTAAACACATATTCAACACAGGCTCAGAGTTATAAATTCTCCCTTCCCATCCAGAGATGCGAAGTTAAAGCTCTAAAGGGGTCAAGCTTGCCCAAGGGCAGACAACCAGGTATCCCAGGAAGTACAGACACCTGCGTATCTGCTGAATCTTACCTCAAAAAAAGCGTCAATAGATTCAACGGGATGCAACATGATGAAAAAGATGAAGACATAAAGAACTATCACAGATGTAACAAACAGAACTGTAAAAGAAGAAAAAACATTTTAATCAGACCATCCCACAATCAGAGTTTTAGACAGTATTTCCACGTATCACACCAAATAAGCTCTTTTCTCCTTGTAAACCCGTTCCAGACAGATTTTGGCAATATAAGTTGTGTTGACAGGTATAGATAGACAGCAGGCCAGACTCAACTTCTCACTGGCTCACTTGTGGATCCAAAATGTATATACACATATACTTCTATAAACAAAGCAACTATTAATGCAAATTTCTCCATACAGTTTAATACTTCCTTATTTCTATCTCTGATTATCAGAGGATAATGGTACTATATTCTCCTAGCAACACTATCACTGCTGAAGAGGCACAACAGAACTGTAACCAAGCCATGGATAAATAAGTGCCCAGTCACTTGGAACTGTATATAGTAAGAAAGGACTTACAGTTTTTGTAGCACGGTTGTCTAAAGGGCTTTCCTTTAGAAAAGACAATTGCCACTATGAGGTACTGAAAGCTGGATATAAAAAATAAAGTTGTGTTTTCATAATTTTGAATGTTATGTTCATCAAGAGTCTCATTCCCATGGTGTGCAGAGCTGATGTTTGAGGCATCCAATACATTGCATGCACTACAACATAAAAAAACATTTAACACTGAGTTAAGGAGAAGATGCAAACGAGGCCTACTACTTAACAAAAGTAATGACACTTAAATTGCTACAGTAGTTAAAAAAAGCTTATCCTTGAAAACCTATTACAGGTAGTAAGAAATAACTCAAAACTGCAGCGGGGAGGTAGCAATTTTTGTGAATTCTAGCTTCGAGTTCTTTTATGCTTCCAGCTGGCAAGTTCACTACATGAACTGTTTAGAAACTATCACTGTACCTACACTTTGAAGACAGGTAAGAAAATATTGCAGTCTAAAACAAAAAGATGGAAACACTCCTTCAGAAATATGAATTTGATTTACTGGAACTCTAACAGGACAACAAAACTTTGTAATATAGAAGAATTAAAATAGGTCTGAACAATTAATTTCAAATTTCAGTCTCAATTGTCCCAAAGTTGAGGAGTCTTCAGACTCTGCAGTCTGGCTCTGACTCAGTTTTGCATTTCAGCCATTTGGTAACTCCTGTGCATTAGTACACTTTTCACAAAAAAAATTCAGCAGACTATCAAGCTGCCATACAGAAACTTTGTAAATAAAGTCCACAAAGGAGGTCGAAGAACAGAACAATTATTGCCTACAGCTTTCCAATCATTACCGTATCCTGCATGGAGCCAATGAAACACTTACTCAGATTCTGTTGTCCAAGGTTCATACCAGGACTGCTGTTTGACCCAAAAAAACCCAAAGACTTGGAAAGCAAGGCAGACGATGATCTGAGACAAAACGGAACACAGAAGTGGACCTGAGATAAGACCTGATGGAGGCCTTCGCGCAACAAGCTCCTTCCAAGCAGGGTTCAGACTCACTGCAAAGAGAAAGAAGAATAAATTACACATTACATCATCATGGTTTTCAAGAATGGAATTAGAATGGCTTGCTTATGACATCACTTTAAAAATCAGTCCCAAACCGCAACTGTGAAATCGTCTCAAAAAGATTATACCGCACTAGAATAATGCCACAGTGCCTTCTACAGGCTGGCTACCCCAGCAGCCCAGGATAGCAGGGGACAATAACAGAAGACACGAGACTTAAGGAATTGGTGGTAGTGTCTGGCCAAATTCCCTTTGTCTGCCACAAGGAATTACAGCTCGTCTCCTCAGTTTTGGTCTGCCATTGCTTCAAAGAAGCAGTTTCTATTAAACTTGAAAGTGGAATTCTACTGTTAGCCAGTTAGCTAGGTTCATATGTGGAATCAAATATTCATGAGATTATAATAGTTTCTCAGTATAACATTTTGTGGACAGAAGTTCAACTAAAAATGCAAGAAATCAAAACATTTAAGGAAGATGATGTTGAAACAACTCCTCTTTTGATTCCAAAGCCAGTTTCCTCATGTCAGTACAGATTTATGACTTCCTGTACCATGAAGAGCTACTGATCTAAGATCATGCCCACAATCTGCTTTTTGTATGAGGACACTTCATGAACTTCAGATAAATCTAACTGTACACAGTGGTTTGGTTTTTTAATGCATATACTGTAGTAGTCGTAACAACTGTACATCACAGTGCTTACTCCAAACAGCGTGTAATTAGACATTAAAGAAAATCTGACCAAGCAAAAACTGCCTCATAGAAGTCAGTACTGGTAATTCAGCACAATACTTACTGGTGAAGACAACCACCAAAATGATTGCCAAATCAATGAAGAGAAACTGGAAGTCTCCCAAATTGCTCAGGATCTAGACAGAAATCAGAACTGAAACACTGGTAATTTCTTCACACCAAAAAACATCTTACAGTGACAGTTCTATGGCATTAATTCTTTAAATTTTACTCTATAAACAAGACAGTCTCTTGTCCAACTGGCTTCCTTTATCTGCAGGAGTCGAGTACTCTACAATTCACAGATCAATTCCTGAAGTATCAAGGTATGAAATAATTTCAGTTTCAAGATGCATAAGCTATTTCCAATCGAAAACTGTTTACGATCAAACTTACATTACTGCATCTTACAAGCCAATGAAATAATAGCTTAGGCCCACAGTCCTCTAAATACTATAACCTTACTATGTAGTCAGCCAGTTGTCAAAATTTCCACCTCAAAGGTCCTTTAATACTTTGCATGTTTAATTTACTAAGCATGCAAACGGAAATACAGGATTTCTACCACATGCCATATTGTGAATCCAATCATATTAACACGAAATACTCCAGCTTGGCGTTTTTTTCCCCTCCTAACTCAATATATGCAAGCTGCTCTCTTTCAATCCTTACAGTAATGCACTGCCCTTTAAACAAAGCTAGGCTATTTTAAAATGCTGACAGTTTTTAAATAATGGAAAATTGTATTTTTGTTCAATTTATATGCTTATTTGGACTTCCCACTGTAAAGACTTTCTATTCACAAGCATTAGTTATTGCTTTTTTCAAATAGGTACTATCATGTTTTTCACACAATTAATACAAAAAAACCAAAAAATACTAACAATACTTTAAGTCCAAAGATAATTTTTAGAATGCCAGCGTTGTGTACTTAAAGAGACATGCAACTATCTACATTTAATATCTTAACTACTTTCAAGTCTCTGAATTATGTTGACACTGTTTAAGCACTTACAGAATACTTACAGAATACAGCAGAATAACACTGATGTACTGGATAATGCTGTATAATGCCATGAACTTAAACACACAGAAGGAAGTTATTAAAGCAGCACGGCCTTCCCTGCCAAAACAAATGCAATCACGTAACTAGAAAGCTTTCTGTGCAAGCTGTTAAATTCTGCTTAGCCAAACGTTAGCTGCAATTAAACATATCAGCAAACCCTTTAAGGGACATTAGGCTGAACACACAGAGAGAAAAAGGGGTCAGAATGGTACAGTTTCAAGTATATCAAATTTGTGATCATGCCTTCTAAATGAGCCACCACCTCACTTCAGCATTCTTCGGACTTCATGTGGTTTTCCAACAGAGGTTTTAAAAGGCAGATTTGCTTGCAAAAACATCTGTGACGCACTAGTTAACTACACAGATTGAATAAACATGCAGTCAGCCACAGAGCTGCTGACTTCAGAATTGTTTCTGATTATACGTTACTTCATTAGTTCCACATGGACTTAATTAGATTCTTCTCTGCTTGACCTTTATCCAAAATTACCACCTAACTTCCAATTCTAGAAACAAAAATTTGTCAAACCTTATTTAGAAAATTTGTTGTCTACATTGTATGGTGCTGAGCAGTTATCCAAAGAATTTTACTGCTTGCAGTTACACAGAGCCTTCATGGAAACCACCACAGTCACCAAGACATCAGATCAAATACTAACATGTAGAAGCTCGCTCACACTCTAAAAAAATTAACTTTACATGGACAAAAAGGTTTATAACAAAATATTAAATCATGCCATGGCAAGCTTTTGCTCAGAGTATCTTCAGTAAAGAAACAGAACTACTAAAAATGTATGGCTTATTCTTTAACTCAAACTGGCCTCCTACAGCATCAAACACGTACTAACATAGGGTATGCAAACCGAGTTACACAGACGCCTTAAGTTCACAGTAAGTGGCACTACCTGATCAGCTTTGGCACGCAGGAGATACTTGGTGTCCTGGAAGTGAATGGTGATGCCACAGAAGCTTCAAGTTCAGACAAAGATATACCACCATGTGCCCTCTTCAGTGCCTGCCAGTTAACATTGAAATAGAAAACATTTTAAAACTTGCTTTCAGCTGTAAAAATTAATTGAACAGTTCTGTATGGAAAATAACAATATACTTACGCCACAGTCATTTGCTCCATCTCCACACATGCCCACATAGTAGCTATAAAAAACAAACAGCTGTCAGCACCCTGGGCCATTTCCTAATCATAGTCCATTTAGCTTGTTCTATTCAATTCTTCACATTACTTGACTTATTCAGGGTTTACATAATAATGAATGATCGTTAATACTGAAAGCAATTACTGCTCCCATTATACATATGAGGAAATAAACAGAAAAGTAACATGACTTAGCCAGGCCAACCAAACCAATAATGGTTATCAGCCCTCTATCATTCCAAGGCTTGCTTTAGGCAAAGAAACTCTTGCATTATTTTGTATAGCTGCAAAGCCTGATGTCAACAGACAGTATACCAACCTTATGTGAACAGAAGTCATCCCACTAGTACTTCTTTAATACACAACAGACATTTGATGGATTTGTTTATTAAGCCAAGCAACCAGATTTATAAAACATGTTAGTAAACTTAGATATTCACCATTTATAACTTCATGAAAAGTCTGAAACTTTCACAACTAGCCAGCAGATGGTACTACTCTCATTCCTGCTCAGCTAATAAAGCTGATTTACCAACTCAAGGAAATTATATTAGCCCAGCCTTTTTCATTTGGCAAAACAGCTAGCAGCATACATAATTTTTTCCTATCACACCGAACACTCTGACAACCCTCCCGCTTTCTATGCTTAAGGCAAATACTTACTCTACATTTTGTAAAGCTTCCACCAGCTGAGTCTTCTGATCGGGCGCCATGCGAGCAAACACAGTGCCATGTAACACAAGCTGGAAGACAGAAGACTTCTTAATGGTCACAGGGCAAAGTCTGTTCGCCATCAAAGGTGCACAGTCAAGTAAAATGCTCACCTTGGGTACCAGGTCCTGAAAATGCTCCAAAATGACGGCAAATGACTTTCCATTCATTGCAAAATGGTATCTGGTCATCTGGAGATCCTCAAGGCTTTCATGGACCAATTTAACTGGAATATCCTGTCAAAAGTAGTTTAATACTCTAGCTGTAATTTCAAGCTAACACTCAGAGGGGAATTCCTACAGATACCACGCCAGACGAGGTTTCCAAGAATGTTCCTTGAAAGAAAACCTCATAAAATGAAAATATTTATTTAGCAGTAAGAAAATGCGGCTTAATATTTTACCTACAAGCAGCTACAACAGCCTTAACAGATTGAAATGTGGGAAAAAGCCCTCTATCCTGCACACCTAAAATGTCAAATGTTGCCTTACAGTTGAAAAACTAGCTCCCCTGGCTGTTCTACTACTCTTCGGTATTTTAAGATCTGAAAGTTAACTACTACATCAGTTCTGATTTGACACTTAACAGCACATTTACTACTTAAAGGAATAAGATAAAAAGAAAGAAACTCAACACTAAAACCAACTGTTTACACTCTAAGGGCATAATATTACCTCTGAGTTTATGGCTGGTGATGAACTAGTGCATTTAGCGAGGGTATCTGCATAATGCCAGTTGATCCTGGCAGCCTGCCCATCCTTCGGAGGTAGTGCTTCAGCAATAATGACCTTATCCTGAGGTAGAATCATTCCACAGTCTCTGGCCACAGAGATAGCGGTTAACATGTTATCCCCTGTTAAACAATTACATTTACAAATGTTTCAGTTAGAAAAGGATCAATAGGATATATGGATACTCCACATAAGAGAAAAAGCTAACAAAGCCAGTTTTAAACTAGGAGGAGGACTGCCTAATGTACCAGTGACAATCTTCGGGCAAACCAAGCCTACAGTGAAAATTCCAGTGTCTAACTCGTTGAACCCCTCCCCTGCACTAGTATCACTAGAAACTTTGTATTCTGCTTTCAGCCATAAAGATCTCTTACTGACTAAGTCTTAGCATATATTTCAAATCCTGCAGAAAACATGTGGCCATTTAAAACACTGCTTTTTAAACACAGCCACAGAACACGCAAACACTGAGTTGTATTGCTAGCCTGTCAAAACATTATTCCAAAGTTGTAGTACCTGTGATTTAAAAAGTAAACACACATACTGCATGGAAAACCCTGAGCTCAGACCCCTAGCCCACTTACGGGAACATAAGAAGCCATTCTTAGAAAAAAATCCAATAGAAAGTGACTTATAATTCAAAATGGTAGGGATCCTCAGGAGGTCATCTAGCCCAACCTCTTGCTCAAATCAGAGTCAGTTGTAAGAGTAGACCAGGACCTTCACCTAGCTTGATTTGGAAGATGTCTAAGGTGTTTCATCCTTCAATGCAGTATAAAGTAACTTGTGCATGGATCTAGGCAGTGGAAGCTACAAAGCAGAATTAATCCCCATACTGGTTTCTGATCTCTGACTTACCAAAGCAACTTTCACCCAGAAAGAAACATTGGCGTCTCGATATTCTCACAATAGTTTCTAAACTTCCCTTTTACTATATATACAGTGTAATGTCAGCCTATTGACACTAAAATTTGACTTCATACACTATAATTAAATAAGACCAAAGAGAGACAGATTTTTATCAATAGAGTATGAACATTTACATGCCAACCTGTAACCATGACAGTGCGAATGTTGGCTTTATGCAAATCTTCAAGTACAGCAGGGGTTTCTTGCTTTAGTTTGTTTTGCATTACAATTAATCCCATAAAATCCATGTTGCTTTCAACAGCATCTCTGCAGAAAAGGAAGCAAGGAAAAAAAACATTAGAATAATTACAATTACTAGATGTAGCCTGAAGAGCCTGATTTTCTGTTTATTGAAGTAAACGGAAACATTTATTTTTAAGTATGAAAAGCAAAGAATTTTCTTTTTTAAAAGTGACCCAAGAGATATCATCATTCGCACTCGTTTATACTTAGGTCCCTTGTTTTACTTTAAAATCACATATGCACCGGAGGGCTTCCACTGCATGCCATTATCTTTGATAGACACAGATGATGTGTGTTTAAGTAACAAAGAAATCTGATCAGGTTTTCTGCCACGTTAGCATAAATTAAACACCGTAAAGAATTACTATTACAGTTAATTTCAAGCTTAAAGATGTTCCTCAGAACCCACGTTATTGCAGAAAAACTTCCTTATCTTAAACTTCTACATATTGTCCAGGGTACAAATAAAGAATGCACAGAACTACTAAGAAAGCTAAAGAAGAGTAGTAACTGATTAAAACAAAAATAAACATTTCATAATTAATTCAAAGCATGCAGCTTTTAAAGCCTGGTACTTACTCAAAAAAGTGAAGTCACTCTTACCTATTAATAGTCTGGACTTTGTGCCATGTAAGCTTAGACTCCAGTTTTCTGTGAGCAAGAGCAATAACTCGGAAGCCCTGCTTAGTGTATTCTTCCAGGACACACTCAAAGTCAACAGGAACTTTAAAAAGGTCAAGTTTAGAGTTATTAAAATTATTCATATTACAGCTGAACTACACAAGAAACAAAACCAGCTTGTTCCTTTACCTGTTTCCGGCTTACACAAGCTGGCAATCACTTCAGGGGCACCTTTCATGTAAGCATCCATTCTCTTCTCCCCTAGAACTCTTGTTATTACACACATACGTTGCAGAACTGAAGAAAATGGAAACTGGCGCACAATTCCAATTTCGTAACTGGTCTGTGTCATACAGGAAGGAAGGAAGGAAAAGAGTTACATCTACATATATTAAGAAAAAAGAGGTACATGCTTAATTGAAAAAGTATACTTACCGAAAGCTCAAACAATTCCTAAAAAAAGAAAAAATACATTTACTGTAAATATTTAAGCATTTTTCAGCTACAAACTATTTCAGCATAAATCAGTAAATTAATTTACACACTCTCAATATAAAGTCACACTGTATTTGCAATGGATTTCATAAAAGCTGAATATGAATATACTGCATCTGTTTAGTATCCTTTAAGTGAGACATAGCAGAACTTCGCAGTTTGATTTCTTGATTAGAATTTGCAAGACCTTCCACAGTCCAACCGGTGTCTGTTTAGCCTATGGAAATGGTTTATATACTACGGTATTTCAGAATGACACCACGAATATTAAGTATATTCCAAAAAATTAATGTACTAAGTTTCAAGAATGTTCACATGTCAGCTACTGCATGGTAATTATTGCTGTGCATGTACACTGAGTTCTGAACAAAAAAGATGATGTTTCTATCTACTGCAGAATAAGACTCATACAGTGGACCCAACTCGCTATACCCTCCCATCACCCTGCCTTGTGATAATCTGGATATACAGTCACACACTTAAATTACGTCTCCTGAAGTATTAAAAAATACTTCAAAATGAAGATAGAAGAAAATTTTACATTTGCCAAGTATATTTTATTTTTAACTTGGCACTTAACTAAAACATACATCTCTAAGGTACAATGGTGGCAAGAATTCCATACCACGCAGTGACATTAACAATTTTTTTAACTGAAACTGCAAGGTGAGCACTCCTAAGCACTTCATTAGCACAGTAAGAATTTGGTAATGATGGTAATATTAAAATGCGTAGGCTCAAAAAGTGTTACAGCACATTATAACCAGTCCTAAGGGTAGTAATGTTGGCAATCAGACTGCTCAACTTGAAAGTGGCGTATAATGAACCAGTACCTTCAGCAACAGTTTAAACATGTCTTCTCTGTCTTTGCCATCAAAAACTACACAGTTGTGATCCTGTTTGAATTGTATCAGCCAGAAACATAGTAAAATGTGGTATCAGTATACGGTAAAAATGTCTTTGCTTAATATGAAGGATTACTTTAACTCAAAGAATTGCTTTGAATTTTGATACCATTTCTTGATCTGTTGCTTGCTTGGATTCTGGGAAAAGTTGTTTTGAAGGTCGAACCACTGTTGGCATGATTTGATTATGTAGGGCTGTTTCCTCTTCAGTTGCTTCTTCTAAAATCTGTGTTAAAAATAATCAGCTAACTTATACATTCATTAACTTTGATTTTCTCTTAATGCAATTTTCAGAAAAAAAAAACAGGCTTGGAAATCAGCCCAAGGTGCAACAATCTTTCTAAACAAGATTTCCTGTGAGAATTAAGTGTCTTACTTTAGCAGTTAAGAGCCACTTAGCTATTTTACATGTTTATTACATGCATTGAAACCTTGCCTCACACAACCTCAGAAAGCAGTAAGTTAGCTCTTCAGATTCTTTCAGTTCCATCAATTGTTGCACAGAACACATTTTAGGAACATTTTTATATTAAGACTTCCTTTGACACACATGCATTATCAAAAGCCCACCATTTTACAGTTACAGCTTGAAAGAGCATATGATGGCTTGTCTTGTATGTACCCGCATAGGAAATTTCAGATTACTGATCTTGAAAACATTGCTTCTCTTGAAACAAGCAGATACTTACCCATCCTATTGCTTCAAACATCTTCAGATCAAGTGGATCCCCAGAGAGCACCCCTTCAATTTTGGTAAGGGAATGACAAGTTGCCATGCAAGCAACAAACTCAGACTTCAGCAAGTTCTCACTGCAAGCCCTCTCTTCCGGCAAAAGGAAACTAAAACAATGAAGCAGCAATATACTTAGCACTGTAATTATTTATTATGAGCCAATTCAAAACGTTTGTTTAGATTAACAGAAGAAAATTGACTGCCCAAGTCTCTTCACTTGTATTTTCACACATCACAGAAGACAGATTAAGACTATGGGCTGGAACCTTCAGAAACAGTCACAACTTCTGCCTCCTTCAAAAACTTTGTGTTAATTCACTGTCTAGTTTGATTCCTCATACAGACGCCCCTTATCACTTTGAGCTTAACTCAATTAGCCAAGCTAAATCATTTTAGCTGCCCAAAATGTCATCACTTAGGAGGACAGGATTAAGGAAACATCCTATACTTTAACTGCATCATTTCTGCAGTATGAACCTAAAGCGGTCTCAGACTTCAACAAACTAAATTCCATGTCAGCCTTGTTAGAGAGTTCTAACTTTTGTTACACCTAAAACTTATTTTCAGTTGCACTCTTACAGCTCATTACAGAAATGCAAACACGTGAGCTCACACTGATTATTCTATTCTGCTGAAGCTGTTAGCACATACGATAACTGGTTGTGTTTAAACAGCTCTGAGCTTATCCTTACCGAGCATTTTCCACCCGTTGAATTCCCCAAAGATCCAAGCCATCCTCAGTAAGTGTGCCAGTCTGCAAAATAAACCAAGGGGCATGGTAAGAAGAAAAATCCTTCAGAAACAAGTTATCCTCAGGTAAAGCAAAAATTAACAGCTAATTAACCAAATTACACCTGAAGAATATATTTTATTTTGTTTTCATTTAAAAATCAAGACTTCAAGAGAGGAAAAATAGTATCTCCCTTGCGCTTTGCTAGTAACTAAGTTCCAACTATGTTAATTAACTTAAAAAACCATTCAGAGCAATCATGCCCCTCCTTGGGGACAGGACAAACGAAACAGACTTTTAAAATCCAAAGGTGACAGCTCAACATCTCTATATTCAGGGGTTGGGGGCAACAGAAAACAGGTATTAAAACCCCGAGTACTACTTTCTGACATAGCTAAAACAGTAACTGGAATATATTTAAAAGGGAAATAATAAGTTTAGTATGAGTACTGAAGATTTTAGATAAAAATCTAAGGATGAAAATAAATCTTATCTAAGAATTAGCTAAAAGCAAAGGATTCTGACTAGTGGTGTTACTGTCTTTCACTCATTTTTCTGTTAAGGAATAATAACAAAATATGCTGGTTTGGCTTTTCATTGAAATAAATGAAAATGAGAAACAAGTCTGACCACGCACTTCAATTTTCCAGAAGCCTGTGTACTAAATAAAAATCTTAACAGACCCCAACTCTCACATTTCTGGGGTGCCAGCAGTAAGTTAGGACCTGGGAGTCTTGAGATAAGAAAGCAGCTCTGTATTATAACAACTTTTTAGAGCAGACTGAGTTAACAGGTAGCAAACACTGAACACCTGGAAGCTAACAGGACAAAAATGATCTAACTTATACAAAAGTAATAAATTTTCCTGTAGCTGCCAGACTATACACATTCCCATTTATAATAAAATGCCTCTCCAGGTGGCAACACAAACTTTGAAAATCCACCCGACCTTATCAAAACACACAAGATTCAGCTGGCCACAAATATTTATCCTTTGTGGGCTGATGCAGAAGATGCCAATTTTTTTCAACCTTCTTTGCGCATAAACGATGCCAGCAGTCATGGCAGCAGGGAGCGCTGGAGGCACCGTGATAGTGATAATGTCAAGAGACTCGATGATGATGGTATGAGCTGGAACCTGCAATAAAGATCAGAGTTAATGAACAAGAACTCACTACTTAGAGATCTACTATCCCACTGAAGCATTACATCACCGTTACGAAAAGCAAAATCCACACATTGCTTTCCCCAGTACAGCACATTCTGGATTGCCCAGAAACCTAGCACAATCTTCACCCATCATCAGCAACTATGACAATTCAGTCCTAAACTAGCCACAACCCACAACTTCAAATTTTGACTTTTTCCCCTGCAAATATATTACTCTAAAACAATAACTGAATAATGCAAAATTTTTTGGAGGGGGGAAAAAATTAGCTATCAGGTTTCAAGTTCTCAATTTCTTGGTAAGGATTTTTTGCCTGTAACGTGCTTTAGATGTGCTACATTCTATTTCTTCCAACTGGATATCTGTCAGATGGTAATCTTACATATAATAAAGATAAAAGTCTAGTAATTGGGTCAGTAGAAATTGAGGTAAACTCAGTTTTCACTGTAATATATTCATATTCTGCTTCTCTGCTGAATTTTGTTCTCAGTAAGCTTGTCTTTCTCATTCCATTGATACAAAATAAAGCAAAGAAATTTTCACTTAAAATCTAATTGTTTCTCATCATCTGAAGTTGGTTGGAAATCATGATCAACCTTTTCTAAAATAAGGCAGTTCTTGACCAGAAATGGAAACATACCTCATTTAAGATGCTATTGACAACAGTGTAAAGAAACCCAATGCCTGCCACCACCACCAGAGACAAGAGAAACAAATAGGCATCTCTGTACAGTTTAAAATCAGTTGGCTTTGGATATAGTATGGAACGAACAAGCTGTCCTTTAGCAGTACTAAAGCCTAGAAATAAAAAGGAGTAAGTTATTAAAAGTATAAATAAGAGCAAAGCTATCCAAATATGTTAAAAACCTCAATGAACCCCTTAAGCTACTCATTTCATTAAGACTGTTTCTCAACATACAGTAACAGATGTTTTGCAATATTGTAATTCAGGTGCTTCAAAAATGTACGTGCACATCACAGTAAGGGCTTCTCTCTTCTGGCAAGGACATGCAGCTGATGCAAATGAACCCCTCTCCTACAGCAGCAGTAAACAAACAGTTGGCCTGGAAGAGTTTGTTGTGTTGTATGTTGTCCCTCACAGCGCACAGCTAGGTGGTATATTTATTAGTTGTCTAAGCCAGTCCTTGCAAAAAGAAGATGAACTTGTTCATACAGTCCAACCTTCAGCACTTACATGGCAAGCCTCTGTAAGCTCCCTTGACAGCCAGAAAGAAAAATTCAGAAAAAAACTGCAGCGCAGAGAGTCATCTTTTGGGGAAACCCAGCTCTTGACCACATTTTGACACCTAAAGTAGGAGACGAGACTTCTAAGGATCTTAGAGCCAGACAGCAAACAGATATCCTGAGATCCTCCTTGCACCTTTGCCTCAACATATGAAGAGGCGAACACCAGTGCCTAATTTTCTATGCCTCAAACATTCTGTATCTGCTTCGACTTCAAAATCTCTTTCTACAACCTCAATATCTACGCCAGGTCTGCGGGCAGTAGCGACAGCTCCTTGACAGCTTCTCAATCTGCAAGCCACCACAGCAAAGGCTAAGCCCCCCACGCTGATATAGCAGCCATTGCATCAGTCTTAAAGAGGGTGAGTTCATCACAAGAGGAAGAAGGCATGAAGCCTCCTGGCTTTGACTACTGCAGAATACAAACCACGGGCCTGTTCAGAGAAGTTCAACACGTCAGTATGTGCTGGAGTATTTAGTCATGAATGCTTTGTAATTCGACACAACAGTCCAAAAAAAATCAGAACTACTTTTGATTTTTTTAGTGGTTTTGCAGAATGTTCTGTAGCCATGTAAGGCTAGGACACACCAGGGTAGAACATTAAATGAAAACCTCATGTGGTGTCTTGAGAACACACTGGACATACAAACAGCTGCAGTGAACATTTCTGTTCTCAAAAAAAATTACCAGTTTTGAATTCTTTAGAATTATAATAAAGGCCACAATGGCAACAGACTAGCACATCCATGAACGGAGTTTCAGGAGCAAATAAAATGAATACGCTTAGTTCATCCGTATTTTATGTACATTTCAGCTGTAATATCAAACATTCCATGTTAAAAGCTTAACTCTGAAGAGTACTGCAAGTACAGTCCCAGCAGATCAACCCTACATCCTGGTTTAAGACAAGACTAAGACTACACATCTTTGGAAAAAACCATAGGGAGTTCTGCTCTCCTAGAATTCTTTTAAGGACCGATTTTTTTTAGCATCTTCCACTTCCTGGCATCCCCCTTTCTCAGATAAATAGATTTTTACTGTATCTCACCAGGTGAGAATGAGTTTAGTTCTTGCTATCAGACATCTCGGGAGCAAGAAGCTACAAGCGCTATGACATCTACCCAGTTCTGCAGAGTGGGAAATTCCCTACTTGGCTAAAAGCTGTCCCTGTAAATCAGACAGGAGAACAGAAAGGATTTTATATCCCTTTCCTCCTCTCTATATAGCCACAGCAGGAAAAGCATACTTGTCCATAGGTAAAATCTGAACAAGGTCCACAGAGCTACACTCATCCCGTTTACAACACAGGAGCTAACTCTGGCCTGTCACGGGCAAAGAGCAGATTAAAAATATTACTTCAGATGTCAGGGCAGTAAGACTCAGTGTCTTGGAAGCAATTACAGTTCTTCTTGTCAGAGTTCCAGATCACGGTTTCAGACTTTCAAGAATATTATTAACCTTCCTGCAGAGTAGAAGAACTAAGTCTTCAGCAGTTCATTTCTGTTCCTGTTTTGGACCACCTATCAGTAAATACATGTCAGGCTGGGCATATAAAATTTCTTATTTAAGAAATTAAAGAAGTTGAGATGGATATTATTAAAGGGGAGATGCAGTCAATGGAAAAGAACTATTTTTCTTTGAAAAGACAACTAATAAAAGCCTCTAGAAAGGCATTAATGAATTTAATACAAAAAATCAGAACATTTACTGCTAGAACAGACTAAAACAAGGTGAAGAGAAGACTCCAAAAAAAGAAGAGTCTAATTAGCATGAAGTTACTTAACTTGCTTTAAGTAGTATTCTAGTCTATACAGTCAAATTTATTCTATCCAATTCTATTGTAGTTTGGATTACATCTTACATTCACCTATTTTGTAGCGTTTTTCTTAAGATCATCTTTGGAAAGCAGAATCCCACAACTACTTTAGTGTGTGCAATTATTTTTTTTTTAAATAGAACGTCTGTATTATCTAAAACCAAACCTCTAAAATATTAGTATGAATAAGCACTTCTGTAGAAAGGGCTAGATCAAACACATTTTTTAAGCAAATGTTACACGCTTTAACAAAACTATGGGCCAAGAAAAGCATTTGACATTGCTAATGACTCCACTAAACAGATCCCCACTATCCACCCAATCCGATGGTATGCCAAACCTTTTCAAAGACGCATACGTAGTTCAACCAACGCACCATAAGAGAGATCTAAAGGGCCTGAAAATGCATTCAGATGGGTTTTAAATTCATGCTAAAGACTGATTCACTTTCTGGCTTGCCAACAGATACTTTCCAAGCCATTATCGAGTTTTATTATTGTTGTAAGACATCTATCAAATTATTTGGGCTATACTGATTTACCCAAGCTTAGCAACATCCAACACAATACTCCGAAGCATCAGTTGACATACACCTACAAAAGTCAGAAGTATGTTAACAAGTGATAAACTCAAAAATTGATACCTGTTCTCACTACTAGAGCTTTGACCAACTCCCCAGTATAAAAACGGGTTTGAATGACATTGGTTCCACAGAACAAAGTATGCCGTTTATGCACTTCTGGACTGTATATTTCATCTCCCATTGCTTTTGGATATTCTGAAGGATTTGGCAGACTAATCTTCGTGACAGGAACACTTTCACCTTAAATAGAAAATGAGTCTCTAAGCAAGAGCAAATAAGAATAGACATTTTTTTCCTTCACAACTTCAACCACAACAACACAATCTCATTTCCGCACAGAAGATGACTTATGGAAGAAGTCATCTTCCTTCCATGACATTATCAGGTAGTCTCTCACCTATCAACCTCAGCTCACCAGATTCCTTCAGCTCTCCAGATTCCTTATCCAGATCCTGTTTAACTCTATTTTTTATTCACCAACATGGCTTTTGTGTCTCTTACTTCAAATCAGATATGTGTAAAATACAGTTCATTGGAAGAAAACAGGACAAGCTTCCTTCTCCTGCTGCAAGGCGTCACCTCATCTTCACTCAGAAAAACTAGAAGCTGAAGAAAATTACTCTGAACTCCTTTGGTGCCTGAGTACACTCAAGCTAGGGCTGCAATCCATTATTAGCAGTTGCTAGCAGCAGCAAGAGGCTCAAGTATATTCAAAGAATTGAACATGCTAAAACACACAATCTCTGAACTACAACTTTCTAAACGCTGCCAGTTTGGACACATTATCCCAAGGATAACAAAAAGTCCATCCTTTTCACTGGAAGTGTCCTTCAAATACATCAGGTCCCTGGTTTCTGAGTATGCAGGTACAACTTGAGATAATTTCTGGTTTTAAACACAGCAGAACTTTCTACCCACTACCTTCATTCTTGGAAGCTGTTAAAAAGTTTGGGCAAACATTTTCTGAAGAAACACACTGCAGAACTCAATCTGTACTGAGAACACCAAGTCAAGAGGCAGGAAGACAAAGTATCGGAAAGGTTTTCAACAAGAAACCATCCCTCATTTTTGGAGTTACCAGGCAGTACCAGGTAGCTGTTGCAGATAAGCAGAACACAAATACATAAGTACTTAAGAGCGTATGTAATTGCAAGAACATACACACTTCAAGCAAAATAAACATATCCACTTGTGCTAGAACACACTGCAAGTTAAGCACGCGCACAGGTATAAAGTAACACATTTAACCATGCAAAACTGTATCAAGTTTAGCTTACCTGTTAACATACTTTCATTTACAATGCATGTACCACTGAGAAGTACTGCATCACAGGGCATAATTGTCCCATTAGATGGAATCAACACGATATCTCCAGGCACAAGGTCAGTGGAAAGGATTTCTTCTATTTCTGAGTGTTAAAACACAAAGAAGGTTACCTGAAAACAGCCACCACCTACAAAACCTGATAAAGATCCTCATGGCCAAGATCCAGGTGGTGACAATTAAGATTAAACTTCATTTTATTCATGGCATTCTGAAAAGTTTTTGAAACGATATAGAAAAAAACATTGATAAACCAAATTCCATCACAGATTAAATTCTAGAGCACATGGATATAGTTCATCATAAAAATTGAAAGGAATCAAGTTTGTACAAAAGGTATTAGCAATTAACTACAGTATAACTTCAGTATAAAGACACAAGTCCAACACAAATGCGTGTCTTACAAAACAGTATCACACACCACAACATATCCACCTTCAACTACTATGGTATCCAAACGAGCAAAAAGTCCAGAAATCAATTTGCAGCCCCTGCTGGGTAATAAACTGTAACAGAAACCCAATGCATGCGCTTATTTAAGCTAAGAAAGAAACACCAACGGCAGTTACATATGTGGAGTGGTAGACCATGAGGAACAGGAATAGGACAAGCACCTAATCTAAAACAAACCTGATACTCGCTAAAAATACTGTCTAGAAGGATAGTCCTGAACAGATGATTACCCCATCTACACTTCACTTCGCAACTTCTCCCCTTCCCACGCAATTTTGCTAAGAAACACAAGCATTTAGCGCTGATCAAAGAACAGATGCACACCAACTTCACATTCACACTTAATGAACAATTTAAACTCAACCTTCCAAACTATCTGTGAAATTTACCTTGGTTTCCTCTCCAGACAGAAACTCTGACGATGCTGTGAGCTGCTACCATGTCATGTAACATCACATATTGCTGCAAAGGGGAGAAAACAGTACATTATTTAAAAGCACAGCTTGTCTTATCCTGAATGTGCATCCTCCCTCTAAAAGTAGAGGTGATGAGACTCTTTACTAACATTCTTTTACAACAAAATGTTACTCCAAACATTCTCTTGAACGCAGTTTAGGAAACTTCTGGGCAAATAAAGTTTGAGTGCATCAATCTGTACACATTCCTTTTAACACAGTTCTGGAAGCAAATTTCCACTGCCGCACCAAATGTTATAAGAACATTTGGTCATTAACATACATAAGTAAAAACTGCAGTAGTTGTATGAACTTGGATTAAGGTAAGACTGGGGTATTTTTGTGTCTGGTCTGAATTCAGAGACTGCAATTTAAGGATAATTACTGCTTTAATTTCCAGCAGCTACAGCTAAGTCTACAGAGAAAAATGCACCACCTATTTTACAAACCACACATGTGCCTGGTGCTCAATTCCATTGGACTTTTCAAACCAAAGCAAACAATGCAAGATGGAATCACTACTGCCAATACACCTTGATACATAAACCCGTGTCTGGGTTTTCTTTAAGTGAAGCAGTGTTTCTGTGAGGTCAACCTACTGACCCAACAGCAATGGAAAGTTAGCAGAGAAGGGTCTCGCAGAGAACTGTAAATCCAACTTCTTTCAGCTCAAAGAGGGAAAGCCCATAACAATATTCCACCCATATACCTCTGAAAAATTCTTCAGCATTTGTAGGTAATTTCACATCACAATAAACCAATCAGTAAAACGCTGAAAAGATGCAAGTTTTCTTTGAACTTACCTTTCTAATGGTGTAGAGTGAGCTAACAATGGATATTACAGACATGATCACAATTGCTAATGCATAGTAGTGATATTCATCAATGATCCACAATACCACACTGAACAACTGAAATATGTAAAAAGGGTTGAGAACCTAGAAGAATGACGGAACATTACAGTTACACCAAAACGTCACATGCATTCACCATTAGAAGAGTCAGAATTATCCTCCTCCTCCACGGAGGAGATAAACCTTCCAGTTCTTTACACAGTAATTTTGTCTGTTTTGCCAAAATGATCCCTATTTTTCACCAATTCCTCAACCCCTCAGAAGCACAGTTCTCACTAAACTATTACACGAATACTAATACACAAGACCACATTTGATTTTATGCGTATGTTCTAATGCATAATCCCTGGGCTGATAACAGAGAACACAATCATTTTATGTTTGAAATTAATTAAAAAAATTAATAAGATGCATATCCTCCCAAAGAATTCTGACACATTTTCTAATGTCTTTGCTAAGGTGTCAGGTTGTAAACTGAGGAGCTTACAGCTAATGCCTCTTCAGTCTGGAGAGCTCAAAAATAAAGGTCCGTATCATTTTGCTTTACAGTGTTGGGCTCTGAGGGAATGTTTCTGTTTTACATTATTATCTGAAGACCAATCCAATAGTCACTGTACTTACAGTAACTTTTAATGACATACTTTTTTATTTTTTGTTAAAGAGAAGATCTTACCTCCTTAATCAGAAGCTTAAAAATGGAAGGCACTTTCACAGCAATTTCATTTACTCCATAGAATGCTTTTCTGCATAAAAAAAGAAAAATATCAAAAGTTAATTTTTTAATTAGAAATCACAGAATCACAGAATAGTAGGGGTTGGAAGGGACCTCTGTGGGTCATCCAGTCGAAATCCCCTGCCGAAGCAGGGTCACCCAGAGCAGGCTGCACAGGACCTTGTCCAGGCGGGTCTTGAATATCTCCAGAGAAGGAGACTCCACCACCTCCCTGGGCAGCCTGTTCCAGTGCTCCGTCACC
>Ga0065711_1032594_pt1 | contig 27047 bp, 15 predicted proteins | sample Hoacrofraction12_FD_59098 | JGI IMG/M metagenome (GOLD analysis project Ga0065711, IMG submission 59098) | Hoatzin crop microbial communities from Cojedes, Venezuela - Epithelial fraction 12 v2 (version 2) | ecosystem: Host-associated > Birds > Digestive system > Esophagus > Crop | place... | reverse complement strand
TATCTCCAGAGAAGGAGACTCCACAACCTCCCTGGGCAGCCTGTGCCAGTGCTCCGTCACCCTCAGAGGGAAGAAGTTCTTCCTCATGTTCAGACGGAACTTCCTCTGCTTCAGTTTGTGCCCATTGCCCCTTGTCCTGTTGCTGTTCTGAGGGTTCACTGCTCACTTCCTGTTCACTGTTCTGAGGGTGTTCATTGTTAATACTTTTTCTTTATGGGTAGGGCATGAGGAATGGTTCATTACTGATAGAAATCAGTTTGTCTTATAACAGAATACCAAACATGCCATGACTTTTTTGGCCATTGTGAATGGCAGTCTTGCACGTGCTCCCTGCAGCCTGGGAGGGCTGTAATTGCTTCGCACTGGGTCCGAGAGCTCCCTGCAATCAGCGTTTATGTAATGAAGTATTGTGTAAACCTTGAAAACACATACCTAACACTTGCCCTCTGTCTACAGATCCTGTTGTTGTCTGAAGACAATTCTCTCTTTTTATCCCTTCTCTAATGACTTAGTTTCAGTGTCATTAAATATTATGCCCAGTGAATATCCCATTCATGTACCACACAGACTCACATGCACAGAGTTCAGTAAACATGTTCAAAGGCATACAGGTGGGTAGTGCATAATAAATAATAATTTAGATTATTAAATTTCAGGAGTTTGTAAAGTATTACTACAGGATATGAGAAAAGTTTCAGTGAGGAAATCCTACTAGGATAAAGGGTGCAGCAGGGAAAAGCCAACGAAAGCAAAAAAGAGAGCTCCTGAAGTGTCATTTTCACTGTATTTAGGATTTCATGCCAGTGAATGCACTTGCAGTTGTTATAACAAGTGTTATATTAAAAAGGCTAAAAAGGCCTTTAACATCCTTATTGCCTTCATTTTGTTTCATAAATTGCAAATTAAAAAAAGAAAAAGAATTAGCTTAACCCACCTGGCAATTTTTTTTATTTTATAGCAAAGAGAGAATTATTACTTTAAGAATTGACAGCAGCTAGATGAAGGCCATGGAAATCAATCCCTTTAAACTATGTTTTCCAGGCTAGCAGGAAGCCTTTCAGAGAAACAAAAGAGCTGGTTTTCTCAGAACCCATGAAGCTGCCAGCAACGAGCATGGCCCTTGATGTTTTGGCCAAATGCTCCATCTTCTGGGCCCAGGCTCTGCTGCCAGTGGGATCGCTGGGCTCAGGTCTACGGCAGCTGGAGGTGACGTAGCAAGCTGTCTGGAGACTCCTTACTTCTTATCATGTCTGACGCAGGCTCTGACCGCTGTTCGTATCATGAGCAGCCATGACAACTTTGAAAACCGCTGGCTCCCAAACTTGATTTGCCTGGCTGATGGTGCGTTCTCATCCCAAACGAGTGCTCGAGGCTCCCCTGTGCCTGGACACTGAGTCAGTCCAGCACGACAGCGCTGCCTACGAATAACAGAGCGTGGAGACTATGTCTCCGGCACAGTAACCCCAGCAGTCAAACCCTGCAGCTGAGCAAGATAAAGTGGCTTGTCCCAGTGGTGGCAGCAGTCCTGATGAGTCTGGCAAAGGCAGCAGCCAAGCTAACTCCTAAGTTACCAGGGCCGATCCTGCGTGCAGCCCAGGCGTCACTTGGCTCTCACCTCTTGTAACTGCTGCTAATGCTGGCTTTGATCATTAGATGTTTTACATTAATCTCAACCAGCTTAAACTGTAGGCTGGCTGGCAATAACAGAAAGCAGATAATGGTTGTTTAAAATGCTTACATACACTGTGTATCACTAACTTTGCAAATAAGAATAATCAGCGCCGCCTCCTTTGTGTATACCAGCATTGCTCAAATCAGTCCGTGGTTAGCACGGCCATAGCAGAGTCTCAGCACCCTCCCTCCCGAAGAGGAGACAATGACACACACTTGCACAGTGCAGAGCACATCTCACGTGCTCCAACACAGCTGGGAAGCGAGTGCCTGCTCTGCACACACAAACTGGTCGTGCAACACATCTGCAACCTGGCCAGCCATGAGGCTGAGGAGCACTAATGGCCTAGAAGCCCTGACCTGCCACTGGAAGATTTTTATCCTTATATCACATAATTATACAAGGATGCCTAAATATCCATTTCTTTTTATAAGAAATAACTGTTAAATAATCCCCAAACAGGCACAGCTCTGAGAAAATCCGAAGCCTGCATGCTGCAATCTTCCACAAGCGATGTGTTCACAAACCACCCAGCAGGTTTTCAGAAGCCTGAAGCCCACACAGAAACCGGTCCTAAAGCGTTTCACCATCCAGTCCTTCACACTTAGCATTTAGTGCCCATCCAGTAACAGATCACTGAAATATTACTGAAATCTGACATCTTTTTCAGACATTTTTATTCACCTCAAACCCAAACCACAACTATATGTACCCTAAAATCAATACATCAATCCTGGCTTCTACCCTTGCTTATTGAAAACAATGGCAATGACTTTGGCTGACTTAAAAAGAGGCTGGGCTGGACTCACGTTATGAAATATTCCAGTTAAACTCATTAGTTCTAATCGGTGTGGTAATGTCTTCACACATCGCATGCTGCGCTGATTTCAACATCGCACTCCCACATTCCTTGGGCCTAAAATGACTTTGTGCTTTGCAACCCTGCCTCATAACTCTCATTTGGGGTAGCCCTTTAAAGAGTTTTCGCCGTTTCTCATGACTGCTTTCTTCACAATTTTGCAAAAATATCTGTGTTTTTGTCACTTCGGAGCCAAAAGGCTTAAAACTGGAATGGTGATGCTCGATTTTTCCAAAATCTTATTGAAAGTGATATGGATTTATCTGACCTGTAAAATAAATGGAAGCCATCCTGCGGATTTTTCGTTACTTCATTTATGGAAAGGTGCTACAAATTATTTACTTTTCTTCATAGGCTGCCTTGTATAGGCCGGCTCTTCTCAAGTCGGTACAGAGAGAGCTTCAGAGAACAGCACAGGGCAGAGGTGGGGCTTCTGTTAAAACCTGATTTACTTCTGATAGTGGCCCTGTTCACAAGAAAAATAAAGACGCCTTCCTGTCTGCAGGCAGTCTTGCGTCACAAGCAAATATGAGAAAAGGTTATTCCCCATGTAAGTCACCGCTTTGTGCAGGCAGTGGCAAAGCCGGTGAAAGGCACCAAGCAGACTTGGGGAACCGTCCATGTACTGCTTCTGCTTCTGTCAGCCCCTTCCAGGAGTTCTTCTCTGGAAGAAATGTACAGATCACCACGCGCCTTAGGTGCACAGCTCCAAATTCAGATCTCTTCTCCAGACAAGAGACAAATCGGGGACAAACACAAACCCACGGTGTCAGCTGCAAGCATAGAGGTTGCTACAAAAGCAGTACAGTTTTAGAAAACCATTACAGGTGTTGCCACACCACAAGTAGTTAAGAACTAAAGACAGTGACACAAACGTAGCAGCACCTTGACATAAACCTCTTGTACTCGACTGAAGTCAAAGGAAGTGCGATGCGACAGAACAAGCGCTTGCAAAATAACAACCAAAACCACAGAAACCAGGCCACATATCACCTCAAAGGCCTGACAATTATTTTATTAGGTGTTTCTATTTAAGAGCAGCTAACAGCTTACATAAATTAATACCATTTTATTGACTTTATCATCCATTTTTAAACATGGAGCGTTCTGCTCCAACAATTACAGTCATTTAATGCTTTCAGAAAAATTAGATATAAGAATATTAAAAACCTGATTAAGGTTGAAATACAGAGGAAATCTGGTGAGGGACTGGAACGTGTAGAATATCTATGTTCCTATCTTTAGTCTTATCTTTCAGAAATAAATACATGAAATGATTTTATCAACATATAGAAAATAATTCAGTCATCCCACAGGCTGATATTACTCATTAAATATAAGATGTCTTCTTTAATATGAGACAGGAGCAGCAACTGAAGAAATATACAGTGCTTCTAAAGGCATAGCGTTTCAGTAATTATGATACCAGACAGGGGTTTGGCCCAATTATCTCATAAAGGATGCCTTCCTGTTTTACTAATAACCACCAGTTTTAATTAACAGAATCAAAAATTCAGAAATATAAGATCAATGGCCCTCGGATAGAGTTTCTATCCCACTAGTTCATGTAATCTTTAAACTGTATAATAAAATTCATCCTGATCAATTACAATTCATTTACCATAGCCACCTACAGGGCTGTGGAAAACAGCAATGATTAGACGCTTTATTCCGTTCTTTCCCATTAATCTGTGAAATCCATTATATATCATATTTAATTGTCTTTTCTTAAAATAATTTCTAACTTTTCAAAAGTATGAAAACAATGATTTCATACTAGAGGGCTGATGAGAGAAAGAAAGAAAGAAAGAAATGTCAATTATTTAGGAAAAAGTCTGAAAGTTTATGTATTTCTTTCATTTCTTTGCACTGTAATTTACATGTTGAAATTTAGATTGACACACATATTGTCCATAGGCCTTAAAATACCTTGCCAGAGGAGATTTAAAATTTTCTATTTGTATCACAGTCTTCAGTTCCCTATTTTATGCTTTTAAATTCAGTGCTGTCCTCAGAATATGCAACAAGCACAAGAGTGTTTTATCACAGAAATCATGAAAAGCTACATCACTTGTAAGTCTGTTTGACACAAACTAGGATATAACTGCAGGAATAAATTTATTTTTTTATCAAGACATATATTTCAGATCTTACCTTGTGTAAAGAAGTCTAATTCTATTGAATCCAGTCAGTGACTCTGACCTACTGTAACCGTTTCAGATATGTAGCCTAGACTCTTAAAATAAGCAAGCAGCTGCTGTAGAGACAAACACAATCTATTACTACTCAGATGATGATTAGCAATTACACCGTTATTACATGAAAATAGTAAAATACATGTCTTCAGACTTGAAAGCTTGAACTCACTAACTCTGCTCGAATCCTTCTCTTCTCTAAACCATTCCAGGGAGAGGGATATTTTATCAAACTGAAAGTCGGTGCAAATTCTATTTTTTTTCCCATTTTTTTTCCAATCTAAAATTGATGTTATTTAATTTTTCCAAATGAAGATTAAACAGTGCCAGGGCTGAAAGAGAATGCTTAAGTCTTATGTTTACACGATATGGATCTCCAGTTTTCTAAGAGCTCTAAACTGACACCGAGTTAAATAACTTTGTAGCATGGTAGCAGGATGTTTCAGACCTACTCATGTACGTGAGATATGTCCAGAACAGACCAGGCTAGACAGCACTTCTGCATTAGATGGTAGAAGGCCAGAGGGAAGCTCGAGGGAATGTCTCCTGCAGTATTCCTTGGGAAGTTTAAGCACTCCTCATCCATCTTCTCCAGAGTGCCACTAAGTGTTATAGTTAACTGAGCCGGAAGGCTAGGAAACAGAGGTGAGCGGTGAATAAAGGATGGCTAATTACACACTCACATTCCTGAAAATATGTATTCCTATGAGGAGAGCAGACAGGAGCCAATGCTCTTAAACAACTTCTTCACTCTATTTGAATTACTTGGACAAAATCTAGTCAGCAGCGTAACAGATGAAATCTCATGATATCTCCAGGCTCACCTCAAGAAGCAGAAGAAAAAATCAAGAGCTTCCACAGGAGGTGCAAGTAAGTCACACAACAGCTGTTAGTTTAAATGGTATTAAAGTACAGAGCAAGTGGAACTTAACATTTGGTGCTCTCTCTTTAGCTAAGAACTAGTTTATTCTATGAGTGATCCCACTGGGGTTGGCATCAATAAAAGTATGAAAAGCTGGATCATAATGAAGGAACCGCAGACAAAAAGAATAATAATCCCTTCATATCTATTTCAACAGACTGGAAAGCATAGAAGAATACTTGCTGGTATTTAAGATTCTTTTATTTAAAAGTGTTACTTCCTTAGAGAGGGCCTTACAACTGATGTGCTGGAAAAGGTGACCTTTACACCACTGTTACCATTTATAATAAAATATACTCATACACTACCCAAAACTGGATTACATGCCCCACGATGTGCAGAGGTAGGTAGACAGGTAGGTCACTGCCCAGAAAGTTTACTTTCCAGGTGAAGAAATGACAAGTGGGTGCAATTAGAATTGAAGAACAAAAAGAGAAAAAAGAAAAAGCATAAACAGCTTTACACAATAACTTAAATGAATTATCCCTATTAGTCCTATAGTTGTCATAGCATATTATATGCACTGCACTTGATGATCTTTGAAGTCTTTTCCAACCTTAATGATTCCATGATTCTACTTCATCACGTAAGTTCCTCTCTTACAGATATTGCTATAGAAGGGAGCTTTTAGGAGAGACCGCACAAAGCTGTGTTTGAGCTCTAGGAAGAACCTTCTTCCACCTTTGGCCACTTCTTCCCTCAAGAAAACACACATTCATTGACAAAACTTCAGGACAGCAGGTATTTTCCTTACTCATTTTGGTAATGGAGGGCAAAACACTAATGCTCATCTACCCCAGCCGAATGGAATAAGCAGTCATTTTCCCACTTCCTCTGGCACAGAAGGGAAAAACAGAAGTCAGCCTGGAAAAGAGGTAGGGGTGTGAATGTGGTCTATAAAATGAAGAGGATCATGGAGAAGGCAAATACAAACTAATTTGTTCATTTTCTTCCACACTAGTAACAGGGGGCAGGAAATGAATCTGGCAGTTTCATACCCAAAGACAAACAAAAAGAAGATGATTCTCCTCACAGTGGCATGAGTACAATGTGCAGATGAGTGACAAGGGATGCTGGGTGTTCTGGAAGTGTGCTCAAGTTCAGGAACAGCTTGCACAAGCTCACAGAAGAGAATTTCTCAAGAACTTCTAAGGGATGGAGAGTCAGCACTTTGTGGCTTGCTGCTTCCTGCGTGGGTCCCAAAGAATTCTGAAGTAGTTAACCCCATTAAAGTGAGAAGTTTTCTAGAAGTCAACACAGAAGAGCTGACATCTAACAATGCTGCTGAGCTACAAGCTTTCCTGGTATTACTAAGCTGGTGTAGAAAACCCATTTCATGCTTATCTGCTGGAGTAAATCTTTTGACCAATTTGTTACAAATATGACAACGCCTTGCTCTCCCCATAACCTTGTCTTAAACACTGGAGGAAAGCTGTGGTGTCTCTCTGACCGCTGAAAGGCAGCATGAACATCACTAAATAATCACTTCATGTGTTCTGAGAAAAGCCTAAAGAAGCTAAGGTCCAAATGATGCTCAATACTAGCTGAAATGATTATTTGTAAGAATCACATAGCACACATTTCCATCTAAGACATGAGACAACGATGTTGTCATCAGAGTTAAAATCAAAAGCCCTGAAATATCTTGTCATTCTAATTTTAACTTGGCTAAGTCACTAAATCTTGTAAGCGATCTGAACTATTCACCACCAAACTGCTGTTGAAGTCCATGTTGCAGCAGGAGGTTGAGGTATGGTTTGTGACTATAAACCCAGGTTCCAGAAAGGCTGCTTAATATAAAGGGGAATTCTGATTTCTTGAGCTCCCCAGAGAGCAAATGCACCAAAATACTCTCTATAGGTAAAAATCTATGAATTCAAATTAACAAGAATAATTTATTGAATCAACTAGGTTAACTTAAAAGCGGAGTGACCCTCTTTGCAGTAAACTCCTTCTGAAGTAGGAAGAAATTGTGAGGATGGAATGAAGTGAGGATTTGGTCCAGTATTATATATAATAGAAATAAATCAGAAGCAGGTAATGAATATTAGACACTAATTTTCTGTGGGGCCCTTAAATTCTAGTAAATCAGTCTTTCTGAGTTTGTCTGTCAATATTTAGATATCTAAGAAAGCAAGCATCCACTCCTTTTGAATGGGATACTATATCACAGACCTGAGCTGTAACTACCATTGAATCCAGTTTTGGCCAGGATGAGCTAGGATAATTTGGAAGCAGATTTTTTTTGAGTGTTTCTTTTAACCACTTCTTCCAAGCACCTGGTCAGGACTTCTGTTTGTTGATTTCTGTCAGTGAATAGTTAACTGATCATCTTGCATCCTAGCAACATTCTTTAATTATGTGAGCAGTTGTTGCACCTAGCACTCTTAAGGATCACTTTAACCTAGTTGATATTTGTATGTGCTAGATGTGAGATAAGTCATCAGTCAGTGGAAAGGATTATACCCTTTCTGTACGCCCTTGGCTTAGGAGATGCCAGATGTCACCTGATGTACTTACAGGGTTTAACACTAAAATGCTGAGTAGCAAGTTTCTCATTTGTGCCTACATACAGGAAAAAAGGTTTCTAGAAAAGCCTGATCAGAAATGTTAACATAATAGTATGACAACGATATGGCACTACGTGAAAAGACAGCATTTTCAAAACACTAATAACTGAAATTACTGCAATAAGTACAATTTAAGTACGAAGATTCATGGTGATCAGATGTGGTGACAATCTGCCCAAGGAACTATTCTCCCCTGTTTAAAAGCATTAATGTCATCTTTTCAAAAAAAAGTCAGGTAATTCATCCACCAGCAAAATTATGGTCAAGAGAACTACAAGATGAACAAATAACAGATGACAGACTGAGCAATGTAGCTTTTTTACCTTTTTTCATCCTTCTCTCTTCTTTCTGCCTTTTCTCAGGTAAGAGCTTAAACTTCGCAAACATACATGCTAGCTTATCCCACAACATCTTGTTTGTTTCTTGATGTTGTAATGGTAGACTTTCCAGACTTGATGGTTTAAAGGACTTTTCTAACCTAAATGATCCTATAACTTCACAATCAAATACAAATTAGAAAATTTTTCTTAAGACTGTAAATTATTTAAAGCAGGGATCAGCTCTAGGAAGGATGGTTTTGCTATTAAAACTCTGGAGTAGGACCCAAAAGATCTGGGCTCTGCTACAGCCTTCTGACATGATGCTAAGTCACCTGAATCCCAGCACAGCATCACACTGAGCCAAGCAGCCCAGTCGATGACAAGAGCCTTGTTCCTGATCCTGAAAGGCTGTGTCATTCTTCAGTGTTTACAGCACACTCCCCAGTACTTTTTAGCTTTAAAAATAATTACCGATGGATGACAATAACACCCTATTTTAAACTTGGCATTAAGCAGGCGGAGTCACGCAGCAACTGGTCTGACCTGGTGCGTGTTATCTCAGAGGAAGCATGCCTGACACAAGGAGATGCCTTTTGGCACGACCCAACAAAGTCACAGATGCAGCTGGGAACCCAAGTGTCGTGCGGCAGCAGCGGGGTGAGAGGCCCTCCGCTGCGTGCCCTCTCTGGGCAGGCACAGTGCTCTCCTGCTTCATTCCAGGCTCCTCAAAGGGCTTCTCCGAGGCTTGTCGTGATCAGCTGAGAGGTGGACCAAAGATCTTGCTCTAAGCCTCGTCAAGGTAAAATGGGATACACTGGAGACAGGAGTCTCTAAGGAACTTAAATTAGGTGCATCATGATAAGTTATGGGGTATTTGGTGAGTGGCTGGAGGAGAGGAGATGGAAGCAGGACATGCTTGAACCTGCAGCGGGTTTCACAGGGATGAACTCTTTGCTCCTAACAGCGTATTACTGACTTCAGTGAACTGGGGGGACTAAGGAGATGGGGCTGGGCGGGTGAGTGCAGGAAGGGGATGCAGGGATGTGCCTGTACAGGACTCGTTGAAAGATGAGGGCCTGATATTAGAGTTTTCGAAGAATGATCTTCTTTCCTTTGAAGATAAGTTACTAGTAGTAAGACTTCACTTAAAAGGCTTTCTTTATTTCATCTCAAAGTAAATAACTGGTTCGATTTACGGCAATGCTTCCCTATCAGCTGGTGATTAAGTGATCAAGCAGAACAGGGCTGGTAAGTGTACATGGATGACAGCAATGATCAAAAGGAGTTTTCAAGACTATCTATATAATTTAGAAACGCAAATTAAGTTTGTTCCTGGGTTCTTTTAAATACAATCACTGAATAGCAGTTCTATCAGTAACTTTTCTACTAAATTCTAGAAGAAAATTCACTCTGTAAAAATATGTTGTTGGAAATCCTTTAAGGATTTCATTTGCTTGCTCATAAATTGCAGCTCTAGAGGAAAAAAAAAAAGCTTCTATTTGTCAAGGTCAGGTAAATAATCTTTAAAAGATGCTCCATGGCAAATAGAAAGAATCCCAAAGGTATTTTCTTGAAACCTTGCTACCTTTAAAGAAATGTTTATTTTTATTTATTTTTTTTATCCAACTCACTAATCTCCTGAAATATTCCTATGGTCACTACGGCTATTTTTTTAATGGAGCAAGGAAACCCTTAGGTGAATTCTAGATTCTCTTTGTAATTAGGTTTTAAATGTATTCTTATTTGCTTTAGATGTTTGCAGTATGGATCACTACTCTTTTTCTTCTTGATGCAGCCAGAGGTAAGACATATAGTTGATGAAATCTATAAACAGTAAAAATTGTGTGCAGCTTACACCAAAATAACTACATTTTAGAAAAGGGTGTGCTTTGGAACAGATTTAACAGACTTCTTCATGAGAAGCATTGAGTTACATCATGCCTTTCCCACATTTAACCGTAATTCTGTAAAGGTTTTTGCAGCTAGCAAACAGAATGGGAACTAGGAAGGTATTTTTTTATATGAATTTATGTTAAAATACTCCCAGAAGAGTTTCGCATACCCACCCTCAACCCACACCAGCATTTATGGTAACTACTAGGCATTAACTCTTCACAGAGCTATGCAGAGAACAGGAAGATAGTCCCAGTTCAAAACACCTCTTTACTGACAGGAAAGAGTAGTTCAACTGGGACGGACACAGAAAAAGAGCAAAGAGAAACAAAAAGACACAGTCAAAAACATTGCTGGCATCAGAGGGAAGACCCCTGTGAAAAAGACTGGATCACCTGCGGAGTCTATACCTGCAGCTCCACCGTTTAATCTTCTCTTTCTCTAGATGTATTTCCAGTATATAACACTCCACCCTTCCGTTTCGTATAGAGTAGCGAATAGAGTAAGTCACGGTCTGATGTAGTATGAATCTGTCACCTATCCTAGGTAATAATAGTTCCTCATTGTTTTCAATATCTTTTAAATAGCAATAAAAATTATTTTGGATTTCACAGCTGTTGTGCCATAATAGTGGGTAATGATGAGATTTAATGGTAACACCCGTATGTTGTATTTGCATCATTACTGTATTAAAGACACAATAGAAATTAGGAAACTCCAGTCCTTCAAGCACAGACCACACTTCCTGAGGCTGTGCTTTGCTCTAGGCTTCCACTCAAACTCCACTTCATCGTTTCCACTAAAATCTTATGGTGATTATGAAAAATAAGGCAGATGTTTAATGCATGTTGTGGAGGAACCTGAGGCATCTATTTTAATGTTTTGGTTTCATTGTATTCCATCAAGACTTGTTGCACAAGAAAGAACAATTTAGATAATCCCTGGAGCATTAGCACTGATTTGGAGAACTGCTCTGTGCTGGCAGCAAAAGCTACTTTATTCTCTGGATCCATAAAGGATCAAGATTTTATTGTCTTTTTCTGACGGCTGTGTTAACAATATGTTTGACAATAGAAGTTATGAGCTCACCAAACTGAGCTCTGCGATATGTTTGCAACAGGAATCGGTCTTGAACTTCAAGTCCCTGCTACATGCACAAGGGACGGGAGCACAGCTGAGTCCCTTAATGAAAAATGAACGCAGGTGCTATCCTAATCTAAGCCAGCCATTTTCCGCTTCCCTGGTATAAACTCTATCCATTCAGCTTCCTGTAGAGCAGCAGCAGCCTAACCTGCTACTTTCCCAGAACACTAACATTCTGCTTTGCATACTCCAGGAAGGGAAGTTTGCTACAAGAGGCTTGGATGCTTTACAGATAGCCCCCCTTGGTCTGGGATCCCAGGGAGACAACTGGCAGGCTTGCCCAGCTCTCCAGAAGACGTGAACACCAATTTCCTCCTTTACACTAGAGACAACATCGTGAAATATCAAGTGAGAAACTGCTTTTTTTAACAACTGGTAGTATACACATCCTACTAATTATACAGAGAGTTTTTTTTTCTCGCGTATTTTTGCTCATCAGAGTTCCAGGAAAAGCCCCAATTCCATATTACACACTCCATGAACAGTCCATCCTAGTTTTCTTCCATCTCACTTCTTTTTCCTCAATTCAGCTCTCTGATGAATCAGGTATACTTACAAAATATTAATCGCAGCTTTCTAACACAAGTCATCTGAGATATTTTGGATATATTTTATATACTTCTCTGCAGTAAGCTAATGGCTCAAATTCACTTTCAGGTTTAGCAATATGAAGACAGAGGTAGGGAAGGCAGTACAAAAGAAAAGCTCAATTTTGACTCCTGTATGTCTCCAGATTAAAAACATGTTTCAGGCCCCCACGCACGACTCAGGGATGTGGTTTATACACATGATTACTAGGTCCTCTGAACTACATATGATTGGTCTCCAAGGCTCTGCTTATGCGGTGGCCAATACTGAGCCCTAAGAGGAGGTACATAGTTAAGAGTGAAGATCAAGAGAGAAAGTATCTGTGTTCACCAGAGAGGAGAAGGAAAATAAGATGAAAAATTAAAGGAAAGTTTAGAAAGGAAAACAGGAGACTAAAGAAAAAATGGAGGAGAGAATGAAAGCATAGGTGGGAAAAGGAAACAAAAAAATGAAACAGGGATGGATAGAGAAAGAAAATAAAGAAATATTAGAGGGAGAATGGAGTTTAAAAAGCTAAAGAAAAAGTCGTATTGAGATACAGCATAGAGGAGCTGAGAGGTTTCTCCTACAGAGATCTGAACCAGGTTATTCCTCACGAAAATACATCAGGTAGAGAAGTGTGGAGACAGCAGACTCTGGAGGTGCACAGAAGAAAAAAATAAAAAGATGACATTATCTGCACCTGCAAACCAGTGGCAGCGAGAGGAAGCTCTGGACTGTGACAGTGACAAATGGAAGTAGCTAAAAGGAGCCTGTGGCACTGTTTAGGATAGATTGAATGGGAACATGCTGCAAGGTGCCAGCAGTGTGTCAGCCCTCCCCTCTGAATAGCAGCAAGCACAGGGAAAGCTCGCAGCAGGATGCTGGGGGTGTTGGAGGTGTCTGGGCTGGGCTTGCCCACAGTATGAAGCAGTTTTGTGGAACTACAGACTAGTCTGGTGAAAGCAGAAAAATGACCATCGGAGAGTGTGAATTTTACTTGGACAAAAAGCAAGGAAAATGAAGCACCGGCGGGGAGGGGAGGTTTTTTGCCTGTTATTGCCTTACATTACATGAAAAACACTTCCTAGGGCTTTTTTCTTTCATATAAATGGCAGTCAAAAACAGTTGAGATGTTTAACGATTTCTCCTGTTTGAGTCACCTCAGAACAAGTCCAACATCTCTAGCTGAGAAGGCCTATGAAGTTTTAACTTTAACCAGTCTTTCTCTGAAGGTAAGACGTGTGCGAATTAGTGCATGTCATTCCCTTTTAAGCTCATGCAACCATAATAAAAAAGAAGTAAGATCCAAGTTTTAAAACAACCCAGTATTCAGAATTTCTTTAAAAGGAAAACAATGCCTTCCTTCTCAATAAACCCCGAAATACCTACAGCCTCTGATGTAAACCTGGCAGGCTCTTCATAAAATATAAATAATCTTTAGTGATGAAGGTCTTACCTTCACAGAAAACAGAAAGAAGAATGAGTATAGATTAAAAGTCAATCACATAATACCTTGCAGCAGATGCCATCTTTACATTTCTGCGGCCAAGTTTGATAAAATCTTGTACTTACATGGCATATTGTACCAGTACATCTCAAAGCACTGTGGAAAGGATGCCAGTATCATTAGTGCAATTAACTAGAGGAAGTGAATCATTTGTTGAAGCGATTAATTGATATCCCCCAGCAAGGCAGTTTATGAGTGAGGAACAAGGCCCACCTCTTCAGAGTCCAGAACTATGCCTTCACCATCGGGGTGCTCTGCCCGGTATCAAAATGTGCACCAGGATGGAGCAGTCGCATCCTTGTTGTGTTGTTTGTTGATTGCTTTTTCTGACACAGAAAATTTCTGCTACAAATTCTTCAACTATCAAAGCTTCGAATTTCCGAACGCACAGGAAAACTCGCTTCATTATACACGGCCATCTTGCTGGAGCGGACCTCCCCTGGATAACAAATATATGCAGGGTATGGTATGACTTTTGTCATTTTATTTGTATTTGAAAATGTGAATATCCGCGTCAGCCCATTAACTGGCTTAAAATTCCCACAGAAAATTTACACCTCTGTTCTCCTGGTAATTCAGGGAATATGTGTGGGGAAAAACAAACTCACTCACAAGTTCAGTTCCACAGGACCACCCCCTCTTGTTTCTAGCTACGAGTATAGTGCACTTCAACCTCCTGCTAAATGCCATTTTGCTGCATTCACCTCCACAGGGAAAGCTACAATTAATTGATTTTTTCAACTTCTTGCCAATAATAAAGGGGGAAAAAATGGTCACTTTTCTCACCTCAGGAAAAAGTGAAAACAAATGTTTCAGTGTGAGGCCTCTGATCTAATAAAAACAAAATGTTTGTTCAGCAGATTTGCTTCATTTTATTTAGGCACATTTTAAAAATGAAATTGTTTCAGGATGAAAATTCAGAATATTCCATTGCCAGAAGGGAATAAATAGAATATTTTGGTTAAAATGTATGAACTTTGGGGCTAAAAAATTCAAGCACATAAACATGAATGTGTGAATCCCTTTAGATGATACAAGTATATAAATTTTGAAGTATAAAGGTTGGATGGTAAAAAAGAAGTCATACTATCCTCTTTTTCTAACTGGGATACTGTCATTGACAGAAGTTGATAACCTAAAGCCAACCAAAGCATTTGGAATGGAAAGCAGAACTGAACCAAGCTTCTGTGTGTATTCATACGGTGTTCATATCACTGCCTCCACTCTGCCTCCTGGTGTTGATTCTTCAGTATTAACAGGAACTAATATACCAAAGATGTATCTTTACCAGTCACATAAACAAAGTGAGTCCCAGGGTACAGCAAAACAAAATATTGCTTGCATATATCCTGCTACAACTGTAATTAATGCCTATTTCCTCGTGTTCTCCTGTTTTCATGTTTTCCACTAGTTCATGTTCCACATTGAAGATGTGAACTGCATTTTGACCGACTGGACAAGTGGCTCGAGTGGTTTGTACACCAATGCAGTTAACAACGTCCGCATTGTGGGGGCTGAGCTGGTATATCTGGTGAACCTTCTTGAGGTAAAAGTATCCGTGGAATGTGAAAGCCAGCACGTAGTCTGTGTGGTAAAGGCTATGTTCAGGGTGGCACCTTTAGGTTTGATGCAGCAGAGTTAGGAAGTACAGAGGTACTCAATAAAGCAGCTGAAAATGTCGTTAAAAGTCTCTCGTCCTGCACAGATGGAAATATCTGCTTTAGGGTCAGACTGTAGACAAGCATGTCCCTAAAAACTTACAGGTTTCTGAAAGCTTTGCTCGTGGTGGGCTTTTTACTAAATAAGACATCAGACTGGAGACTGTCTAGCAAAACTTGTAGGATGAAAAGCGGTAATTGAGGACCAATATGGTTAAAACATTCCTCTGTGGGTCATCCTTGCTGCCTCCTGCAAGAACTGGATCACAGCACAGAGGAGAAACTCTGCTGCAGCCACCAATGTCAAGCTTCCCAAGCAGAAACTCAGCTGAGCCTGGCATACCAGCAGCGTTCCTGGCATGGTCCTCTCTGTGCTGCAGGACCTGCGTGGTGGAGCATCTCCACAGCAGGACAGCTGCTTGATTCACACAGAGGGTATGCAACGGACAAAGGCGCTGATAACTCCTCCACCACAGACCGCTATCCTGACCAGACAGATAGCTTCAGGTGAGAGGCAGTGGGGTCATTCGCCTTTCGGATAGGCAATCAGTGCAAATGTAGGGTAGCTATGTGCAGAAATTCTCTTTTACTTATTTTCTATTATAAGGTCAAGTTCCTGACAGAGACCCCTCCCTTCCAGAGGCATGATATAAGAGGGGATGGGATGAGATGGAAACCATTTCTCTTTAGGCATAAATCCCACCACCCACTACAGTGACTTCCCACCCAAGACATTCCCTCCATCACCCATTGGTCTGGCCATGTCCTGATACATAGAACCATAGAATAGTTTGGGTTGGAAGGGGCCTTTAGAGGTCATCTAGTCCAACCCCCCTGCAATAAGCAGGGATATCTTCAACTCAATCAGGTCGCTCAGAGCTCCATCCAATCTGACCTGGAATGTTTCCAGGGATGGGGCATCGACCACCTCTCTGGGCAACCTGTGCCAGGGTTTCATCACCCTCACTGTAAAAACCATCTTCCTCACATCTAGTCTAAATCTACCTTTTTTTAGTTTAAAACCATTACACCCCTTGTCCTATCACAACAGACCCTGCTAAAAACTGTGTCCCCATCTTTCTTGTAAGCCTCCTTTAAGTACTGAAAGGCCACAAAATAAGGTCTCCCTGGAGCCTTCTCTTCTCCAGGCTGAACAGCCCCTACTCTCTCAGCCTTACACAACATGGGGCCATGATGCAGTGCCACAGGGCCGTGTCCCCGGCTTAACACCCTTGTTTTTCCTTTTCCATGCCTATGGACAGAAAGACTATGGCTACTCTCCTGCCAACATTCATCTCATTGGTCATAGTCTTGGAGCACATGCCGCAGGGGAGGCAGGGAGAAGGAAACCTGGCATTGGAAGAATAACAGGTACTGAAGCTCAGCTGATGAAGCTTTATGTTTTCATGCAACTTAAGAGAACTGAAGAATCACTGCTGCCTTGTAAGCACACAATGCTGACCACAATGTGCTGTTTTGCCGTAGTAAACAGTACACAGCTGGCATGATGGCACACAAATGAAGCCGTGTCCTATCACATACCACGCATTTCACACGTCGACTTTCACAGCTTTGAGAAAGGCTCAACTCCAACAGAGCAGAAAAGCTTAACTGTCCCCACTGTGGCTAAATAGAGGTCACTCTTCACAGATCACAACAAGTCCAAGGGAGCACTTGGTTATGATTTTTAATGATATAAAAGAACAGAAACAAAATACTCTAATACATGTGGAATAACATACTTGTAAAACACTAACAAATCCTTGTCATATTTGGTTTTAAAAGCCCACCCTAACATGACATTTCAGCAGTTCAAAAGACTGGAAATCTGAAAAGAAAAATTGAAATTCCTAGATCTAGTATGTCAGGATGAGACAGTAAATTGCCACGGACACCCTGAACGGGAAGAAAGCTGTTAGTCGTGTAGCTACACAGAGAGGCACAGCGCCATGACACGCTCACACATCACTTTTTTTAAAGGCTCACTGTTTTCTGCTTTCCTTTCTCCTCCAGTCAGTTCTCTTCTCTGCACAGACTTTGCTTTGACCAAGCTGTGTACGCAGTAAGCAGTTACATATGCAGTTCAGGGAAACTGAGATCAGAACTGTGTTGCTTTAGCCCCGAAGAGAGCTCATGAACACCGAAGTGGAGGAGTAACATATTCAGCCAAGATCTTTTGGAAATAAAAATAGATTTTTGACCAAATAAAAAGTCTCAAACAAATCTACATGCTGAGAGTAACATATCAAGATTTCATATTTTTCACTAACATGCAAAAATACTCCATAGCTCTTATAACATTGTTCTCCAAAAGTAAGCCAAGTACCCATTGGCACTTTACTGTGCTTCAATGCCTCCAGTCACCTTTTTGTTAAAACTCCGCTTGCTTTGCTGGCTGTGGATCACAAAATGGATTTTTATATGTGGAGTAAAGGCAGAAATGTAATGACATACAATGTACACACACTGTAGATGATGACACACATATAGTATTATTTACTGAATCAGATGTATCTCTGTTTATTTAGGTTTGGATCCAGCTGGGCCACTTTTCCAGTATACTCCCACAATGGTTAGGCTGGATCCTTCAGATGCAAAATTCGTTGATATAATTCATACTCATGCTGGTCATCTTTTCTTTGACTTTGGTAAGTTTTCACGCAAAGGCTGAGACCATCAGCGAGGTTGGCCACAGCATACCTGAGAGTGATCGGCCTTGATTCATTGCTCTTTTCAGCTCCAGGGATTCTTCAGACTTGTGGCCACCTGGATTTTTACCCAAATGGTGGGAAGAAGATGCCAGGATGCAAGCAGCTTCGTGTACCTTCTGCAACTCGGAATATCAATGACCTTATGAGAGGTAAATATATTCTAAAGAAGTAATATCTCTTGTAAGCAACAGTAAGAAATAAAAGCTAGGCTAAGGTAAAACCTTTTGAATGCTTACGCTATTTATATAGTTCAGATTTGGAGTGGGGGAGAAGATGTTCAAACATGGAAGGTGTAAAGCTGCCTGCAAAACACCCTCTGATTTTCTTTTATACTAATCAAGGCAAATTCCAGATGGAAACTTCAGTTAAATCATGCAGACTTCTTCATCACAGCCTTTATAAGAGCCTGCCACTATGCTGACAGACTGACCTCAGTCGGAATTCCATACATGAATGACTGGTAAAATTTCATTCTAGGATAATACAAAATTGAGTATTTTAAAATCTGAGCACCCCTTCTCCCTAGAAAGACATCAGTCCCAAGATTACTGGGACTAGAAATACTCATCCATGCCATTAACAGCTTTAGTGTCTTCAAAGGGGACAGCACAAGGTTAGAAACATAGAAGATGATAAAATGACGGCTCCATTGATAGTTTATGTTCTTCAAAGAAAGCTGGGCAGTTAATCAGAATTACCCTGGGGTCCAGTATAATAGATCCAGAAAATCCTGTCTTCTGATCCTAACCTACAGAAATGAGAACATCTGCTATTCACAGCCACATGTTTTAAAATCCCTACCACTAGTTCAATAATTGGCTTTCAGAAACGCTCTGTCTTAGCATTCATTGGAGAACTTAATAACAAAGAGGACTAAAAGCTGGCTGTGCACAAAGTCACTTGGAAAAAAAACAAGACTGAATAAGAATGTCTGCATTTTCAGCAAAAAAAGTAAATATTTTCCAGAGACATTTCATAAGGCTGTTTGCAATGTTTTGTGGTGAAAGAGAAGCTCAGTTCTATTGAACACAAGCAGATGGAGTTGGTTGTTCGTGCAGCTCCTAAAAATAGAGACAGCCTTAACTCCTGCCTCTTGGTTTAACTTTACTTTGTGCATATCTCTTCTGTTTGATAGTATTTACGTTTATGTAGTGCTTTTGCGTGTGAAGTGCTTTAGAAATGCTATACAGTAACTTCTTTCTACATCTTTTGATGCAGGAGGGAGAGGAGTATTATGTTGCCATTGTATAGCTATTAAGTGAATTTGACACTAGCACAAAGTAAGCCAGCCGTAAGAGCTGAGGTTTTTAAAGGTAAAAGCACAGACCCTTCTGAATTAGATTTAAAGAGGGAACTATAAAGCAAACACACTCAGGAAGCCTTGATGATGCAGATTATTTTCAAGAAAATCAGACAAAAATACCTATCAGACAAGTTTCACTGTGGAGTTTATTTTTTTTTCCCTTATGTAGAGAACATTGTGTGTCATCTGGTCATTACCAACTGGTCTGTCTTTAAGATGGATAAACATTGACAGTAGGTGAAATTCTGATTTCACTATAAACTGTGCCAGATGGCAACTACTTCAGTGCCTCCAAGACTTCACCCTGTGATTAGGCGAGACCCCACACACGCTGAAGGAGAGTAGAGCCTACTTTTATACAACCTAACTTTAGCATATTGTGCTTTGGTAAAGGAGAGTCTTCAGACCCAGTGAAGACAACATTTGTTACAATGGACCTGTAAATATAACCCAGACAGCACTTTCTTTTTTCCTGCACTGACTGCTTATAAATTTCACTCTGATGGGAGAATGTATTTGTTTCAAATAACTGACAAAATGAAGGACACACTGCCAAACATCTTGCTTTTCAGAGCATTTCACAGAATCACCACTGACAAATGACCACAGATTTCTAGAGCTTAAAAACACTGAAAGCCAGTGAAGTTAAAATAGTTACCACAAATACCTTTAATACTAGAAATGAGTGGAAACTGTGGTTTTACAAAATACCGTCTTGTGATAATAGTAAGCAAATTACAACTACTTCATAGTAACTACCATATGCTTTACAAATGTGGTAGCTATGAATTATTACACTCTTTGAAATATCAAAGGGAAATTCTCCTACATCCTCCTCGTTTCTCATGTGGAAGTAAAAGTGGTTAAGTACACATAGCAGGATGGGAGGCTGCACAAGGTCTGCCTTGGTGCATCTCCACCTCTGTTGACTTCAGCACGAGTACAGGGACACACAGATTAGAATCTAGCTCTTCCCATCAAAAAATATATGTAGCTAGAAGTACACTTTTTTACTATAAAACCAAATAATTCACACTTTAAATGTCTTTTAATTATTACTATTTTTTAATTTGAGATGACACTATATGTACAAGTGCTTTTGAGGAAAAAAGACCCACAAGTGTTACTTTGACATGGACTTTATGTTAATGTACAGCTTTAATCTTTTTTACCTGGGCTTTTCCCCAGAATATAGATCTATTGGTTGTGGACATAAAAGAAGTCTCCGGTATTATGCTGAGAGTATTCTCATTCCCCATGGATTTGTTGGCTATCAATGTGAAACGTACCGAGCTTTCGTATTGGTAAGTAGCAGATACATATTTACCTGAGGGGTTTCAGCCCTGCCCTTCTTCTCTTAATAATTCCTGGGACAGCTTCCACAATCTGGATCATGGGATACGTGGGGGGCTATGCAGACCCTCTGGCTACCTTCCTCCAGACCATACCCAATAAAACTGGCAAAATGTAAAAGCAACATACTCCAGAAAAAGATCTAGAAGAAAATAAGGCAGTAAATATAAACACCAAAAGCAGTTACAAAGGGAAAGATGAAGAGCTCAGTAAGAGAGAAAGGAGAGGCAGTGGCCAGCTTCACCTTTTGCATAGGCCAGCAGTAAGGGATGCTCTGGTTGAAAGAAGACCATCTAAACCTGCTGGAACCCGTCATCAGCAGGACAGCCTCTGGATTCCAGAAATGTTTAAACATCTGTATAAACAATAAACATACACAGTATATAGGGCAGGGGAGAGATTTCTACAGCACAGCAGTGCTCACACAACCCCCAGGTGGCACAAGAAAGGAGGCAGCACAATGTCCCAGAGGTTCATGCCTGCTGTAACTGGGCTTTTAGTGGATCCATTCTGGCAATGCAACTGAAGACCGGTCAAGGAGGAAGACAAGTCTGAATTTATTTCTATCTACTCCCAAAAGGAGCAAATACAATACTGTGGAGAAGTTGTTTATGTTTGTAGCAATGATGCCATGTAACTTGAAAGTTTAATGTAATTCAGGACTTGAAAATCTCAACCCTGTGCAATTTAGTGTAGATTAGATGTGAGGGAAATTATTTTTCCAATCTCATAACAAGCAATGATGACCATTTAGCCTTTTATTTATCTATTACCCAAACAGCCAAATATCCACAAATACCAGTTCCTACAGAACCTCTCAAATATCAAAAATGAACTAACTAAATATAGCAATGCTATTTTTTTCCAGTTGCAATTAAATCACTTTCACTGAAAATATACATGCTTAACTTTTTTTTTTAATGGACATCAAGGTCTTATCTGAATGTTTGATTTATGTCAGTATTAATTTCATTAAGGTTCTGCGTGGGAATAAATGCTGAAAAGCACATAGACCCCAAGCTTCAGTATTCCTAAGCTTAAATATCTTTACCACATGAGAGAGATGTCCAGGCAGACCTCCTGGCAAATATGTTTACCCACCCTATAATAATTTGCAGACAACCTGCCAATAGAACCTATGAAATATGAATATATTACCTGTATTCTACAGATCAGGTAGTAAGGCACAACATGCATTAAGGTATTTACTTATGGTCTCTGAAAGAGCATAAGAAATTAGGCCAGATTTTCAACTCGTTTCTTTCTGGTTTTCAACCAAATAAAGTAAGCTGACTGACCATCTCAGCTCCTTTTTTCACCACACTGATAAATACTGAAGCTAAGATCTGAACTCAGAAGCAAGCACCTTTTCAAAAAAGCTGGGAAAAAGCTGAAATACACTAATTTAAACTTTAAGAAGTGGGATAAAACAGATAACGTCTTGTAACACACATCGTTATTTTCCCCCAGGGAGACTGCTTCCCTTGTCCGAAGGAAGGATGCCCACTGATGGGTCATTATGCTGAGAAGTTTTTACATAAAACTGAAAAAGAACAGCAAAAGGTTTATTTAAACACAGGGCCCTCCCCTCCATATGCTCGTAAGTGCTCCTTTTGGGTGGGGAATTCTAAAGTGGCAATGAATTATATGTGAACAAATTTACGGGTCTACAGAGAGCTTCTGGAGTGAACCAGTGGCACTCAGTACAAAATCTAGAGTTTCAGGTGTGTTAGCAACATGCAGTACCAGCGTGATCTGGGAAAGGCTGAGATAATTATAGGAACAAATCAACTGATGCCGACCTGCGTTAGAAACCCTGTTAAAATTTTTTCTGATTAGATGATGGCTTCAAAAATTCTATAAAGCTGAAGGTGGGAAGCGTGTTGTGCCAAAAGTGCAAAATTTAAAATCAAAAAATGCTACATTGTTTTTACTGGCAAAAAATTATAAAAATGGATCATTTCAGGACATTTTTTAAAAGCTTATCAAGTCAAAATGGCAGGGAGTAATAAGAAGTACACTTTTAATTGTGATTAATGTAGAAGCAACCACAGAACTGGGAAATAAGAAAATTTGTAAATCAATAGTAACCCATCACAGGTAATGAACTGCAAGGGCAATAAATGAGAAAGGGTCTTTGAGGTCCTTATTCTCTAGGCACTGAAATATAAAAGCAAAATTCAGAGCAAAAAACCTTTATATCATGTCTCCACAAGAGCAAAAATTAAAAAAAAATTAATTTGAGTATAGAGAAACTAGCCATTTCTCAGATCTGAATGAATACATTAATTTCAACATTTACAAACTGCTGACTTCACAGAAATAACAGCCTGAAACCAAATATAACCTTATGAAGTGGGTGAAGAGGTTCTCCTTTTAGTAGGCTGAACTAAAGCCAGTACGAAAACTTCTCAAACCTGGTTGCTTGAAATCAATATGTGCTATTGCATCTCAGACCCTGCTTCTGCCTTAGCAAGGCGTGTGGGATGATGGGATGTCCTGACAGCTGCTGGGCTGTGCAGAGGTGTAGGAAAAACTCTTAACACTCTATATCAGGATGGTCCTGGAAAAGCAGCCAGTTTTGTTTAATGCATCTTTGACAACACAGCAGTCCCGTGGACCTCACTTCATAGTTGAGACCTATCAGGCTACCCATGAGACCCCCCCAAATTGCTCATAAGTGTAAGAAATTACAAAATAAAAAGTGAGGCCAAGTGGAAGAGCAAGGTACGCTATTGGCCATCACAGATTAAATACTCAGCATAGTAAGTAGGTCAGCAGAGATCGGATCTGCGATTTAGACCACTGTCAAGGAAATTCATACCACCAGAATCACGCAGAAGTAACATTTGCCTTAATAAAAAGTGACATTTTGTTTGCCAACAAGCACATTTGTACAATCCTTTCCTCTCCCTGAAAGATGTTGAAACGTATGAGAAGTTTTACCATTAGGAAAGAAATCTCCTTACAACCGTAATCTACTTCATTTTGCTTTCAAAGGCTGGCGAAAAAAAATACATGTCAGAGTATCTGCAACAGAAACCATGAAGGGAAATATAGATGTAGCCTTGACTGGAACTAATGGGATCAGGAAAACATATACAATTGACAAGTAAGTTTAACGTGACTGTTGAAAAAATGGCTTTATCGTTGTTATCATACTGAATTTATACACAGCTATTTTTACATCTCTCATCTTGTTCTATGTGATCTGTGATTTACACTGGTAATAAAAGTAGCTGCAAGTGGTTGAAGTTCCCCATGCTACACACTGTGGTCAAAATCTGCTTGCTGGTCTCTCTTGCTCTGTATTTTCTTTTCTTTTTTGAGTATGACAGCATAGCAAAGTGGGCAACAGCAGTGTGGCTGCTGCTGGACTCAAACATCATTTGGTGACCTTCTCTGAGAAGACAAATAGCTGCGTGATGTAGAGTCATTTGGTCATTCCCTCCTCTAGGGAATATGTGAGTAAGAAAGTTGCAGCTTGCTTATGAATTGTGCTGGAGTCTGGGATTCCTGTCCACTCAGCCTGGCTTTTTCAAGCAAATGTGGATTTAAATCTCATAAACAGATCCTTGTCAAAAGTGCAGTTTAAATACTGTAAAACCAACCTCCTCTGTGTTTGAACGTGGCCTTGTTACTGGTCTGTCCAGGAGTGCCTTTGGTTGCAAATACACTACTGCAGCAATACACCCACAGAAAATTTCTATGTTAATGTCACAATGTAATGTGCATTCTGTCATAATGAACACTGACACCATGGAAGGCAGGAATGTAAACTACAATTTTCAATTTTCGTCATGGTTGAAAGCAAGCAGAAACACTAAGAGAACTTTTTGACTTGGACTTATTTGAAGATATGTCTCACCAAAAACAACCACCAGAATAAACCCCATAACAATACTGACAAAGGCTGAGCTAGCTACTCTTGTGTTCTCATCCTGAAAGGTGCAGAAATTTAAGCAACTTAGTCATTTGCATGGTTCTGTAGATTGCCCTGAGTAGCTCGCTCCTCCTTAGGTACCAACAAGCCTCTGCATTGGGTTGATAGGAGGAAAGCCTGCGGAGGGATCCAGAATAACCTGCCTGTAGAAGCAGGAATGGTGTTTCCTCTGCTTTCTCAAGTAAGGTTAATATAGAGGCTATCTGGCCTTTGTCAGTTTGCCTAGCGGGCAACTGCACCACAGGCTCCAACCAAAGGAGAAAAAAAGTGACATTTAGTCCTCAGGACTTCCTCCAGATATTCAGGATGAATCATGCTGGGAGAGATGAGGTTAGCCTCAACACTGCCACACGAATTTCAGGGAAAGCAAAAAATTGCAATACTGATTTGGAAGAAGAAAACAACCAAAACGTGAACGAGACATTCCTTCCTAATAATTTTTCTTTTGGTGGTAGTTTTTTTTTAAATCTTTCCTTAAGTTTACCTCTATTACAATGTTTGTCCAAAAAAGTATTTGATACATTTTGTGTACAAAAATGTTAATGTCCAAGGATTTCTAAAAGACTTTACTACACGACTTGAATGCCCAGTCAGCAGAGAGGACAGAACTTGGTGTTTCTGGACCTGAGGCATGATGCCCTATTGCTGGAGCTGAAAGCCTCGGATCTGTGTGAGGCCCGCATCCTTTGTGTGCCCCAAGGAACATATTCTCCAAGAACATGTTCTAAGCTAAAATTTTGCCTAAAAACCCCAACTGGACATTCTTAAAAAAATAATGTATTAAAATTATAACGATAGTGTTCAAAGCTTTAACTCTGGTAGCATCCCACAACTCATCTCGCTTTCTGCCCAAACTGTAGCATGTTTTTCCCCTCATTTGTAAAGAACACAGAGCATCACTTCTGTGCTTTTGTTTTGGCAGGGGAACTTTCAAACCAGGCCACACATACTTGAACTATGTCGACACAGAAATTCCTGGGAACATTTCAAAAGCAGAGTTTCTCTGGACAACGCATCTAGGTCACGTACACAAAGGCTGCATGGGAGCTGAAGAAGTCACAATAATATCTGGGGAAAATGGAAATGTGTGAGTACACAATCTAATGGTGTTCCATTCTGTGAGTGTGGAAAAAAATAACAACTACACAAGAAACAGAAGAAGTGGGAAAAAACAAAACTCCTTTGCATGCTATCATGCCCCTTAAAGCAAGTGGGTTTAAACACTAAAAATAAAAGCCTAGTCCAAATTTCATGGCAGTACCTGTGTGTTTGGCTTGCTACAGTTACTCCCACCAGCTCAGCACTGCAGCCAGACTTTGCCAAAGTCCAGAGACAGCAAATCTGAAGTTCTGTGGTGGGCGTAGCCCTGCACTTGTAAGAGAGGTACAAGCTGGTCTCCTAAACTGCAGCACACCAGAACCAGCTCTGCACAGCGCAACAGTACGCTTGCCTTGGCAGGGTGCTTTCGGCTGCCTCTAACGTGCTCCCACGGACGGGGCACCCACTGCAGTACCTTTGGTACGCTTCTGGAGCACACCTTTCTGTTTAGTTTTAACCAAAAGGAATCCAGCTGATGTGTCCCGAGACCACTCTGTTGTGGAAAGCAAGGTCTGGTAAGTGGGGAAAACGGAGTGAGAGATTCACTTCACAAGCTCACTCCTGGTCGGAATTAAAACCCTAATGGAGGCTGACCATAAAGCCAAACAAATCTTAGAATTTAATAATTAGACACTAACTAGTAATTCTTTAAAAAATCATTTGATAACACACACACACTTTATGTTCTCAGTCTGCTAGAACCAATGCTTTGACCTAACATAAAATAAAAATTGGGTTTAAACTGATTATCTCTGGTTGCTGCTAAGAAAATGTCCCATTGTGCTGAAAAATGTTTCTTTAAACTCTTCCTCCCTCACCAGGTCTGTGTTCTGCGGCTGTGGAACCGTGCGGCCGAGCACGTGGCAAACCCTGACACTTTGCTGAGCCTCGAAGAGGAATACGACCCTCAGCAGCTGGAAGAGGACACTTCTTCAGTCAGCAGCAAACTATTAACAAGGCTCCTTCAACAGAGAGGAAAAATTTGCCCAGCCCTCTACAAAAGCTCTGTTTCCAAACTAGTGTTGTCAGCTTTTATCCATACAGAGGAGTTACACTTCCATGAATTCCAGTTACAGTGACAGCTAACAGGTATTTTACCGGTAGCACACTCATGTACTGTGCTTGTATTTCAGAGTCAAGGGGGAAAGTAATCAAACAGGAAAAAAAAGTTCCAGCCAGTTCTCCTTTGAAATATAATTAACTACCTTAGGAAGAGCACCCAAATACGAAACAATACCAAAAAAAAAAAAAAAAAAAAAAAAAAAAAAAAAAAAAAAAAAAAAAAAAAAAAAAAAAAAAAAAAAAAAAAAAAAAAAAAAAAAAAAAAAAA
>Ga0065711_1032593_pt1 | contig 27048 bp, 7 predicted proteins | sample Hoacrofraction12_FD_59098 | JGI IMG/M metagenome (GOLD analysis project Ga0065711, IMG submission 59098) | Hoatzin crop microbial communities from Cojedes, Venezuela - Epithelial fraction 12 v2 (version 2) | ecosystem: Host-associated > Birds > Digestive system > Esophagus > Crop | place... | reverse complement strand
TGACTGAGCTCTGGTACAAGTTATGCAGAGAGGCTGTAGAGTCTCCATGCTTGGAGATACTAAAAAGCTACCTGGACACAGTCCTGGGCAACTGGCTTTAGGTGGCCCTACTTGAGCAGGGGAGTTGGACAAGATGACCTCCAGAGGTCCCATCCAACCTCAACTATTCTGTGATTCTACAAATGCAGCTTCATAACTTTTTTGGTGGTTGGATGGCTCTCATGTGATGGGCCTGGGAGCAGCTGAGCAGGGTATTTTTTGGGCTCCCCCCTGCCCCATACACCATTGTCTCTCTGTGCTGCTTTGTGGGTGTGCAGACGAAATTTTATCACATAACCTAACAATGTTTTTCTTTCCTAAAACTCTAATTATAGCTGCCTTCTTTCTTAAGAAAGCAAACTGAGAAAGAGTTTGATAGAAGAGTGGAGGGCAAAGCAAGGACATACATGCTTTGGTTTTCCAAAAGTAGTAAAAGTGATGCCTGGAGCTGTTACCAGTAGAATAAGCCAAATGATAAAGGTGTGTGCAAATCAAAGTAATAATTAAATTTATGCAAAGAAATCTGGAAATAAGGTTTTTAAAAGATTTATTTTGAGAACACTCTCAAGTCTTCATTCTTAAACACTGTTGTCTTTACTCTCTTTACAAGATGCATGAGGTATGTCCAGCTTCTGTTCTGAAGAATGAAAGCGCTTTCCATAACACTTCTGCCTTTGTACACAGTCTGTACTCGTGTAACGAAGCACAGTTCTTGCCAATAGTCCAGAAATAGGCTTCTAACCGTGCTTGCCATAATTCAGGCTGGTTACAAGCATAGGGAAGATAATAAGCATCAGCTGTATTTTCAAATATTTTCTGTTTGGATGTGAGCATGTATTCTGTTCTGGTTTGTGCAGTCAACAAAACTGAAGATTAATTGCAGCTGAGCTGCAATTTCTGTTAATTCATAGATGCAAAGAGAACCTCTGACTCTCTTAAATGTTGAGTTTTGTTGTTTTGTGAATTAAAAATATATGTCACTGTGATACGATAAATAATGATCCTTGTGCAATATCACTTTTCTAGAACTACTTTTCACGTTAGAATGACAAACCTGATCTTCATGGAAACATTCATTCTAACATTTGCATCAGGAAATATTTCTGACTAATGCATGAAGTATATAGAGGTTGAGAGATCTCCATATTATGTCATTATGCAGGAGAATGAAAATACTTTGAGGAGAAGAAAGTTCAAAATGTATGGGGTTCAGGAAGTTGTCAGCATGCCAGTTGCTTGTGAGAATTCAATACTTTAGGTCACATTAGCACATATTAACTTGTACAGATGCAAAAGTATCTGCCTTTCTTGAGTGTGAGTCAATGGGTTTAGTCCAGCTGTAAACAGTGTCAAATGATGTCTGTATTTTCCAGGGTAAGTGTTGCTTCAGTAGAAAAAAAAAGGAATCTTGTCATCTTTTCAGGTAAAGAAAGTCTTTGGAGAAAAGAGAAAAAAAAAATTAAGAAAAACAATTTAGTCTACCTGACATAAAGGCAGATGAAAATATTTGTTGTTTGGAAGCTGTCTTGTGAAACAGTTTAAAGAAAAGATCTTGGCTAATATATCGAGTAGAATATTTGAGATTTTTAGCTTCTCAATGAAAAGAAGTGTTTTTATTTTAAAAATAACAAACTTATTAATAATATAATAAATAAATATGTACTGTAATAAAATAAATAAGTAATAATAAACTTTAAAAATTGGACTGAGACAACTGTTACTCTCCCCTCTGCAGACTAGTGGAATGGAAGATGTATGGTTTTAAAACAATTCAATCACTTACTACTTAGAAGATAGAAGGATGAGAATATTATATCATATCTAACTAAGCACTGCAAGGCCCTTACATTTTCTTAGGGTTATAGCCCAGCAATTTTGGGGTTTTTAAGTGCCAAAGGTTTTAGGAGAGAGACCTGTTTTTAACAGCTCTATGTATCACTGCAGTCTGAGCACTCTGAAACAGCGCTTACTGGCATGGCATTTTCCAGCTACAAGTCATTTATTTTAATGACGACATTTATCAGGGACACCTGGATAGCCTACTCACACTGAATGTGTTGTATGTACTTGATTTCCTAGTATGAATCCAACCACCAAATACATACAGTGACAGTAAGTAAATTTGCGATGTAAATAAAAATACTGTGATCTGTAGTTGGTTTACTTAAAATGTGTGACAGAGATTTTTCTTGGAGGTTGTTTTTTAAGATCACTTAATATATGAGTAAGATTTACAGTGTGTTTCTTGGTTGGAGGAGGGGATTGTTCTATGTATTTATTTTGCCTAAAATATTCTTTCTTTTTTTGAAGTTGCTGTAGAAGAAAAAGCCCAACTGCAAATGAGACTGGGACTAAAAAGCAATGTTTTCTCCTTTCAGAATGTCTTAGCATTTGTTAGGTCACTTAAATGAGGATTTATTTTTAATACTCTACAGAACTGAGAAATTACTTTAAAGATACGTTGCAGGTTCCACAGGAAGTTACTAGCAGAGTCAGTGATACAAAACTCAAGCTTCTTGATTTCCTCTGGTTTCCCAGAAGACTATCTAAATAAAGTTAGGTTAAAAAATATATTGTTTTATCTACTGTGACAGAACCAGTTACTGTAGATCTCTTAATATCTGTCATTTTTAACATTGCCTGTGATATAGTGAAAATTAACAATTGGAGGTCCTAATGAAAATATTGCCTTGGTTTATAGCATCGTAAATAGTGAAAATGGCTTATGAAATACTGCTTTGCCTGAGTAAGGTAGATTTTTTTTCCTTTGCGAAATCAAATAAGTGTTTGAATCCAAGTTGCCACCACATAAATGTTTATTACAGTATGTATGTGTTACACATCAGTGTTTTCAGGTCTGTACAGGTTATCATCCCTGTATTCTCTTTTGTCCTCATAGTTCTCTTTGAAAAGCTGTGCCAAACTGGAGCCTGTGTTTCCAGCACAGGGCTAGACAGGTGGGGTTGACGTGTTTGGAAAGAAGCTTTTCATCTCTGATGTTGTAGTTTTACAAGAACCATATTCTTCTTGTGCTGCAGAGTGATAGGGCACCTACTGTCTCTGTCTCTCAGAAGCTTATCTGTTTGAGGGGAAAACCAGTAAAGAAACTAGTATGCCCTGGAAATGTAGGATGCTAACATCCAGGATTATTAGATGCTACTTACCATCTGTGCAGCGTGCGGGTGAGTCTCACCGCTTTGCATCTCCTCCCCTTCCCACTCAATAAAACTGTCTGAGCTGATTTAACAGCTCCTTGCTGCTGAAGGGGGAGGAAAAGTCCTGTTTCTTCAACCTGGGTTCCTTATTATGCAATCCTGTTGCTTCATTTGCATTGGCTTTGATACTTTATTGACCTTTGGACTGATTTATTTTAACTTAAGTTGGGGGAAAAAAGTGAACAGAGGACTTGCACTCTTCAGTCTCCTGTTCTCTGCTTTCTCATCAATAGGCTGGCTTGCTTTTTTAAAAAAAAGACTTTCTTTAGAAAACTTCTAAGGTTAAAGAAGAATTACCTTGTTAAGGAGAAAGCATAAAGCGAGCATAGTTTGAATTTATTCAGCTGGGAATTTTGATACAGAAATATTTTCCTGTAAATATAGTATGTGGTGTGTTAGTCTAGAATCTGAGATAATGAGCCAGTATGGGGTGCTTAGAAAATAGGAGAAGTTCACTTCTAAGGTCTACCAGTGACTGTTTAACACATGAATGCAAGCTGGGGTTGGAATAGAAACTGTAGGAGCGTGTCTTGTAAATAGCTGTGGTTGCTACCTCAGTTCCTTCCTAAATAGCTCATAGGCATTGTTCGATTTTTCTTTTTGTCTTATATAACAAGCAGGCAGGCTAGCTGGAGAAAGTGCACACACAAGGTGACACTAACAAGGGGGTGAGAGAAAAAAGCCTCAAATCTTATCAAAGCTGCTAACCTTTTCTATGCTGCTGTCCATCTGGTAGGACTGGTCAGCAGCTAAATATCAGTTAAGGATTTGAAGATGTGTGTTCCGTTCCAGAAATTGTCTAGACTACCAGGCTTTTGCCCTCCAATTTCCTTTTTTTTGGTCATGTCCTGCTTTGTTTGTGGATGTGGAGCTGTCTGTGTGATTGGCTCTTCTTAAGGGTGCTGCCTGGTTTACTGAAGGTGCTTGTTCAGTCGGGATTTGCTGCTTTTGCGTCATCATCACCTCCCTCCGCCATCACACAGGCAGAAGAGTTTATTGATTTGTGAGGAATTTCAATCCATTTCATTTATTGTCAGTTAACAAACTTTTAATTACTGATTTTGGTATCGAAACAAACACACACAAGCTTAGGCAAGATGCCCCTTGCCTTCCCCGTTCCCAGTCTCCATTCCCTGCCAGTCCCTCTGAGAGGCAGTGGGAGACGTGGGCAGCACATGCGGGGTCCGGCTGCAGTAGCAGCCCCTTGGAAGCCATACCTCTCAGCCCCGCTTGGGCGGCTGCTCCACTCTGGCCTCAACTCTCCCCTCCTACTCCAGCCTGCTCCTTTTTTCTGCTGGCTCCTCACTCCTCCCACTCTGGCCTTCTTGTTCCTCTTCTTTTTTCTTGGGTTGTTGGTGCTTACTGCCCTCTCATTAATATCTTTTCTCAGAGGCTGTGTGAAGTCCTCTGGTTCAGAGGTGCCACATGCGTGGCTGACGGGGCTTAGCTGTGCCCTGCAGTGGGTCTGTTGCAGAGCCGGCTGTTCCACGTGGGGCAGCTCCTCATCTCCTCCGGCACAGGGTAGCCCCCTGCTACCAGCACCTTGCCAGTTATGCCTAATACAACCGCACACACACCCCACCACCACTCCATGAATTTCTGTAAATTAGCGCTTCTTTTTCTTTTTTTGGTCTTTGCCAGTCTTGTTCTTTCACTGTTCTGTTTGAAGACTTGGTCATTTTCTGTTGTCAGGCAACATTGAGGTAAATTGATTACAGGGGAAATACAGCTGGAGTTCAGTGCAGGGTACTGTTTTGTTCCTTGCTTATCCCCTTGCATGTTACAACATAAGAGAAATTTCTGCCTTGGTTCTATTGTTTTTAATAACTTCCCTCTATGGATTATAGTTTGTAACAATTTTTCAGGAATTATGGCCTGTACTCACTAAAAGTCAAAGCTGTACACTGCTTCAGGGCATTGCAATCTGAGTTGCAAATGCTGGTCTGAGGACTGAGGGGCCCATACATGTGCCAAGATACACAACGATATTTGAGGGGAAAAAAATTTTAGTATTTATTCTGGGGTTTTTTATAAAAATAATTTATATTTTGAAACCTTTTTCTTTTTATGACTTCCATGTTGTGCCAACTACTGCAAAAAATCAGTTTCTTCAGTGATATAAAAACTGATGGGGCGAGGTAGTTTCTTTATAGAATTGGGTATCTTGTGGGTTAGTATTTAGAAATGTTATGTTGTAGAAGAAAACTTTAGAGCTGGTCATGTTGTGGTGACAGTTTACTTGCTGATAGGAAGTCAGGTTCCTATCCTGAATCAAATCTGTACCCTCATGTGACATTGCAGTAACTTGATTTCCCCTTGTTCTCAGCACTGTTCTTCACTATCACCTTTGCCTCTTGCAACCTGGTTGCTGGATTCGCCCAAGAGAAGTAACTCCTCTGAAGAATGTGGTGTCAGACAAAGAGGATTCTGCGGTCTTTTGTTTTTCTGAAATTGTGATTACTCTTCCTAGTAACAAGCCTGGGACCTACAGTTCCTGTACTCCTCGATTTGTTTGCTGTATTCATGATCCAGTGGCCCAAAAAAAGAAATGAATACAACTGGTCTGAGATGATGCTGATTTCAGGATTTGCTTCATCTGTCTCAGAAGAAGAGATATACTTCCATACTTCTTTATCAGTTAGTATGGAATTTCTGAGTTGTGCATCACCCCGCATTTGCCACACTTAATGTTTTCTAGATGCTGGGTGGCACTTGTGCGTAGTTTTGTTTTGCCCTTCCTGCTCTTAATGAGGATCTTTCTTGGGGGAAGGGTAAGAGTTCCTTACCTCACCAAGTGGACTAGATTCTGGCTTAGTATACCTACAGATTGAACTTTCCACTGCAGGTGTCTGGGGCTGTGAGAACTTAAGGGATCTTTTTTCTTCCATAGTTGGATGGCGTCTGTCTGGCAGCAATTCTTGTGATGTGTTAGTAGGAAGTTAGTTAGTACTCACTTAGAAGTTTGCATATAGGAAAAGTTGAACCTATTGAAGAAGGACCCAATTCCCAACAGAGTTTAGAGGTTTTAAGAACTACAATGGGACAACAATTGTTTTGCAATGTGATATGTATTATTACTTGTTTGTGTAAATGGTGATCTTGGTAGCTGTGACTTCTCTGAAGTGGTATGGGGAGAACAAACTACCCTACATTTAATTCTTCTCATGCTGTTTGTCAAGGTTTAACCTCAGCCAGCAAATAAGCACCAGACAGCCACTCGCTCACTCCCCTCTGGTGAAATCAGATAATTCACCTAATTTCATGAAGACTGATTTTTTTTTTTTTTTTAAACTATTCACAAGTTTTTTTTGAGCAGTGAAGGCTACATGTACATTCACTTCTGCTCTCTTCTCTCCACTCCATCCTCCCACTGCTCTGAAATTCCTTAGGCATCTGGTTAGGCTCAGAAGAGAACAAAAAGAAGTGTATTTCCAATGTTTCTTTTGCTGTAGTTGTAGGGCATACATTCTGGTAACACTGACTGGCAGAGAGTTAAAGCTGGGCAGTCTTCCTTTCACACCTACTAGCAAAAGCTAGATGGGCATGCTTGTGGGCATTGGGTGATTTACATGTTGCATTTTGATATGATGCCATAACGTGGCAGCCATTGTAACAATGTGCTAAAACAGGAAAAGGAGCAATTTTGTTTGTGTAGATAACTTCTGTTTTTTCTCCATTATTGAGGTGTAAATTGTCATTTTCATTTGGTTTGTAGGCTTTTGCACAAAGGCTAACCCAGAAGAGTGTTATAAGGTCAGATGGTTTACTTTGGTTGTTACAGCAGTGGAGTCTGTTCTATCCATCTGAACTGTTTCCAGAAAGGATGGTGTGTTTCATGTATCAGGACTTCAAGAAAGAGCTTGTAAAAACAAGCAAGCTCTATTCTAGGCCTTTCTTTCTTAATCCTGCTGGACCTGGGCGGGTCCCTCTTGGGTCCTGTTGCAACTTCATGGCTCCTTAGATCTTGAAAGAATATAGAAAGAGAATTTTTTTTCCCTTTCTTCTGATACTATGCTGATACTTTATTTCGATGTCCAAGTCCATTCTTCAACAGATTTTAACAACTCACGGAGTGGTCAAAGTCCGTTATTGCTGAAGGTCTTCTGCCTTACGGTATTAGCTGACTATACTGAAAATATGTTGTAGTAATGAGGGATCTGTGTATACAAGGAGCAGAAGAAAATTTTCTAAATTTTAAAATTAGAAAATGAATGGTTTAGTAAATTTTCTTACAAGTTTTTTGTGCTTACTAATTACATTATGTGTAACTAATAGATTTGTATATTAAAATCCTTTTCCAGACTGGAGACAATGTATCAGATTTCTTTGCTATTAGCAGGCAACTGGTTTTATGTCATTTTTGTCATGTGAATTTTATCAGTATTTTGGGAACTTGAAGATAAATTTCCAGTTAAAAGACAGCAAAACAAAGAAAATCATCTATAGGAGAAATGGTTGTTACATTTGTGCAGTATTTACATTTATACTTACATACAAGAAGTTAAAGTTCAGTCAATGTTTTCATTAAAATCCATAGACCATTGTAACTGTCCTCAAAGTTTAATTTGGCATATAACTGCTTAGACTTTTGGTGCATGTATTTTTGAATAAAACCTCTTAAAAATGGATTATGGCAGATACATCCTCTGCTTTCACAATTCTTTGATTCCAGTATTCATTGCTGGCAACACATTGCACTTTCATGTCTATGATTGTTCTTAAATTGGCACAAAAAACACTTCAATAATACTGCTTGTGGTAACAAAAGGTTTAAATGGATTCCAGTTGCATGATTTTCTGTGGCATTTAGAAAAGAAAAGATGCTGAAGAGTTCAAAGCTTTAGGCTCAGGTTCAGTGCTAAAAGTTCAAAGGTTTAAAAAAATGTGTTGAGAGGTTTAATTTTTTTTCAACTTGAATGTTATGATGTAGTTTATTGTGTTTTAACACCCTACTGATGTAGAAATTACAAATAAGCTTTCCAAACTGACTGTAGTATGTGGAAAACATAGGAGATCTATATAAACTGTATAAATTTCTCTCTGCTCTGAGGCCATTTTATTTCCCTAATTAGTTGTTCATGGATGAAGATTTATGGTACAGGATGATTTAAGCAGCCAAGTCTTACTTCTGTATGGTAAATGGAGACCGAGGTACTGTAGCTAATAAGAAAAAAGAAGTGCAATAATACGGGTATAGTGAGATGTGTAAGAAAGCATATGGATGTGCAAAACATGTACAGTGTGCTTGTATCTGTCAAGATTTGTGAACTCTACCTTAGCACCTGTCCAGAACTGACCCTTTGGAGGGTATCAGCCCCGTTTTCTTGGCACTCCATTTCTGGGAGTGTTTATTAGCATATCCACAGCCTGTGTTTAGCTGGGCTAATAAATCCTCAAGAATCAGGGTCATTGTCACTTTCAAGTGACCTTACATGGAGCTAGCTGAAGTCCATCATCGTGTATTAATTCAGGTGTTGACTAGGAGAGGCTATACTGTATCATCATGCCCTGAAGCAGCATAGCTGTTTTGCATATGTTGCATGTAGGCTAATAAATTCTGCTAGACCTGAGCTGGCTCTTAATATTCTTGCAGATGCATATACAACCTGCATAAACAGCTCATGGATTTGCCAATTTGACTTGTTATGTCAAAGTCACAGGTCCGTAACTCATCCCCTTTCTATAGTGGTGGGTACACCCCTCCTTGCCTCAGTTTCTTGTCTTCCTCTGCCTACTGCAGTACTCTGGAAAAATGAGAACATGGTTGTGCAGCGTGAGATGCGCTGAACAGGTGTCACTTTCACCAGAAGAAGTTTGTGAGGGAAGGGAGATCAGGCTCTGACTAGTGTTTGCTTCCCCCTCCAAGGAAGGGGTGGAGAGTACATCTTGTGCAACTAGCTGTGCTTCAGATTATTTCCAGGATCTGGACACTGTTGCGCACAGCCTGAGAGTCATGTGTTGCCCATGTTAAGACGTGGTTTTGATTTTGTTGTGCAGACAGGAAAAGTGGTCTAGAGAATCTATGGGATGGGTCATGGCTCTCTTAACACTTGCATAGGTCAGCTAAATTACGTTTTACATTTCCAAGATCCCCATCATGTCCGTGAAATACTTTATCCTACTGATATTTAACATAGACAGATGCTTAATCTTTTTTTTTAACTTATGAGGAAAGGAATTTTGTTTTTTTCTTTTAACAAAAGAATGCCGTTCACTGTTTCTTCCAGTGCTCTTATAAAGCTCTGTTTTGTAGAAGGGATACGGATTGTTATCAGTTATTCTACTTCTGTAGACTTCTAAAATATAACAGTGGACCTATGCTTTGACCTTTCAATATATATGCAAGCTTATTGTTGCTCTTGCACTGTAGAGGAAGAAAAATGGGCAGAATCTATAAGGTTCTGTTCTTACTCTAATTGATTGCGATTTTACATTTGGATACCAAAGAAAGAAAATGGATCTCATGCTAAGCATGCAGGAGTGAGGTTAGTTGTTGGAACAAATTTGAGTCAAGCCTTTTAACACCTGATGTAGGTTCATTCAGTTCTGAGTGTTTTACATGCAAGTACAATGAGTGTAAGTACTTAAACAATCTTTGCTCTGTCAAGCAGGAGGAGCAATCAGTTATTCCCAGCTGGTTACTGCAAGGCTCTGTAAATCAATGCCAGTCCCTCAAAATACACTGCAACAGTGAAAGAAATTGTTTTATATTACTATGTGGTTCTTGCCATTGGCATCACCTGGAATTTCAGAAGCAGTGGGAAACTCTCTCAGAAATTATTTAAAAAGCCATGCAGATATACTGTTTCTAGGTCTGTATGTCCTGGTTTCTGATACAGTTTCCAAGTTCACAGATTGAATTAAGTGACCAAACAGTCACCTAACTCAATTTTTGCGACGTATGAATTTTAGGTATTTTTTGTTCCTTGCTCATCACCAGAAAATAAAGAGGGGAAATGAAATACTGTTTTCTTAATGCTTGGGTGAGATTAAAGAAGTGAACTATTTGTTTCTGTAGTGGTGAAGAGGAATTGTTCTTTAAATATCATGAGAAGTATGTGAAGATTATGAAAGAAAATATTTCTCAGATGACTTTTAACTGTGAAAGGGTTCAAATCAGTTCATAGACGGAATTGTGATTGGATAGGTTCTTTACTGAGATATGTTACTGCTGTCAGTTTTGGCTTGTTTACAGAGAAAAGCATAAGTGACTATTTGTAAAATGTCACAGTATTTTCAGCTTGCTGTACGATCCAAGACAAGTTAGGCAAGTTAAAATCTTATTCCTGGAGCTGTGACTTGAATGTTGCTAGAAACAAGTTTGAGCTCAGTTGCACTGGTCATTTGATTTTTGTGGAATGAAAAGGGGGGATATATTTTAAGGGCACTGGTTTCAGAGGCTCAGAGCAGTATTGCAACTGCACAAGTGGGAAAGGGAAAATGTGCTTTTTAAAGCATTACAACCTTAATAGACAGTATTTAAAAGTATTTTATGAATATGTGGAAGTAACCGCAAGTCTAGTTAAAATTTCATTGGTTCTTAGCAAGAAATCCTGAAAGTGCTGGTCAAAAATACATTTTATAGTGGTGATTTTTTTTTTTTTATTACTGAACTAAGACATGCACACCCATTTTACAAAACTTGCCTTATAATGTGTCAATTAACAAAGAAAAAATAAATTATCTATGACTTTTGGTAATAGTTGCAAAGAGAAGCATGTGCAGAAGTGGAACAAGCCAAAACTAACTTTTTTCTTACACCGAATTACTACTCCTTGAAAGAGTTTTCTGGTTCCTGGCATTGTTCTGTAGCTGAACCAGAAAACAAGTTTTGTCAAGGCAGTCGTTCTCCAGTGTTCAGACATCACTCTGCTGCAGGATTTCCTAGTTGGACAGAATTGTTATCATCCTTAAAAGTTGCTAGATAATTATGTATTGCTTGGGGTGCATCTCCATAGTGCATTGTAGATGCTGTTTGTCCTGGAATTCAGTGTGCTGTGGAGAGCGCTTTGGGTACTCAGGCTGTCTCAGTACAGCAGCATGTAATGCAGCTTGCACTATTTTACCTGAGAAAAACTATGAAGTAACCTGTGCTGCGTGCCACAGCTACCACAACTAAAATGCTGTCACTCAGTGAGCTGTGTGACATTGTAAAATTAATTTCATCAGAGTAGGTTGATATTTTAGATGCTGTTTTTGCCTGGGTTGTCTAGACTTGATATAGGCAAAGTAGGCTGTTTCCTTTCTAGCATTTGTGAGCAACTGGTTTCGTATTGGCTATGCAGAGCCTGGCAATTCAAGACCAAAGAAATTTTGATCAAAGCAAACAGACAAACAGGTAAATTTTGTCTTTATGAGAAGCGTCTTAAGCGGTCAGTTCCCTCTTCTGAGTGCCTTTGGGCACTCTGTTTCTGCCTGTTAGTGTTCAACGGCAGCAGTGTAATGGATTATTTGGCGCTCCCTAGAATAGGAGTTAGGGACAGTTTGTCTAGACTAGCTGAATCTGTTATGAATAGATTTCCTTTGTGTATTTCAAATTCCAGACTTTCTCCCGTAAAATTGAGATTCTTTGTTAATATCAGAAAGTAAATTTCCCTGTCATTATGTTCAGGTAAAGAGTAAGCCACAGAAAAACAGACATTTCAAACAAAAAGAAAACTGCAAATATTAGCATGATCAGCAACAAAAGTAACTCTTAATTTTTCAGGGTCAAGTAACATTCTTTTCTTAATAATGCTCTGTTGCTTTTGAGGGCACTTGCTTGATGTCATGTCATTTAAGTACTAAAAACTAATTTAAAGGACTGCAAAGTCTAACCTTTAGTTAACCTGATCTGCCTAAGTGAATTTTGGCCAGAATATTAAAGAGATGTCAAAGTTTGGTGTAAAAAAATTTTCTGCCAGTCTGAATTTAACATTGATAATTATGCACTTAGCACATTCTGAGATACACATTACCTACACTGTCCTGGCCAAAGGCTAAAGAGAAAACATAAACACATGCATACATATGCGCACACACACCCCCACAGCAAAAAAAAATCTCCAGAAACAAACAAACAAAAACCAAAACAAAAAACCCCACCTTGTGTGATTAACCTATAAAAAGGAGACATTCCAGTGGTGTAAACTGAACTGCTTACAGGTTCTAGCTTTCTAAATCTTTTTACTGGACTTCAAAGAAATAAACATACTGCTCTGTTATAGTTTTGTGTATTAAACAAAGAACCTCTGGCTCACAGGAGCAAACCGTGTTTAAATGTATTCCAGTTGTGTAACAGATGTGTGCAGTGTAGTAGATTACTGGTGTAGTCAGCAGCTCCGAACGGCTCATTAGGCAGAGAGGAGAGAATGGTCTTCCACATGATCTAGATAAAAGGGTGCTTAGCCCTGGATGTACCTTAATTATTTTAGGGTGGCATACTTTTTTTGTTGTTCTTAGGTCTGAACTGTAATCATCATTAATCAGATCAATGGCATAAAACTGGCAAAAAGCAAAGCTCGCTCTCTCTGCGGCTAAGTGTAGCCAGCTTTTGTATCCATTTGCTGACTACATACCGAAGTAGGAGCTGTGTTGCCACCTAGTGAGAAATCTGTAGGTACGCATGTTCACTTGGAGTTGCATTGAACGTGAGAAGTTACAGAGAGGAAAGTGTTGCTAGTTTTCTGACTTCTTTACTCTTTGGGAGGAGGAGAACAATTTTATAGACAGTTGTGAGTTGACATATTGTCCAACAGCTTAAGCCAGTACTGCTACTGAGATTTGCGGCGCTGCTGTAATCTGGCCATTCGTTTCTGTTGCTATGCTATCAATGCCATTGTGCTCATAAGTGTTTGTGCAGATACCTAGAACTAGCCAGAACTAGTGTGGTTGAAAAATAGCTCTAAGGGGAGAGGAAAAAAGATTGTTTGCGATTGGATCGATTCCTTGATTCTGTTTATTGTGCAGCTGCACAAGCAGTTGCACTAGCATGAAGGGGAGAGGTGGTGCGGGAGGGGAGAATGAGTTGACAGAAGAGGGAACGATTGCTGCTTTTAATGGGGCTGCTAGTTTCAAGTGTTTATCAGTTGGTATTCACTACAAGAAAAAGAAAATTGTGTAACTTTATGAAATGATGACCTTCCAGTCATTTCAGTAAAGAAGACCACTGTGACCTTACAGCTGAGCATTTTGCCAGTTCAGTGCTCCAGCCAGTGTGTAGCATTCTTTTACCAAATATGCACCTTGTGTCTAATTGCTTTTCTACTTTTTTATTTTATTTTTTTAAGAAGTTTCACAGCATATTCTGACAGATCAGCTCTGCACATACCCTTCCGCTTCCTTCTGTTGAAGAATTCATTGTATCATAAAATGTTTAAAATTGTGGTTTGTAGTGTAACAACATGTGGTCTATGATAATTGTGAAGGTGTTGGGTTTCCGACTATTACACGGTGCTGCGTAACAGCTGGAAACATGGGATTTAGTATAATATGATTATCAGTAGTGAACCCACTTTCATAATTTGATTGATGACAGCTTGAGAGTCAATGACTATTTTCAATTTCCTTTTATTAATTATTGAAAACAGAGCAATGTTAAGAGAAAAAGAAAGTGTTTTACAGATTTTACAGCGGAGGTTCCAAAATGTCTTCAGCAGCAACTCCATTTCTGTTTGGAAGTCCAAACTTGTGCCAGAGAGAACACTCCTTATTCCTTTTTCAATTAATTTATGGAGTTTATAACACTACTTCTGATTATCGTGTCTACCTGAGTTTGTGAAACACTTTTGAAACTGCTAGTTTGCAGCAGGGAGAACTATGAAAAACATTATGAAATACAGACTGTGCATCTGAAAAAAAACAATCCAGGAAGTGTTGGTTTCACATATCTGTGTTTCCCTTCTTCCTCCTCTGTTCCCCTATCTCACTGAACCTACTGTCGAGTATAAACAGAGAGGACGTAGAATGTAGAAAATCTTAAAGGAGAGGTGTGGACTTATCCAATCTTTGTTCCTGCTTGAGAAAGATTAGATCTGATTTTTTTTTGTTGTTGTGGTGGGTGCTTTGTAAAAGGTTGCTAAGAATTATCGTTTAATTAAATGAAATAAATGATTTTGTTTCAGTTATCTGCAATAGGCAGCTGTTAATATTTTTTCAGACATCCTTAAACATTTTTATTAGTTCAAGTTGATTCATTACCCAAAATACACCATCTTATTTATGAAGCATTGCTTGTTTGTATGCCAATAAAAATGAGGAAATGAGTAAAAGGAAGGAGGATTTGCTTTCATGGACACAACTGTGCAAACCAACTTACAATGTCTGTCAGATATGCAATTCTGGACAAGTCTGGTGGATGTATTGGAAGTCATGAGATAAAAGGAAAGTGTTTTTTCACACCCAATTTCATGTTCTTCATAGCTGATGGAGTATAAACTGAGGAAGGAAAACTGCCTTTTAAGTCTTCCAATACACCTAGCTCCAGTTAAAAATCTGTTTATGTCCAAACACTGAGATAGAATAGAGCAGAAAACGAAAGTTATTCAGAATTTGGCAAGCATTTATAGTATCTGATTCCATGAGATGGAAATTTCCATAGGTTTCTGCATGAGGTTCTCAGAAATGGATTCCAGTTGTTGAGTATTAGCTGTAACTGCATATTGTTTTTAATTCTTCATGTCATCATTTTGCTTCCAAATGCTACAGCAGCATTAAATAAAAGATACTGACTGGACGTGGATTATCTCACATTGTAATTGTTGATTACCGTGGTGTTTTTATCAGGGGCCATTCACAAGCTATATGCATTTGTTTCTTTGTGGTATATGTTTTAAACATGTTTGTTAAAGTACATATTGATTATACAATAAAAGATTTGGTGACAATAGAGACACTTTGCAGGTAAAGGTGTGTACTTGTGTTTGTGTTTTGCAATATCCTAAGCAGCTCTGACTGCTGACTTTCATAGTATTATTTGCTTTCTCCTTTCATACTCCTTTCACTTCTTTTAAGCCAGCTTGTGTACTTGAGGTTGCTTACTGAGCTGTTTCACATGCTAAGACTGAATGACACCAAGCCAGTGGGGAAAAAAATGAATGGGTTTTTTTTTTTTACTGAGTTAACACTGAAATGGTTTGGTGTGTGGTGTGACAAGCTCCAGGCTGCTGCACAGTGGAACAGAGGGCAAGAATGTGTGTGGGATGAAGGGAGAAACAGCCAGCAGTTAAATCAGCTTGGCTACTGCGGAGCTTTAGCCACCCCAACATGCGTGGGAGGGGAGGCAGAAAAGCTTTTACTACTTGTTGAGGCAAGGAGTCATTAACTGGTCAGATGTATCTGTGTGGTGAGGAATCGGTTACATATCCCAGGAAGGCAGGCAGTGCAGTCTTAATAAAGAGAAAAGGGAATACTCTCTCGTGGAACAAAAAAAAAAATATAAAAATCTTTGGGGCAGAAACATAACTGTGGTTCTGTAGTATAGGATTTTCATTGCCAATGTCAATATTGGATGTTCCCACCTCCAGCTGCTCATTCCTGTTGCAGTATGTTGGCTGTACTGAGAGCTCTTATGACTTCCTTGCTATATGATTAGAATAATAATGCCTAAAAGTATTTCACGAAGGAGCAAGAACGAGCATAGGGGGGATAGGGAAACTTTTTAAGCTAGTATTGCCCTGAAAGTTCACCTGGTTTTGGAAGTGTGACCTCAGGTACAGTATGATTGGTTAAACTACAGTTTTCTGCAGGATGTGTCGTGTGCTGTCTTGAGGCTGAGGTGTATAGTGGTGTGCTCAGCTCGGAGGCAGTCAACTCCTTTGGAGCCCCTTGAAGCATGGTTTCTAGTGCAATGTTGACTACTAGAAAATGGAGCAGACCTGTGTTAAATGTAAGTGGCAAGTCTTTGGCAGGGGCGGCTTCCATGGGAAGAGGCTTGGTCTGCCTTGTGCTGGACACAGCCGGTGCCAGATGACTCTGACAGTACCAAGCTGAACCCATCATCCGTGTGTGGCGCTTCTGTGAAAATATAATTAAGAAAGGGTAGGAAACATTGGAGTGAGACATAGGGAGTGTGGAACAAAAAGAGAGGATACCAAGATCAGGGAAGGAGGAGGTTCACCATGGCAGAGCAGATATCCCTTGCAGCCTGTGGAGGACCTGTGCTGGAGCAGCAGAAAGGTGTGAGAAGGAAGGAGCAGCAGAGAGGAACCACTGTGTACTGACCATGACCCCCACCCCCTGCACTGCTCAGAGTTGGAGGGTAGAGGAGTCCGGAGTGAGGGAGTGAAGCTGAGCCTCGGAAAGGGGGGAGGAAATTTTTTGGTTTAATATTTTGTCTTATTGATTCCCTCCACCCAAATCAAGAAGTATTTATTTCAATTGACAATCAATTAAGTTATCTTTGTCAAGTAAGGCTATTTTGCCCACAGTAGTAACCGGTAAGCAATCTCCCTGTCTTTATCTCTACCCATGAGCTTTTTTGTTCCCATTATTCCTATTTTCTACCCCCCACCCTGCTGAGAACAGAGAGTGAGCAAGAGCCTGGGTGGGAGTTTAGCAGCTAGCCCAGGCTAATCCACAAGACTAAACCCAATGTATTTCTAGAGTAAAACAGTTGGTGGTAAGGTCTCAGTGTCTGCCTTATACTTGTTTCAGTGGGTTACTTTGAACTAGGACTAGTCTGGCCTTGTGACATGTTCAGGACTGGAGTGCGTCAGGCACATTTCCAACGCACATCATTCGGTTTAGCTGTAGCTGGAAGAATTCCAGTTGGAGTGGTCAGCAGCTTCTCCATGACTTGCATCAAAGGACGGTAGGTGAGAATGACACAACCAAATGAAAAAAGCATATTGATTTCCTTTTAAAACTTAGTACTACCACATCGATTTAAATTATCTATAATCATATTTTCACTGTACAAAATATATAGAAGCATTTTAAGCAAGAAGCTTACTACTGATGTAGATACTTCCTTTCAAAATACTGTCATACCCAAGCTGTGACTGGAGAACTAACCATAGAATCATAGATTCTAGAACTAATCCTTTAAAAGACTGAACCTGGAAAATCAGAATGCTGTATGTTTTAAAATGACGTATGTCTTCCATCTTGCTAAGAAACTTGATGCTGTCCTTCCCCAAAAAAAGATGTGGCTGCTACAGTCTGTGCATGTCAGTTTTACAATGTTAAAATGGTGCTATAATCCAGGCTGCCAGAGACCATCTAATTCTTCCATGCTGTAGAATACCATGACCACAATTTCAAAATATGTTCAGTATGTTTGAAATGTTTTAAAACCTTAGGTATCAGATTTTGAAAGGAAATTAGGCGTTTGCCAGAATTGTCAGAGATACATAGGATATTAGGTAGTTAACTCCCATGGAAATTTTAAGTGATGTTCGTGTTTTATATTTTCTATCAAAGATTGACATGTCTTTCTTTACAATTATTTAGAGCAGTTATCTTTTTAGTGCTTCCAGCAACTGATTTTCAGTGTCACTATCCAAGCACAAGGCTGTGTTTTCTCTGCGTGGTGATTACCACTGGGAATTCCCTTTTCCATGTTAGAACTTTTCTATTTGTTACAGAAGTCTGAACTTTTATGCCATTTTAAAATGGCACTTCAGTGACTCTCCCTAAATAGCCAGCCATGTATAAAATGGAAACTTGAACAGGTCTCCAGCTACTAAAAAAACCCTTAAAGTTTTGTAAACAGACTGAAATTCTGGAACGTTTGTTGGTAATGGTAGCATAAAATCACAGCTTCTAAATGCTTTTCAAATTATGGTGTGAAGTATCAGATGTGTGCTAAGCAAGTTAAATGACACAACAAATTTTTCTCTCTATTTCTGGTTGTGTAACAATACCTTTCATGCAGTTGGCAGAGAAACTTTTAAAGCTTGTGCTTTTCAAACTTGCTATTCTATATATTATCACTGTTGTCATTAATGTTTAATTATGAAAGAAGTGCTGACAAAGAAGGCTTAAAGAATGGACAGGAAAGTAATTTCTTTAGCCATATCAAGAAAAATGAATAGATGAAGTGTTCAAAAAGGATTCAGATATAAAGTAAAATAGTCCGGCAATTAGATGAGGGCAGTTTGGTTTAGATTCTAACAGCTTGTCTTGCCTTAGACTATGTTCTTTTAGCTAAATTTTGTTTGCTAGTGAAGGAGACTTTTCTAAATATGAGATACATCTCCATCAGTAAATAATACATGTCACCTCTTGCTGCTTAAATGCGACTTACTCCATTGGCAGATTCTACAGTTGTCCTGAAGCTCTTTTACGTTTTTGGAATTGAAAGGCTTGTTTTGATATGGAATGTGCGGGACCTTTATTTCTACATGGCATAGCTAAAATACTCAGCAGATGTTTAGAAAAATTAACAGGAGGTAACAAATGGTTCATATGATGATATATTCAGAATGATAAGTTACAGATAATACAGTGGCTCACAAGATAATGGATTTTTTCTTAGGATATCTTCAGTCACCTGCTTGCACCTAAAGGTCTGCTTGGTTTTATGTAGTGTTCAGAACGAGGACAGTATCTGTAGGCACAGTCCGGTAAAAGCATTTGATAAAGGATTGCATAGAAGATGATGTCATTTTTTAAAGTGAAAACAATGAAATATGTGTGCCATCTCTGCCTTTTCTCCTCCTTCTCCTTTCCTTTTTACTGGTCTGAAACATGACATATTTTGACATTTGGGTCACAGTCCAAATGAACTTCAAAATCCGTCATCTCTTTTCTGCCCTGTGGCTTTGTTGAATCAATGTGGTATGTACTTGTCTGTCTCTTTCTACCTAGTTTTCTTCCTGCTTCGTAGGTCCACTGTTTAACAAGTCCCTCCTGTTTTTAAAATAGTACTTTGTTCTGCACTTAGCCCCAAAGCCCCTTAGTCATACAAAACCTTGTTCTGTGACTTTGTTCATTTGTTTTCCTGTTTGGAGATTTTGTTTTCCACTTTCTGTTTCTCCTCCCTCTGCTGCTGATGCTCAGTCTATGAGCAATTGTTTTGCTCATGCAATGTTATACAAAGGAATGAGGTAAATAATAGCATATATTTTCTTCCTCACAGTTCTACTTCTTTTCAAAATATAAATAAAGCCCACAATAAATTAATAAATTGAGTGGCCAAAATAAACTATTTTGAACACAATTTTTACCCATAAAGCAGAACTTTTCCATAGTTTCCTGTTGGATTTTCACTTCACTTTCCATCTGAAATAGGTATCAGATACCATGGTGAAGTGTGATAGTGTTAAAGTTGTTATACAGTAAGAGGCAAAACAAAGCACCATATTTTCTGGAGATCATAGTCATTCACAGAATCACATAGTTTTCTGTTCTCTTATGCTATCTATTGGTATGCTTACCTGTGATCCTATTTAGGAAAGACTAGATGTGTACTTCAGTGAAAGACATGGATAACCTCACTGCCTAGAAAAGAGGTGGTAATCATTTATTGTCTAATCAACGCCTAAGCATGATGAAAGGGAGTGTTACAACATGGTTTTAGTAGTTCCTCTGCATGGGGGTGTTGTAAAAATTGATATGTGAGTATTTTCAATAGTGAAAGACATGGTGCTGTTTTCTTACTTGGTAGAATTTCATGTCTGTATAAAGGACAATTTTACATGAGTTTCTTTATCTAAATTTCTTCTGCCTTAGTCAGAGTTACTTGCTTCTTTTTGCTGTTCTGCACTCCCTAAGATGACATTGCATAATGGTTTCTGGGGGGTTGCTGTTGTGCTCATTTTGCTTTTAGATTACATTTGAAAGCATGTGAGAGAGGAAGCACATAATGCAAGTGTAATATGAAAGTTCTAGTAAGAAAATTTGCACTTCGTGAATCTGAAAATTTTTCTTGGATTAAAATTCAGTCATTTCCAAATTGTGAGCATTTCTTCTGAATTTATAGATGACTGAAAGATTGCAAGTCTAGCATAAATCTGAGTAACCTGTTCAGTGCATTACATGAAAGAATGTTCATCTCATGCTGGTATTTTTGAATGCTATTGATTCATGTTAGAAATGTAATAGGGCACATATGAAAATGGTACATTTTAAACTGGAGTGTGGCACAGCAATAAATTAAGCATTCTCAAACCAAGAAACCATATTTATAGTTTCCCATAAATACATATGTAAGTCATTCTTGAACATTTAACAATTCTATGGAAAGAGAACAGAAAAGTAAAATGTCTACTTCAGGATACCAACTGATATTTTCTCTCTTCTCAAATTATCATCAAGGCTATTCATTCAGGATTATGCTGTTTTTCTAGAATACTAGTGGTAAGTTAAAAAGGGAAAGAAAAAAGTTTAAGGATGATTAAATAACAAAAATACCAAATAGTTTCAACAAAGAAGAAAGAAAAGTCATTCAGTGCAGTTTGTTTTTTTGCGTTTTTATACTAGCAGAAGGATTGATTTGTGGTCAAATAAACCAAGAGTGTTGTTTGGTTAACAGCAAAATCTCTCAAGGTTTGAGAGATGTCAGAGTAGTTTCTGCTCTTTCTTTGTGTACAACTGTTTCTGCTTTTCTCCGTCTTCTCTAGAACAGAGATGAAGCTAATATGCTGGTTAAAATTTATGCCCGTGTCGTTTCATATATTGTGGGTTTTTTTTTTTTAATCAGTATGAAGGAAGTAAATGCAATAAATTTAAACATAAGGAAAAAACTTATTTACTTATGAGGGTGACCAGATACTGGCATAGGTTTCCTAGACAGGATGTACAGTCTCCGTTCTTGGAGATGTTCAAAACCCAACCGGATGTGATCCTGGGCAATTTGCTCTAGTTGACCTTCCTTTGAGCAGAGGGATTGGACTAGAGACCTCCAGGTTTTAGTAGTGATGTAGTGTGGTGAAAGAGCTTGTCTTCTGTATTTGGAGATAATTTTGCAGTGATGTTGGATATTTAGGATTAAACTCTTGGTGTAGTCTGCATATGTGCATTAAAGCAATTTACTACCATATAGTCCCCAGATTATGACCAAGGACATCTTTTATTAATAGGTCAAATCAAGAAAGCCTATGAAGTTTTGTGTGTTTGTATTTTGAGATCTATGTGAGTTCTTTAACGTAATTTCACACTTAAGTTCTGAAGGAGAATAATTAAATATAATCTCGTCAGTGTTCTTTATAAAAATTAAAGAATTTATCAGAAATTTCAGATGTGTACATCTTTCCAAACATTGTGTTCTAATTGTTTTCAATTTTTTTTAATTCAGCAGCTTGACTATATAGCTAATATACCACCTTATTACCTTCCACAGATCTGAAGAGAGAAGCCAGTATCTGTCACATGCTGAAGCATCCTCATATTGTTGAACTATTGGAGACCTACAGCTCAGATGGAATGCTTTATATGGTCTTTGAGTTGTAAGTTTCTCTCTTTGATTTTACCTTCCTTTGTTGTCATTTGCTAAATAAATTCCTTCAAGTAAGTCTGCTTTCACCTGCTTGTTTTGTAGCTCAGAAGTCTGGAGTGTTATGAAAATATTTATTTCTGGAAAGTACAGATTGTCCCAGATAAAAAAATTGTTACACTGGCTAAGTGGCTAACATCAGGCTGATTCTTTATAGCATTCTTTGTAAGGACAGACATGCTGTTCATTGATGGCTGCTATGTCCCTAATACAGTACAAGAGAACTAGTTAAAATCAGCTGATAGTCACCATCTTTGGGTAACTGATGGTATTCTATTCCAGTTGTGAAGTTTTGTTTGGTTTTTTTCCAGTTGTTTCTTTAGCACTGCTTTTCCTTTTCTAGATAAGAAAGTAAATATTATTGGAGTATTTTTCTTGTAAATTGATATACCTGTTTACATCATATGAAAAAAGGCATTTCTCTGAAAATTATGTTTTGGAAGCTTGAATGTAAGAGTTTAGTTACTGTTGGCATATGGAAAGGTGAACAAAACATGGCTTTTCAGCAGTGTACAGGTGTTTTCAATCAATAACAAGAAACAAAAGGCCTCAAATCGCCACATTCCTTCTTTGAGGGAAGAGTATTAGTCCTTCTTGAGTTAGCTTTTAGCTAGCTGGGAAGGACAAAAACAGACATGCAGAACGCTAGTTTATGCATCTTCCACATTGAATCTTCCTGTACCTACCAGCTCTTCTTTTTATGTTCCCCATCTATGCATTCCTACTGTGTCTGGGCATATCTGTTTATACCTCCTTAATTTCACTGGTCTTCCTGCATTGTTTTCTGATGCATTTGTCCTCCTTGTGTTGGAGAAAGCCACATCATGTCAGTGTGTTAGGTCGAACTGGCATGTCCACTAGAGCCAAGAATTTGACTTGAGATATGCATTTAAAAAAGAATTCTCACATGTTAATTCTACCATTGAGGTAGAGAAAAAGTTAGGTGGTAAGAGCAAAAAAAAAAATGCTGTAAAGCTGAAAATTGTTGCTTGGAAGCTTCTACTTTTTTTTTTTTTTTAGATGAGTTTATAAACTTCTGATTGTGTGAAATAATTGTTCTATGCTTTCCTTTCTGTAAGTTTTGATTCAGTACTGACTTTGTTTTTTATTTTGTAAATCCAAAAGCATGGACCAAGGGACTTTAATTATCTTATTATGAAATAATTATGTACACCTTGGGGAGACATACTGTGATAATTAACAAGTTTTTGAAATGGAAAAAAGGTTTTGTTTCTATTTTTACCACACTGGTAGCTCAGAAATATGAGACAAAAGCAGTAATTACTTTTTAATGACAAGCCTATTACCATTTACATTTGTATACACAAAAAGTTGTCTGAACAATTAGGATTACTACACAAATACCGTACCTGACTTCAGGCCACATGAAAGAAGGAATTGTGTGGCTAAATTATTTGAAGGATAATAATTCTTTACCATCTCATATGTCTTTGTCTCCCTTGTACACTATAAGACATCACTGTTTTGTAATGAATGGTTATAGAAAATGAGACAGTAGGAACACCTGTGCTCAAAATGTAGCAAGGAATGGAAGAGTTGTGGGCACAATGTGTTGTTATGCTGGAGGGGATGCTTTGGTAAAATGATTCAACAGAAGGCTGATGTTTGTTGTGGAGTAAGGCTGCATTGTCCACGTTTGATTGGGTTAGTGGCATAGTATATAATTGTGACCTCAATAAGAAACTTGTAGTTAGTAGAAAAGCATCTATGTATTTTTAGGTAATTTATTTTCCCTCATACTGCTTTCTGTTCATTATGCTATTATTATAACAAACTGAACTACTTTGCAACAAAGTTCTGTCTACAGTAATAAAGTGTATTTTATTAGGGTCTAGTTATTCTGAAGTCACAGAAAGGGAGAAGACACCACAGATCTGCAGAGAAGATATAAACCCAGCTGGTGACGGGCTATTTGTGGACTGGCAGATGCTTGACATGAAAATTAATTCAGGTCCAGCACATGAAATGCACAGAATAACGAAACCTAAAACTTTGTGCCGTTAGTTGCAGGTAAATGATACATAGGTCCACTACTGTTAAATAAACTGTGAGCTACATGGAGCAACTGCTAAAATGACCCTGAATGTCTTGCCAGAACTATTGTTATGAAAAAATACAAGTTAAATAAGCAAATGCAGCATATATCTGATAACAAGGGATTGTACCACTCCAGAAAAAATATAATCTGTGCCCAATTTTGAAAAAAATTCTTAAAATAAACATTAAAAAGATCAAGTCACAGTTCACAGAAGCACTGATGAACATGAACAGTAGCAATGAAGTTTAACACCAAAAAATTAGCTATTTTTAACCACTATTTATATACAAATTCAAGCACTCTTTAGAATGGAGCCATCATGTCATGTTACCAGTAGGTTGCCATTAGCCGTTAGGTACTGCTGTAATAAACTGCATAGAAGCAGTTGGTCATAATAGTTTAAGTGTACATGTAGCGTAAGAAGCAGACCTTGTCCCAGAAAGTCTTATTCTTAAAGAAAAATTGTTGTTTTAAAAGTATTTGGATGTTATTACATCACAAATGAGAGAGTATGTGCCTGTGCCAAGTGATTTCCCACACACACCGCCCAACTGTTCTCCAAAAGGGTAATGGACTCTTTCCAGTGATGGAAGAGATCTTTTGGAGGCCCTAGAGAGACCTTTCATCTGAGACAGGGCCAGCTCTAGTCGTTATCATGCAGTCACCATTTTATTTCCCAGACTGTGATGTTACTTGTTGACAGCTGTATATCAAGTGCTCCACCATTAGTCTTGAGTTAACTATGACCTTTTACCTGATACAAGCATGTAGTCAACAGGAGTACATCAAGCAGGTACATTTTACAGTGTCTGAACAGATGAAAGTCGTCTTTTTTTAAGACTGTTCTTTGCAAGGTACAAAATAATATGCAAAACTCTCCTGGTATTTAAAAATCCTATTTATGAAATGAGGTGCAATCTGGTTTCTTTCATCTTTGTTCAGTAATGTGCTATTCTAGACAGTGCTGTCCCTTTCACATGATGTTTGCTTGGTAGTTTATGTACAAGGTGGGGAGGAACACTGGTTTTACATACAATGCTGGTTTGTGTTTGGTATATATCACTTTTTTTTCTTGTATTCTATTCCTTATTATATTTTTTTTCTAATAACCATTGGTCTTATCAATGAGAATACTTTGAGAAGGGTCAGGTACTTGCAATATTTCTAAAACAATGCAAAAATTCCATTTAAAGTGTCTGAAAACCACGTTTTAGTCTTTGAGTACATTATATGCTGTTTATCCTCAGTGTAATCAGAGTATGTGGACAGAGAGTACTTGCCTTTGGTGCTGAAGAGCTCAGATACAGAAGTAGCGAGTGAATTACAGATACCTTAATATTTGGTCATTTGCAGAATACTGTCTCACCACCAACACGTAGGTGGTTTTGCTTTTCTTAGTACATTCAAAGATAGATTTATCTCTTGAGACATTAGAAGAACTGACCTTACTTAGATTTACCCGTTAGGCTGTATATATATATATATATATATATATATATAGTGACATGCATGTGTATTTGCCATTTAACCTAGTTAAAATGTAAAAATGTTTTCATATTAAAATCTCAAATTCCTAAAAGCAGTACTTTAGGATGGTTGCAGTTACTTAGGTTTACATTAAGCATAAACTGATAAGCATTTAAATGATGGTTGGTACATTCAATCGTGCAGCTGAAAGGGGAGAAACGAATGCTATCTATTTATTCTGCTTTGTTACAATACTGTGAAACAGCACAGATTCTTAGTTTATGGAGTGAAAACTTTCTTTCATTATTTTACTTAATCATGTTAGGATTCCAGTCATGGTTTTATTTTTAAATGCAGTCTCACCTGTAGTCCATCAAGTTTTAAGTGGCTTTACTGTACTTCTGGTCTCTCATACTTGCATAATGCATCATCTAGGATAAAAATAAGTCTTAAATGTTAACTTTAAAAAGTAAAAGCAATAGAAATTAAAATCTGTGTTTTTCACACCGAAACAGTTTGTTGTGATGACTGAAAGAAAATAGTTTCAGATGCTTCTAGGTTTAAAGTTTGGGCCAGACTTTCAAAATATCCAGCGAAAGGAAAAACTTTCAAATTCATTTTGAAAAGCTTACAGTACACTCAGAGAAGTCATTAAATTAGAGATTCTGTCTATCCTGACTTTAGATGTTTAAAAATTACATTCTAAATCTACTCTCAGTTTAAACCATTGCCCTTTCTCTTGTCACTACAGGCCTTGGTAAAAAGTCTCTCTCCATCTTTCTTATAAGACTCATTTATGTATTGACAGACTGCAGTAAAGTCTCGCTGGAGTCCTCTCTTCTCCAGACTGAACAGCCCCAACTCTCTCAGCCTGTCCTCATAGGAGAGGTGTTCCAGTCCTCTGACCATTTTTGTGGCCTTCCTCTGGACCCGCTCCAACAGTTCCATGTCCTTCTTGTGCTGAGGGCTCCAGAGCTGGACGCAGGACTCCAGGTGGGGTCTCACCAGAGTGGAGCAGAGGGGCAGAATCACCTCCCTCACCCTGCTGGCCACGCTGCTTTTGATGCAGCCCAGGATATGGCTGGCCTCCTGGGCTGCGAGCGCACACTGCTGGCTCATGTCCAGCTTTTCATCCACCAGTACCCCCAAGTCCTTCTCGGCAGGGCTGCTCTCAATCCCTTCAGCTCCCAGTCTGTATTGATGCTGAGGATTACCCTGATCTGGGTTCAGGATCTTACACTTGGCAAATTGCACTTGTTGAACCTCATGAGGTTCACACAGGCCCACCTCTCCAGCTTGCCCACGTCCCTCTGGATGGCATCACGTCCCTCCAGCATGTTGACTGCACCACTGAGCTTGGTGTCATCTGCAAACTTGCTGAGGGTGCACTCAATCATGCTGTCTATGTAATTGAGGAAAATATTAAACAGCATCAGTCCCAATACTGACCCCTGAGGGACACTACTTGTCACCAATCTCCATCTGGACATTGAGCCGTTGACCACTACCCTCTGGCTGCAACCATCCAACCAATTCCTCATCCACCAAACAGTCCACCCATCAAATCCATATTTCTCCAATGTAGAGAGAAGGGTGTTTTGGGGGACCGTGTCAAAAGTCTTACAGAAGTCCAGATAGATGACATCAGTTGCTTTTCCCTAGTCCACTAATGCAGTCACTCTATCATAGAAAGCCACTAGGTTGGTCAGGTAGGACTTGCCCTTGATGAAGCCATGCTGGCTGTCTCCCATCACCTCCCTGTTCTCCATGTGCCTTAGCATAACTTCTAGGAGGATCTGTTCCATGATCTTCCCAGGCGCGCAGGGGTGAGGCTGACAGGTCAGTAGTTCCCA
>Ga0065711_1032592_pt1 | contig 27049 bp, 15 predicted proteins | sample Hoacrofraction12_FD_59098 | JGI IMG/M metagenome (GOLD analysis project Ga0065711, IMG submission 59098) | Hoatzin crop microbial communities from Cojedes, Venezuela - Epithelial fraction 12 v2 (version 2) | ecosystem: Host-associated > Birds > Digestive system > Esophagus > Crop | place... | reverse complement strand
CCCCCCCGTCTTTGTCCCTTTCTAGTGTCTGAGTTTGTACTCGGATCCATTCAGGGAAATGTCTTTGCTCACCTTGGTGGTGTAATGTGTAACAGACACGATGGCCATGTACCTTATACAGACGGATAGCTGAGTGCCTTTCATTACTTTATTGAGGCATCAAAATAATGGAGTCTGCTGAGAAAGAGTTGACAGCGTTAGACTGCAAGACCCGGCCTACGCTTGAAATGTATTGCCCTCTTGTAATGTTTTTGGGTGTACTTGGGTGTCTATTTGTTTATTCTTAATTTTCTCTTAAAGTTGGGATGCACCTACTGATGCCAGCAAATATTTGTGTTCCTGTACAAGGTACTTTATGCCATGATGGCTGCTAGTAAAGACAAGTTATAATACAGCACCCTTTGCTTCACTTCTATGATCGTAGAGCTTTCCATCTGTTACTGCTTTCCCTTGTCCCTTCGTAAATACACCATCATTTTGACCATTTGGAGGTGGAAAATGAATTTTTTTCACACCTGCAGGATACTTGCAAGGCAGTGACAGTTGGTATTGCTTGCCCAGAAAACCCTAGCTGGCTGGAGGTGCCTTCCGCTTTTCGTGAGCGTGAAAGCTATACAACAAATATCTTTTAATAACTGCATGAGCAAACTGCTCAAAGAAGAAAGCAAATGTGCAGACAAGCACTTCCTTTACTGAGAGTGCATTTCTGTGCCCTCTCTGGCTAGCGACATGCAGTTTGGCAAAGTAGGGTAAATACTTCTAAGAAATGTTTATTGGCAAAGTAATTCTTCATAAATAAACCTGTTTGAAATTATAAGAACATGTTTTAAGACATAGATTTCCTAATCATGGAATATAGAGCAGTGTTCAGGCATTGTACTTGCTGGCAGAAAGTTAAAGAAAGCCACCGAACAGAGGAACTTTCCTAGCTGGGTGTCTGGGGGCTGTTTGAGGAAGTAGGAAACCAACATTTGACAGTTGTAGCCTCTTCTGCAGGTAGAGACTTCTTTTGGGGGGTGGGGTGGTGTTCGTTTTGGGTTAGCACAGGTAAGAAAGGAGCTATTTTTTTATTTAAAAGCAGCAAGGAGCTGTGTTTTTAGGAATAATAATTATGTAAGAAGCTAGAGCTTTCAGGTATACATTCTTGAATGGTAACCAAAATGAGTAAGCCAAGTCATGAATTACATTTCTGTTGTCTTCTCTTGTGGTTCTAGTACGTTGAAATTACCTTTGTTTAATGAAAACAGTGTGTGAATGCTGCTTTCCTGCATTGCTAAAGAAACTTCTTTTCCATTCAAAGCTGAATTAAAATGTGAAGTTTCTGCTCATTTATAGATTTGTAATACAATCAAATGCCAGAGTTAATAATGTGAGTGTGTAGCTTTAAGTGCTGTAACTACTTGAGCTTATGCATCCATGTGGCTACAAAAGGTGCCAAGCTGAGATAAAACTAGTTTAAGCTGGGATATCTCAGCATTTACTTGCCCATATTAGTTAACCTTTTTGTGTGAATTAAGCAACAAAACCAAGCCCCAAGAAATGGCAGCAGATGTTACCTTTAGAGTTGCAAAGTCAACTTGAGTCCAAAAATGGTCCTCTTGAAAGAGTCCTCCGATTGCTTCAGTGTGGTCCAGCTGATGGACCATGAGCCAAATTAAGTGTGGGGAGTGCCTCCCTCCGACCCACTGCCCCTTCCCAGGCAGAGCCTGGAGTCCCCCTTCCAGGACTGAAAGTAGCCCCAAGAGCTGAAGGCCACCAGCCTGCTCACAGTCCAATTGCTGTGGACACTGCTTCTGCGGCGGGGGGAACAGGAGGGGAGGCAGCAGCTGCTGCTGCTTTTGACAGCGTTCACAAATGCTCGCTTGCTGTGTGTGGTGGGTTCTGAATGCTTACTTTGTGGCCTGAGAACAAACAGTGTTGGACATGTAAGAGCTACACATATGGTCAAATCCTTACTTTGAATCTACAAAATATTCTAGTAAGGAAAAAATTCTCAGATTGGGTAACCAAAGCTAGTAACTGTTTTGGCTATTTAATTTTATTTTGCATCTTCAAACTACAGACAGTAAGAACAGTGTGTGTTATGTTTTGCAAAAGTAAATTGTGAAGTGTTGGGGTGATGTAGTGAGAAAATGCCATGAGCTACAGGGGTACATGTACCTCCCTTTCACATGAGCAAAATAGTATTGGCATAACATTGGGGGTTTGTGGGTTTTTTCCTCTGTAAAATAGCCATAAGTCACAGAATTTTCGTAAATGCATAATGGTAGCAGAGCACCACCACATGCTGTTTTGCTGTTACAGCAAGAAACTTTATGCAGAATTTGTTGAATCTGCTATCATCAATTATTGAGCGGAACTTTAAAGGCATAAGATCCGTTGTCCCAGAGAAGAAGAGCTGAATTTTAATTACATTTTCCATATCCCAAGGAAGAATATTTCAGCAATCGTGATACTGTACTCAGTTTGCAAAATCATTGCTCAGGGAAGGGATTTATTGTAAAAAACATGCTCTCTTTGTGTATGAGTTCTTTCTGCCACAGTATAACTCAAATTGAAAGCACTTACCTGAGTTTTTCTGCCAGACTGAATCAGCTTGGTCTAGCTAAATATTTTAGATTTTTAGAAAGAAGTCAGAATTATTTTTCAGTGAGTGAGAAAAAGTTTCTGTGAAGATCAAGAACAGATTTGTTAGCGCAGCTGATGAATTTTATATTTCTTTCTGTTGTTTCATATTCAAGGCTTATATGAATCCCATAGCTATGGCCAGAGCACGAGGTCCTGCCCAAAATTCAGGACCAACAATACAAGACTACTTGAACAGGCCAAGACCAACATGGTAAGTGGCAATACTTGCCTGCCCTTCTGACTCTTCCAGTAAAAGATTTGTCACCTCTTACTGAGATGATACTGTTACCTACCTCCTCCCCAGAATACCCAGTAATACCTTTTGAGAGATTCCTTGTCTCTGGCCAAGATGTTCTTTTCTGAATATATATTCAATCTCCTCTTTTCAAAACAATAGTATTTAATTTTGAAGTGCGTATTTTTCATTTGTCTTTAAATATTTTGGCAGTAGTTTCTCAGAAGAGGAAAATGTTTGCCATTTTACTTCTTCCACAAATCCTGATACCGAAAGCTTGCAGATGTATGTAATTTTTAAACAAAGTAATCTCTAGAAAAACATTTTGCTGGTATATTCTTAGAACACAGTTTACCCTACCCAACAAAAGCATCACTTTGAGATATTATCAACGACTTACTTTATGTTCAGTCCATTTTTCCTCCTCTCATAAGACACTGGAGAACAATTTACCTAATTGCAAAGTTAGCTTTAGATCTTTCAGAGGGATTTAGCTACCGTACTTAAGTTATTAGGGTTAGGTTACTGTATGCATAACATCTAAGATGCTTTCATTCTTCTTTCTGTTGGAAGTTCAGCCAAAGCTAAACTTCAAAAAACCCCACCAAAAGTTAGACACTGAAGAAGTTATTTTTAATTGTGAAAACCGTGATCTGTCATCTTTTTTATGTAGGGAAGAAGTGAAAGAGCAACTAGAAAAGAAAAAGAAAGGATCCAGGGCTTTGGCTGAGTTTGAAGAAAAGATGAACGAGGTTGGTAATATTATTAGTATGTTAATATTTGATTCTTCTGATCTTACATGCTACTTTTCTTCCATTATCATTAACACCACCAAGTACCCATAATATTTCCTTTCACTCAAGCTTTTAATGAGTGAGTTTTGCTTCGTTTGTACCAGGTGTTAAGGTTACCCTTTAACCACTGAAAAGCTACTCTCAATTCAGAGAAACATTGTATAAAAAGTTTTGATAATTGCTGCTGGATAAAACTTGAACTTGTCATAAATGAAATATAGTTATACGAATGTGTATGTTACCATTGTTGAAACTCATGCATTTTGTAGTGTGATAAACTGAAGTCTGTTGTGCTAATCTTCAGTTGTTTAAGGTCACACAATCCAAATGTATTGGAAAGAGGTGTATTACTGGAAACAGATGTCTTTGGCAAGGAGTGTACGTTTAATACTGGTATGGGAGAAGGCACAAAGAATGGCCTTCAATATACGGATAGGACTATAAAGCACTTCTTCCTCTCACGTCTGAAGCTGATTACATTCCATTCTGGTTGCCTGCTATAAATGCAGCTGTTCTGATGCTTGTGTTCAGTAGCTACTGGAGATCAGCACGGTATAAGAAAGTTTCACATATAACTCCTGTTGTATACATAGGAAGAAATTAGTATGCAATGAATTTAACTGTTTCTTCCTGGGTTCTGGTATCTTGGGATAAGCTTCAAGCAGTGGTCTTCATCATTGTGTGCGAGTTTCTGGTTGGAGTAGCTTATGCTCTCGTTACTAGAAGGGCATAGTACCTCTCCTCTTGGTGTATCTTTTTGCCTAAGAAGTTATACCGGTGTTTGGAGGGTCATGGCATGCTGTTCTGAGAGGATCAGTTGTTCTGCTCTCTGTGAGCTTTAGCTTGGTTAATTTGGTTTAGTATTTTATCATATTCCTTTCCTGCTTTTATCTTTGCTTTGTTGTGAAATAATTGAAACTGGTGTATGGTAGAAGGGTAGGAAGGGATGCAAGGAGTCGTGAAATAATCATGAGTTCTTCCTAAAGCTCCTGAGAACAAATCTCTGAAAGTTGAAAAGACTGCAAGTCTCTGAATGAGGTGCTATCTCTCCTATTTTACTGACAGATGTTGTGCTTTTTTGTTTAAGACATAACACTAGCAGTGTCTTAAAATAACTTAAAGAGAACGCCTGCCTAAGAAGGCACAGGCTGTTGTTAGGGACCCCTCAGGTAGCTCTGCGTAGCTGGTATATTGAAGTGCACAACCTGCTGCAATACTGTGTAGATGCTACCTTGGACCATGGAAACACGTTATGCACAGCACTGTATCCTGGCTAATCGGCCATGGCTCTCGGCACCACTGCTCAGCTAATTCACAATACGCTGACTTGGAGGTCTGTGTATCGTACTGCATTGCACAGGTATAATCTTACTTAATTCCTGATATTTCTGTCCCTTCAGCACAATATGTGGATTATCATTGCTTTGCGAGTGCACTACCAGTACAACTTCAATATGAGGAAAGGGAGAATAACAATAATAAAGAAAGGAGCAGATGATGTGTCTGACACAGGAAGCAGGAACAGTGCAGATTGAAGCTAGCAGCCTTTCAGTCTGATGGGAGCAGGCTGGATGTTTTGGAGCTCTTGAAGGGGGATTTTAGGTAGACCTAGAGAGCTTGTGAGGGAGTGAAAAGGAGGAACGAGAGGAGACTTTATCCATGCAGTGTGCTTGGCCTAACGAAAATAAGAGCGTTTCTACAAAGATGTGTATAACAATTTAATACTCTAATCATTGTTGACATCAACGAGGCCCGGAACAGGCACTAAAGACACCCATACATTCAAGAAGGGCCAGGAGAATTTGTCTTGAAATTTTGCTTCAGGTGGTTTCAAAACTAAGACGAAATAGCAGTTTTTCTCGTAGAGTGGCCTGGCTTTCTAAAGTGCTCTAACAAGAGCACTGTGATACAAAATTAGAAATGCCGTAGTTGATGACCTTCAAGATAGAAGACAGTCTCTTAAATCCAAACAACTTGGGCATTAAGGTGTGGACTAACATGTCGTTTCTATTAATATTAATCTTCTGTGAAATCAAATGCATTATAGCCTTGGTTAACATTATATGTTGTTTATTTTCTGTGGATTTTGTGAAAACTATATAATATCAAGTAGAGGGCAAGATTTCAGAAAAGGTCTCTTACAAAAAAGCTGTTTGGAAATGATGTTCATGTCACTGATTTTTGTTTGGTTTTGGTTTTAGAATTGGAAGAAGGAACTGGAAAAACACAGGGAAAAATTACTGGGTGGAAATGAGAGTTCCTCCAAAAAGAAAGAGGTAAGTTATTTTCAGTTTCATACAGTCTGTGTTTGGAACTGGATTTATCATCAATGCTGCCAATACAGAATGTCATAAATACATTTTAAAAGCCAGCATCAAAGTACATATACCTAAATGCATGACAAAAGAACATGTTGCCAAAGTAACATTTGTTTTATTCTATTTTAAGAAAAAGAAAAAGGAAAAGAAGAAATCTAATAGGGTGAGCAAAATTTTTGGTTTTCTGAGTTTTTTTGCTTTGAAGTTGTTCCTAGTTGTCATTGAAGTTCTCTTGGAAAGAGAAAGGATAGCTGTAATTTTGAGTTTAGCTGTTAAATTGACTGATTTTTATTTGAGAGAGGTGGTTAACATTCTACATACAGAGAATTTTAGTTCGGCTTAAAGGGAGGAAAAGAGCCTTAAATGTATATTACTGAATGAAAAAAAATGTTAGAAGTCACTTTTTTTAGAGTTTTATTTAAGAAAATCTATGTAAGACCAGCTTCTTGGAAGTAAAATTTCATTGATAATACTTAGCAAATGAAGAGATTTTAAAGGAAGTGTTTGGATGGACTTGTGACTGTCTGCCAGACAAAATGCTGCATCTCACAAGCTTCACTTTTTGTTGTGTTTGGTCAAGTTGTCTTCATCTTCCTCTTCTTCATCAAGCTCTGATTCTTCCAGCAGTTCATCTGATTCAGAAGAGGAGGTAAGAACTAACTTACTAGAATCTAACATGTTTTGTTCACGAGGCTTATTTAACGCAGATTTTGGTAATATATTTTAGAATATTGTTTGAGGGCTTGGTTTGCATAGAACTGTTTAAATGTTATGCATTTGAACATATAATACGGTTGTGAATTTTAGATATATATCTGTTCAAGAATTTCTTCATGAACACTAAATTTTGAGTGGCTGGCTTGTGAACTCGATCCATTTTTGGTTTAACATTGAATTGTATGCTTTTTCAATAGAATCTCCCATCTAATCATAAAAATGCAAACATACCATTTTTACTTTGTAGCAAAAATCTTTGTTACAGATAATCAGATTCTACAGCACACATCTAAATAATAAACCGAATCTAGAGAGGGAACTTGGATTTTTCACTAGTTTATGTTTTTTCAATCCAGAAGAGTTATGAAGGTCCTCCACTAAAACAGTCAATTGTAGTACACTTCATTCCTTGAGAGAACACAATAACATGTAAGAATTTGGTGTTCTCTGTTTTTTAATTGTAGTGAGAATAAATTCAGGGTTGCGTTTTTCTTTTTTCCTACAATATTTGTGGATAGGATAAAAAGCAAGGGAAGAAAAGAAGGAAGAAGAAGTATCGCTCCTCACGGAAGTCTTCAACAAGCTCAACTTCTGAATCCGAGTCAGAGAGCAAGGTAAATATGCGTATGTATTACATATGACAAGTTTTGTTGATCTGTGTTATAAAAACATAAACATTTCTGACTTTTGCTTATCAATATTTTGTTTTCCAAATTCAAAGCCATGCATTCTTACTGTAGCTGAGGTGCACTTGTGTCTTCCAAATACAGTCAGGAATCTACCTCCATGGGCCGCAGTTGCTGGCAGAAATCTTTTGAACTTTAGAAAATAAGCATGCTTTACTGCAGCAATTTTTAGCTGTTGTTCTGAATTCAGACATAGGCAGCTTTTGTGCTGCTCAAATGTTTAGTTTTAATTCTACATTAACACTTCAAAAAATAAAATGTTCTGTGAAGTTCTTGTGAATATGCTATTTAATTGAATACCATCTGTGGAAAATATAGATGTCACAGGGTATCAGTGGCCAGAATATTGTCTTTCTAAATGTCTGCAGACTGAGTAGTTCCCTGTTGGAGAGCTGAGCCATTCCTAAATGTGTATTAAACTGAGGCTGCCTTTTGCCTTTTCTGAAAGTAAAGCAATGTACGTACACAGGCTTATTGAATGAACAAAAAAGGTGGAGAAGATACATGAGGCAATTTGTTCTGTTATGTTACTATTTTTCTGTGTTACAGTGGATAGTAACTGTACTTCTTCCTAAATATTAACAATACAGCGAGCTGTTAAGATTCTGTGTGTGGACTTTGTCACAGGCTTTCACTGGAATACCTAATTCAGTGCGGTATAAACTGCGATGAATCACTGTTTGCATGCACCTATGAATTTGTGCTAATGGGAATTTGAAAACTTCCTGCTACATAAAGGGACACACAGATATCCTTACTGCTGAAACTGGAAAGCAGAAAATTCCGTGGAAATACCTGCTTAACCCCTGCCTGATCTGTGAAGATGGGCATGGATAAAGACTCCAGACTGTTATACGTTAGACATACGTTATGTGTGGTTACGGTCGTGATAGCTGGTGTCCTTCCCAGAGGCTCTCTACGTGTGCTGCAAGGATCCTGTTACCTGATTCCATACAGATGTTTTCACACTGCTGGTTCAAGAAATTAGCAGCTGCATCAAAATTATGGCTTTTTCATACTTCTCCTGTTAGCTGCAAGGTAGAAAGAACAGCTTTGAAGAACGACCTTCAATAGACAGAAGACAACAATAGGTCAGGCTGCTTTGGGGATTTCTACCTTTTTCCCTGAAATAATTTTGTCATGGTTTATGTTTTTCTTTCTTTTTAGGACAGCATAAAAAAGAAAAGGTCAAAGGAAGATTATGAAAAAGAGAAGGTATTTTTACTCTTGAAATACTTACATCACAACTGCATTTTACTTATATAATGGCGCTCTCTTTCTTGGTTTTTTTTTGTTTTGTTTTGTTTGTTTGTTTGTTTTTTTATATTTGGAAATTTTCTGTCCAAAACTACGCAGTCAGAAGGTATTCGGTGCCCCCAGTTTGAGGTAGACTTCCAGTTGGGTTCAGCTCCTGTTTTAGTAATTGCTGTTAGTGGGAACTGCTGGAACTGTTCTTGTTATGAAGGTAAATGAAAAAAGTGTCTCATCTGCTGCAGTATATCAGCTGCATTCTCGGATTTTGTGTTTTATCTTGAGCAGTCACATGGAGCTCAAAATATGTGCGATGATACTTTAGTGGCATGTCTGGTAGGATACTGGCTTGTTGCTGTAAATTAAGGAACATCAAGGAGAGGATATGTTTATCTAAATGTAGTCATAATTACAGATATTTTATTTATGATGGCTTTGAAAAATTCCAGAGAAAAATGTATTAGCTTAAGAAAAATATTCTGTCTTTTCTGTGAGCATGAAAACCCTCTCTCCTTCCCACCACCTCACCATTTTGTTTCGAGAGTCCAGCCTAGTCTTTTTCTCCAGTTATCTTTCTTATCGCATCAGCCTCTACTACTCCAGTCAGTCAGCAGTATTGACTTTGATGTACAAATTCTCCATTGCATAAGGTGAATGTGTTGATTTTTTAATTTTTCCTTGCTCCTGCTTCTGTGTCTTAGAGTTTCCATTTCTCACCAACTCCTTTAATTTTGAGTAGCTTCTCTTCAAAGTCCGAGCATCTGCCATAGCCCCTTATTCTTGTGCTACTTTGACACATCTTCTGAAAGCAAAGGGCATTTGGGGACTAGAGGTCTTCCCCTATCTGAAGACGCCCTGTTCCTCAAATGGGCTGCATCATGCGTACTTTTCAGGAGTACGTTTGGGAAAGGGTTGAGGTTATCTATAATAGACTAAATAGCACAGTTGAGGTGTGTCATCCCACCTTGCAAAAAGATGATTAGCAAGAATTTTCTCAGTTTCTGGCCTTAGAAACTGAATAGAAGAAAGCAGCTTCAGTCTTGGAAACACCTTGCCTGGTCCAGAGTAAAGGAGAGGAGGGGGAGGAACACAGCTCATCAGAGCAATCTCATGCAGCATCAGAATTTTAAAAATAAAATTCAAAAAAGAGACTGTCCTTTAAATATACTGAGATTATATATGAAGTGTTGAAGTGCACCTGGCAAGGACAGCTTGTTCTGGTTGGACACAAATGTAGAGGGAGTTTTTTATTTTTAATTTCATCAGCAAAGTAAGAGTCTGAAGCTGCAGTGTTTGTATGCGCATATTGAGACATCTTCATTTACTCAGTAGTATGTAAAAGTGGTGAAACATTTTATTTTCAAATGCTTACTCCTTCACGTCTTATTATTTAAAATAAGAGACTATATTGTAGTAGTCGTCCGCTCACTTATAGAAGGCTGCTGTATCTTGGTAATGAGAGAAAGGAATGTACAGAAAAAGATGATTTCTCCTAAAAGCATTTTAATAGTTGGTAATTTGTTGATGATGAGTGATCAGTTTAATGTCAACAATATTTAAAAATATTTCACAACTTCAAAGTAATATGTCAATCTAAGTTTTAAGCAGAAGTTTTATAAAATTTGAAAGGCCTTACTTAACTCACAAACCTATTACTTTGTGTAGGAAGGCAAAAATGCCCACAGGAAAAGGAAGAAAGCCAGTCGTGGTGATGGACCTTTATCATCAGAATCCGTATCAGAATCGGATCAGACAGAGGAGGTCAGTGTGCAATCTCAGTTTCAGATGTTACAATGCTTTTAGCTTCCTGATTTGCATTGGTGAATGAAGGAACTAGCTTAGATTTGATATGTAGTTGAAACTATTCTGGCTTGTACAATTGTATTTAAAGGGTGTAGCACATTCAAAGCAGTTTGTATTTTTCTCTGTAATAAGAACTTGTAGTAAGAATTGTTTAGTACAGCTTCTATCACCTACAAGTCATTTTGAATTTATTTTCTTGAAAATTTTCAACTTTTTATGGGTATTTCAGAGCTCAGTGAAATAAGGCTAAGTGACTGGGGCAATGTCCTTCACAAGATTTCTCTCTGATGTTTGTGAATAGATAGGAAGATTTCAAGGTGGCTAAAATTTTTTGGCCCCCTTTTCCAGTTAATTAAAAAAAAATTTGGACGTAATAATCTTACTCTCACCCTTATATATATCTACTTTGAAGATTTGTGTCCTTGTAGGATTACAAAATTTGTGAGGGATCCAATGTGTTGTGGGGTTTTTTATTAAGAATTTTTACCACGTTGTTAGCTTAGTAATTTTACCTTTGTATCTCTGCTGTTTCTTGTTCTGCTGTGTATTAAAAGCAGAGTGTGTTCCCAAATCGGGTGTTTATAGGATAATGCGTATTCTGGAATACAACACAGATAACCAGTGGTTCTTCATGGGTCATTGTGCAGTATGTTCTACTGCTGTTGTGCCATGATTCATTTATATGCAACAAAAGCTCAAACTTTTATGCTGCTCTCCCACTACGTTTGATTTTTTTTTTTTTTTAGGTGCAAGCGAAAAAGAAGAAAAACAATGAGGAGAAAGAGAAAACAGCAAGTATCCCTCTTACTCATACTGTAATTATAGGATATAAATACTCTATAGTTGGTTAATTTCCAATTTCACGTTTTTCAGTAATACAAATGTTTGATACCAAAAGTCTACTGTCACATGAATCTACATTAACAGTTTCTCTATTTACCTGCTGAAGTCACTTTGTCAGTTGTTGAATTAAAGGAAGAATTTGTCACTATAGGTATTTGTTGATTTGATTTGAGATTTATATAAGTTCAACACTTACTGTAGCATATATTTTACTCTGTACCAACCTACTATAACTACCAGTATCTGCATAGTATCGGGTAGGGTAGCAGTGTGCCACACAGACATCAGTGCTGTTCCTTGGTCAGCCCCCTCCACCAGACCGTGGTGCAAGTGCTGGAGATTCTAGCCAAGAGCTGTTTAGTTTTGCACAGTAAATATAAGCACCTACTTTAAATTATGCGAACATCCTAGTTATTCCGACATACGTCGCTGCTTGTCAAAGCACTTCCTTATTACTTTCTCAGAAATCTATAAAGCACTGAAAATCATATAAAAGATTAGGAAATGTAATAGTGACAGTGATGAGAAGTATGAAATAGCCAGACCACGATGGAGATAAATTGAAGAGTGCTCATAATAGTGCAAATTACTGGGTAAAATGTGAATTTTCTTTTTGTGACTTCTCAGTAGGCTTTTATAGCAGTCTCTTTTGAAATGTCTTTCTAAAGATATCCTTTCCATGCTCTCATTTTGCATTAGCAGAATTTAATAGATGGCAGTTTTATTATACAGTAACTTCCATTTAGTTTAATTATTTTTTTAGGATAAAACAAAAAAGAAGAAGAAGCACAAGAAACATGGTAAGAAGAAGAAAAAGAAGATTGCTAGTTCAAATTCGGATTCGGAGTAATATTTAAAAAGAAAACAAGACTATCAACAGAAGTGCAATGACTAAAGGAAACTTAAACTGTGAAATGACAGCAAACTTTACCAAACTGCATGAGTTTTCCTGTGTTTCAGAAATATTCCTAATCTTTCAGTAGCCAGCCAGTTGCAGCTGTGCTGGGAAACACCATTGTTATTGCCTGCTGCTTAATACATGAGGTACAACTTTTATAAAATTCCAGTAAGCAGTGTCAGATGTTTTGAAACAACAGGAGATAGTAGTCCAGCTGAGGTGTAAAATATTGGAAAAGAAGAGTTGAACTTTTTAGATAGTAAAAGTAGTCTTTTAAAGCATTAGTAATAGTCTTTATTTGTAAATCAGGAGAAACAAAATCCCAAGTTCATCCTGCAGGTTAATATTATACATAAACTATTACAAGCTGGTGTCTGCTAGTGGCATTTACAAAATGGGAAATTAATGATAACATTTAAAATGCTGCCTTTGTAGAAATGTTTATCATCTGCCCCATTATGGTATTCATGCTTATGAGAAAGGGAACGCTACCATTTTGGCTGACGAAATAGGGTGCCTTTGCCTTCGATTCTTGCAAATCTCTGCTATTTTTAATCCATGCAGCATCTCTGATCCTAGGGAAACAGAACTATTGTCAGCAGACGTCTTCTGAATAAGCAGTTCTGAGCTTCTAAGCATGTGCTTCTGCATTAAGCAAGAGCAATGACATTTTGCAGTAAAACTGACATTCAAAACCTGAAGATTTTACCTCTGCTTCTTTGAAATAGCGATAGAACTTTGCTAGTAAATACGCGTATTTTGTTTATTGTAATTTTAGTTTAGTTGAACACTTCTTGCAAACACTGGTAGCTTTCTTTGCATTATCTTTAGAATTGTTTTGCATGATTTGTACCATTTTTAAATTAACAAAATGGAGGTAATCATTTGTTGTAACCAGTTCTATGAATTACGTTCCCCACACAGAGTTTCATGTATGTATTTAGTTATTCTTATAGTTAAGTTCATTGCTGTGTTTAAGTGCACACTTGCTGAAGATATTTAGCATGTAAAAAGCAGGGTTTTGATACCTTAACAGCTTCATATTGAAGCTGATTTTACTCTAAGCAAGTTCAGTGGCAGAGCTGTTGCGTGATGTGTCTTGTTAGATAAAAAAACTACTGCCAGAATCTCATTAAAGATACTGTTTAAACAGTTTGTATTTATATTTTTGTACTTGAGGGCTACGGAATGTTGACCTAAATCATAAAGCTGTTTTACTTTAAATTAGTTGCTTTAGAAATTGAAAACAAGCTTTTATAAATTAAATGTGCACACAAGAAAACACAAGCAACCACTCTATTTTAGTTTTTGCATGAAATTCTCATTATATCTGCCATTGAAGTACCCATTGCTGGGCCTCCTGTTAGCCATTAAAAACTGCCCGTCCGTCCCCAGTGGTCAGCTACAGATCGTGCTCTGGATCCACCCCTCTTTTCATTGCACAGGTGCTAACTTGGAACTTACCTCTGTTGCATGCAGGTGTTTCAAATATTGTACTGCCAAGAATTTCAAGACATTTAAGACTTTGATTACTAGTCTGCAAACCATAACTAAAAACTGGGATAGAAAGATGATTTCATATGGCCATTCTACAGAAAAAACTGGCTTTTCAAGCTAAGTTCTTGGGAAAATACAAGCACTGAGTTGCAGCAATGCCCCTCTAAACCAGAGTAAGAATATTTTGATCAAATATTTTATGCTGCTGGGCTTGATGTTACCGATTTTCTAGACACTTTTGTCAGTGAGGTTAAAATAAAGGCAAGATGCAGTCAACAGTTGGGGTTTGGTTTGGGGTTTGTGTTTGGTTTTGTTGGGGTTGTTTTCTTTGTAAGTTGTGGTTGCAGTTTTGGTAAATGAACTTGTAATGAACCATGGCATAAGTGCTGTGTCCTGTGTGATGCCTTGTTTTGACTTTTACCCAACCACCTGCAACAGAAGGAAATAAAAACCGAAACGAGAACCCCAAGCCTTCGCAGTCCAGAGGCCGGTATGTCACTGAACTGTTTGTTCTCGTCCCCCGTGTGCCTCAGGTGCTGCCGCCGTCCTTCGGAAGCGGGGTGGCCGCGCGGGGGGCTTCCCCACTCCGCACCAAAGCTGCGGTGATCGCGACATGGAGCGCTGTTTCCAGTGCGTTAACAGATGGGTCGCGGCTCCGCTGGAGGAGGAGCGGCGCCTGGTCGCACCCCGGCAGCGTGGGCCCAGGGCGTGCCGTGCGTGTCGGGGGTGGCAGGCACCCCGCGACGGAGCAGGAGATGAGCAACGCGGGAGCTAAAGTGTTTTCGTAGATACATAGATCATGGATTTCAAAGTGTTTTCATAGTGTTCTGCTGCTGTCTCTGAGGGCAGATGAACAAACAGCTTTGTTATGTTGTGGTTATTTTTTAGCTCTTCTTTCCAGAAGCATTTTTAGAAGCCGGACATTGAGTCGTTTTCTTTTCCACAACTGCTAGTTGTTAATGTGTGACAGACATTCCCTTTGTTGTGCCTCTGCCCGCCCGCGTTGCCGGGGCAGCGGCGGGGAGCGGCGCGGCCGCCGCCATGAGCAGGAGGAGGCGGCAGCAGCAGCTGCTGGAAGCGCTGGGCCGCTCCGCCAAGCACTGTGAGTCCCGGCCCTGCCCCGCACCGCACCGGCCGCCTCGGGGAGGGGGGGGCTGTGGGAGCCGCGTCTCTGCCCCCGCTGCCCCCGGGCTCCTTCCGTGGCCCTGCTCACCGCCCGCCACCGGGCGGAGGGGTGCGGGCAGCGGGGACAGCCGCTGCCAGCCGAGGGGCCCGGGCGGAGGGGAGCGGGGCAGCGGCTCCACCCGAGGGGCCCGGGCCCTGTGGCGGCCCTGTGCCCGCTGCGCGTGGTTTTACCGACTGGAGTGACAAGCTGTGTTCGCTGGTGTTTCCCCCCGGGCAGTTAACAGAGGCGAAGTGGAATGCCTGGTCAAGCTCTTCGAAGCGCTGGTGGCCGAGTCCAGCAGCCGCTTCGCTGCGGTGGGCTTTGACCGTAACATGTTCAGAGATGCCCTGCACCGCGCGTTTGGCATGACGGATGACGTGATCATGGACAGAGGTGAGACTGCTGGGTCGAAAAAAAGGTGTGCGAGTTTAGTTCTACAGTTGTGGCCCAATGATAGTGCTGTCTTATCCCAGCAAGGACACCAAAGGAAGAGTTACGCTCAGGAGCTGCTGAGTAAAAGATAACTTTATTTAATTTGTATGGAGTAGTTTTCCTGTAGTTGAGAACAGCTCGCGCTGCGGCAGGAGGGAGCCCAGCCGGAGGCAGCCGTGGTGCCGCAGCTCTCTGTCCCGCTCGTGACGGGAGGGCAGCATGGCGTCACTGCCCTCTTCTCTGGGGTTCTTCCGGGAGCTGCAGTCCCAGCTGCAGGTGGGCACCCCCGTCTCGGGCACGCAGGTCCCAGAAGGGCGTTATGACAGAGTGGAAGAGAGGAGCAGAGGTGCCATGAACAGCACTGAAGAGGCGAGGCAGGCCGTGCAGGGAGATGAGAGCCAGGAGCCAAATACATAACGCCTTGAAAACACAGCGACTTTGTGGATTCATAGCGTGAGGGCCACGTTTGCAGCTGCTGCAGAAGTGGCGTGGATGATCGCTGCTGTACAGGTGTCTGGAGGAGGATGTGGAGGAGGCATGGGTCTGCTGTTCCTTCATTCAGCAGCTGCCAGGAGTCACCCCTTTGTTCAACTTTCTCCTGTTGTCTATCAGGAGAGGTATTTAAATGCCATAAAATAAAAACTTGTTGCTGTTTTATGCAGCAAGTCAAGTGTGGCTTGGAAGATGCCTGACACGGACACATCCTTAAAAATTAATTTAATGCTTACATAGAAGGGGGCTGATTTCAGTTTGCAAAAGCAAACCTATTGTTTTCCAATTCCAAAATGCTTGCCTCTGCATGTAGAGGTGTTCCTGTAGCAAACTTACTAATTAATGTGTTAAAATATGTATTATTATAGATGTTAGTTGATGCTTTGAATTATATCTTGAAGTACTGTATTACAGGCTGTAGGAATAGTGAAGCTGCAAGATTTAAAGTTTCCTACTTCAGGAAAGGGAGAAGAAAAAAAAGAATTTTGGTACATGAAAGACAGGAGACGGATATTTTTCTTTGTGTGTGTTGTTTCTAGGATTACTTTCTGCAAGATTTTCTGAGACAACCTAATAATTAAAATCCTCTTCTGCATGCAAATGTGCCTTAGTGTAAGAGATACTGGTTTATTTGGTTTACATCTGCATGGAAGCGTACTTTCTGTAGTTTATAAAGATTCAAGAAGGGTAGTCATACCTTGATGAAAGCAGAGAAATATCTTTAGAAAAAAATATGGGTTTATATTTTCATTGAATTTAAGAAAATATTCTTTTGTTTGTGTTTCCCTAGTATATAAATTTTAAATGTATCTGATACACTTCCCAGTGTTCCGTACTTTTGATAGAGACAACGATAGCTGCATCAGTGTGGTGGAATGGGTGGAAGGCTTATCAATATTTCTTCGGGGGACGCTGGAAGAAAGGATTAAATGTAAGGCTTATCTGTATGGTATTATTTAGTAGTAATAATTGAATTCATGACTATTACATTACACATGGCTTTTGTTACAATGTAGTAGTTACTCTTACGAAGCGGTAATTGAGGAGTTTTCTTCTGAATAGTGCAGTCAAACTGAGTTCTGAAATGGCTTCTCTGAGACAGCTTTTTCTGTGTAAACTGCCATTATCTGGGCTGCCACCTTTGTTGCTGACAAACACTAGCATTTGAACTGAAGCTTGTTCTACAGTATGCAGTTTTGACAGAATATATGTTTTTGTATTGACACACAAAATTAGAAAGAAGCAGATGTAGCTGAAGGGTGATTTTGGCTAAATAATACACCCTCAAGCCAACCAAGACCTGTGCCAGCATTCATTTACTGGCAGAATGGGGGCACAGCAGCAGTAGCGTTAATTCTAGCAGTTCTTCAGCTTGAAAGCATAGATGGAAAAACTGAGTCTGTTTGTAAGATGGTCGCGATAACCTCCATGGTAATGATGGAGAAGGACGGGAGAAAAAATAGCAAGAACTTTTGATTAAGAAGCAGATAAAAAAATAGGGGATGTAGGGAAAAGTGTAATAGAAAAAGGAGAATGAGAGCATGTTGTTTCCGTAGTTCCCAGGCTGCAGCATCAGCCATCCCTAATGCACTACATAAATTGATCTGGAAGGTAGCCTGGGATGTCACCGCGCTAGGTTGTGTGCCCTGGATGTAATCCAGTATGTCAGTACAGCTACAAGCAGTAAAATGATGCAGCCCTGCTGTAAGCACTGTGGAGTATACTGAGGCATAGTGATGTACAGTGTTGTCTAAGCGTATGCCAGTACAGTTTTTCACTGTAAGCTGTCTCTGTCAAGGAAAAAAAGGCTCTTGTGTTCCAAAAGTGAAGAGTTTTGTTTGTTTGTTTAAGTAAGTTTCGTGAAGGACAGTGACATTTATTATGATGGTAGATTTCTGATTCGAGGGAGGTAGAAACAATTAGAAGATAAATTAGGCAGATACTCAAAATGCTCTGTTACAGATGTTTCCTCTTTGCATTAAGGAAAACTTCAGTTCTCCATGCTAGTACAGCTTATTCTTCTTTTTCCTTTACTTTTCTAACCCAGCTTCTGAAACAACTAGGATGTGTTCTGTAGGTGCAAAGCTCTTCTGAAACAGACAGCTGGTCCCCGCTGTGGGAAACTGGGATTCTAAACCAGAACCTCGTTTATATTCTAAATTGACACGTTTAGAGAAGTTAAGATCTGTGTTGCTATGGTTTCTGTGAACTGGAGATAATTTATTTGAGCAGAAATAGATTTTAACTATGAAGGGTAAATAGCCAATAACTGACTTTTATATATATCAAAATGTGACACATATTTCTTATACAAATATTATATATGGTAAATGTGGCTCAATGGTTATGGTGTACAACATGAAATTCACATTTTCTGTCTGTAGGTGACAGCTTTAGTGGTGCGTGATATAGTTTGTATGAACTTTACTTTGATTTATCTTTCAAAAAGACTGTTTTGAGGTTTACGACCTGAATGGTGATGGATACATTTCAAGAGAGGAAATGTTTCAAATGCTGAAAAACAGCCTTCTCAAACAACCATCAGAAGAAGATCCTGATGAGGGAATTAAGGACTTGGTAGACATAGTACTGAAGAAAATGGCAAGTACTTTACTCATTGTGATACGTGAGTGTCTTTCAAATATTCATTAACTAAACCTCAGAACGTTCCTGTGAGGCAGCTAAATACTGTGACTGCTTTACAGTGGGGTTCTGAGCCACGTAGTTAGTTACATACCTGAGAAAAACAAGTCTCCTAAGGAAAGCCAGAAATATAATCCAGACCTAATGAGTCCTAGTCCAGTATCCTCACATGAAACTGTTAATTTGTTATATGAATGCATTGTAGACTTTATGTGTAAACTAACACGTGTATGTGTGCATACATGCATGTGCACACCCAGTCAAAACAAAAGTCCAGTCAGAAGCGGAAAATTCAAAAGCGTAATCTGAATTCATTTCAGTGTTAGGCATCTGCACTAGCTTTATTATTAAGTACATTTGTGTTTTACAATTGATCATTAAATGTCTTTATCCAGTTTATATATTCTATTATATTAGAATAGTAACCTCAAGGTTATTAATGTAAAACTTGCCTTACCACAGTTAATCTAGGATGTCCGGATCAGCCAGGGACTGTATTTCGACATTTTCATCGAATCAAGAATGAACACACACATGCACACATGTGCACACACCCTTCTATGGTGGTGTTCAAAAATCTTACTTAAAACCAGGTCTTGAATCCCAACTCCTTTTATTTAACCCTGTGTTTTCTGTTTCTCAAATGCACCCCTTTTGCACACCCTCAGCTGAAAGGTCCATTTTACCCTTAGTTCTTCACAGTGCCGAGTCCAGTTTCACACAGAAAGCAAGCTGTGACTCAGCACTTTGTTATCTTTGGAGCACCTACGTGCTCAGCTTTCCTGCAGGTTGCATCCAGAATGAATACCCTCATGTCTGGGCAGCTGGTAAGTGGACTGTGCATGTCCAAGCACAAGCAGTATCCTCTAGACTTAACGAAATCTTCATATATGTAAGATACATAGACTGATAAATAATCATGTACATAAAATCCTGTTACATAAGAATTTGAGAAAGCTCTGGTACTTGTTTGAAGAATGTCCAGACCTGATCTGGCTCCTGGGCAGTTGCCTGAGCAGGTTATTGCTGATTGCTGCCCATGTCAAATAACAACTAATTATTAGATATCCAGAAATGCATTTGTGGAGTCCATCACTCAAAGCAGAAAAAACTGCTCTTTGAGCCTGTAAGTACAGCTGCACTGTGACCAAGCATACGTCTAGTCCCGTGATAACCGTTTTCGTACTTAAAAGCATTTGTAATGAACATGCTCATGCCCTGCCCTCCGCTGTGCTGAGGAGTGTAAAAGGTCGAGCGTAGCCGGCCGCTTCTGTTTCTCTTAAGCATCCAGCAGCAGGCGTTCCTGATCAGGAACCTTTGCCTGCATAACTCCTTGCCCCTGCTTTTCTGACCATTAGAACCTGTGCTCCTTGCATGTTCACCAGCTTGATCTTCAAAAGTTTTGATTTGGCCCTGTGCCTTGAACACTAGTTGTATCCATCCATATACCTGGGTGCCGTGATTTTATGTGGTTTAAAGAAGTACTTATGCTCACCGTAGTGTTTGTTGGTGTTTTAAGCTGCCATGACAGTAGAAACAGGAGGTGTTCAAATTGCAGAAATACTAAAAACACAAGGATGCTTTTTCCACCCCAGAGGAATCCTCTGCTGAGATTCTGCAGTACGAAAGCAGTGGGCTGGCATCACCCTACTCCACCGTATCCTTCTGGGTGCTGCCCGTGACAAAGACAGGGCAGAAGTATGCCAACTGTAGAAACCACTAGGGTAAAGTATTTCCAGTCTCAGGAATAGTGTGTAGGTACACTCATGATGTAAATACATCTGCTGAGTATATCCTAATGTTCTCGCTTACGTTTATCTTGGTGCAGCTGTGCTGGAGATTTGTCCATGCAATTCTCATCTCAGCCTCTTCCCATGTTAAAGTTTTCCCTTCTCTGGAATTCTTTTAGCAAAGCCATATGAGATAGTTGAGCTTTATGCCTTAGGTAGAGGCAAATGATAAAGATCTTATCTGAGCAGAGACCGATGGCCCAAAGAAAATTATTTTTGTATACACTCAAACTAAAAATAGAATCCGCGTGAATGTCTGTTAAACAAAAAGACAGTTGCTACAAGTGATCCTCCTCTGCTGAAGAGTTCCCTTCCTTTTGTAGGACTATGATCATGACGGCAAGATTTCCTTTACGGACTTTGAAAAAGCAGTCAGAGATGAAAATCTTCTCTTAGAAGCCTTTGGACAGTGTTTGCCAGACATAAAGGTACATCAACCTTGAGTTTAAAAAAAATGTGCAAATACTTTCTGGACTATTGGTAAGGAGATGTATGTATTATGGCATTAGCTGTCATTGCATGGGGCCTGCTGAAGCCAACTGAGAAGTGCTTCAGCTGTGAGATAGCATGTGCTGAGTCCATACCTACCTTTCATGGCACCAGTGTTTCCTTGCAGTCAAACACTGGTGCCAGAGAGCGTACGAACACAGCGTTACTCAGTGTTTGTCTGTCCGGGGCAGCAATATAATGAATGATCCTCAGTGAGCACCCTCTCAGACTAAGAAAATGAGACTGTTCCCTTGAATTGTTTATCCAAAAGCTTTCCAGAAACCCAGCTTCTGTTTTTCTTTCTTCAGTGCCACTGTAGATGGCAACGCTGCCATCACCTCACTTACAGCCTCTTCTGGGAAAGGCTAGTAACTTTCTGAAAAAAAATACCTTCAGAGTGTTCATCTCAGAGTGTGGCGCTGCTGTTTTTTAATTAGATCTAACTGGGCTTTATTTGTTAGCAATCCATCTAATTCAGTTCAGATTTTTTTTTTAGCAGATGGTCATTTACAACATGCTCATTTCCTCAGTGTTAAGTTCAACTGCGTAGAGCATTTCTGCTCTGTAACAATTTTTTTCCTAATCCAGTAATCATTATTCTGTTTGAACTGCATGCCATTTTTAAATGCTGAAAGCTGTGCCTTCATAAAGATAAGAAGAACAGAATTCTGGAATACACGCACTGATTCCTAGACTGCTGGAAACATGGCAAGTTTTCAGTTTCTAGAAACCTGTACTTCCTGCTAGCTCACCTACCTGGTAGGCTGGGGGACGGGCAGAAAGCATCGTGTAGCCACTACTGCAGGCATTTCCATTTCCAAAACACCAGACTTCTCCTGGCAGGCTGTCAAAAGACTTTCAAGGGTTTGGGAAAACCCAGTAAGTACTCTATTTTTTACACCAGTGAAAAGCTTTTTTAAAATTTCTGAACAAAATCTACATTCACTTATCAGCATAGACTTGTTTTCTGTCAGTGTTGGTGATAAAGCAGGTACACAATTCAGGCTAATCATGGCAAGAAATGGAAAACTCTGCCTGTTTCTTGCTTCCACTATGTGTCCCCTCTGGTCTGTACCCTGCCCATCTTTTGCCTTTTTACTAGGTCTCTAGTTTCACTGTTGAAAGAAAACTATTTACATGTCCTTTCAAGCCCGAAAAGCAACAAATAGATGTTGGCTATCAGCTTTACATGTAGAAAACCCATAGTTTAGTAGCTGGCGTTATGTTGGGGAATTTTAATTGTACCCCTTCACATAAATTAACACTCATTTGTACTTAAATATATTTTAAAAAATGTAACAAACAACGTATTGGACAGACTCCTACCACCATAAGTGGTTCTACAAGGCGTCTGCAAAGATGCGCCACGAACCGATCCCTTGTACGCGCTTGTCCAGCACCAACCCCGTGAGCGTCAGCACGGGGCACCTCAGCCAAGCGTTGGGTCCATCCTCCAGCGCCCATTCTGCTGCCGAAGGCGGCCCCCGAGCGCTCGCTCCCGCTCCAGGACTGTTACAGTGCAGTGCTGCGGGGGATTTGTTACCTCGTCACCAAGGGAAACTTCGCTCCTTTACGTGAAGTCATCCCCGTCTCTGGCATTCCTGCTTCCACCCAGTTCAGCGTGGTCTGCAGAGGGACCGCTTTGCCCTCCATGCCAGACTGCTCCTCGGTCACGCGTTACCACTGCTGAGCAGTTACAAATTGAATTTCCCCTTCAGTTATAACTTCAAATGCTCTGGTCTCTCGGTGATGACGCCATTAGGGCTATGCAATTACCTCTTCTAAGCTAAAAACCGAGGTATCCTAAGCGTAAGGACTGTCACTGCTTATGCGTTTCAGTTGAGCATCTTTTCTGATTAAATTTAAATCCTTTAGTTAACTGAAAATGAACTTCTTTGGTTTTGTTTTTTCTTTCTTTTTTTTTTTTTTTTTAACAGAGCAGTATGGCATTTGAACAGAAAACTTTCCGGGAAACTCGTAAACTGTAACTCCAGCTCCAAGTGGACTGCTGTTGTACGAGGTTTCATCTTCACCATTCTTCATGGTAGAGTAAAAATAGGAGCAACTTGAAACTGTTACAAAGTTTAGTATTCCTTTACTGTAAAAGCTACTGAATAAATAGAATTTACCTATATTACTCCAGCTAAATATAGTTCTTCAATGAGTTATGAAATATATTACGGTATGAGGTACACAGGACAAGACCGTGACAATAATACATTATACTGGTTTGTTCATTCCAAGAAACAAATTGATACAATTTTTAGCAGGGAATTGCTTGGAAATACAGTTTTATTTTTGACATAAAAAAATAAGTATTTTAAACTATATCCTTTAGAAAAGGACTGTTGGAAGATGCTGCCAGCAGTATCTATATTCTTCTCCTCTGCTTTACAAGTGGTTTGGCTGAGCTACTCTCTGGTTTCTCCAAAGACGTTCTTGAAACAGAATCTGCTACCTAAATTGGGAAAACAAAACAAAAAAATCTTGGAAAACTGTAACCACTCCTCTTTTATGCCAGTTTTAGAGTAAGGCCATGTCTCCAACATTTGAGTATTGGGAGGGATATACTACTAGAATCACACTTGTATTGAATTTTCCTGCAGAAAAAGGTAAAAAAATAACACCAAAGGCAGCATTAAACACAAGAGAAGTGAAAGTTAGAAAACAGAAGTTTTAGTAGTACCAGTTTTTAATTTTAACCCCACAAACTGATTTCAGATACTCAGTGATAGAGTGTTACATATTTTATCACCCCTTTCCCTACCAGAGGTGTTTTCCAAGTAAGGTTTAGTATCTTTTTTAAACTCGGGTATTTCAGGAAGGAAAGAGAAAATGCGTGTTTTGACACATACTCTAGAAATGTATTTAATATAAGGGGTGGTGGTTATTTATCAATTTGACTGCAGATAAGCTCTTTCAAATCAGTCTAACTAGTTATAGTCAAGGGAGCTTTTTCATATCTTAATTTAAATGGAGAGTTTTATCAGGAGCGTTTGACCTGCTGATTCAATATCCTCCATAGAAGGTTAGGTACCTTAAGACATGCTGCTCAGCATAGAATTCATGGTTCTGTATATCTTTATTGCCACAAGAAGCGTTGGAGTAAAACTACATTCAACTATGACTTCATTATTTTTCACTCCCTTTCAATCAGAAATGAGATACAAGTACCACACTGGAGTCAGCAGGACTACCTGCCAAGTTATCGTGCCTCCCCACATGGGGAAAAAGGTGCAGTTTACTAAAAATCAGTTAGGGCCATGCACTTACATTTCTACTTTCTGAAGTGTAGTGTGAGAGGTATAGAGTAGAATGGCCTGCAATATTCTGTGTTATGAAAGAATTAAGTAGTAAAAACGCTAGCTTTAAGTGGCAGATGAATTGAGAAGACTAAATGTTGAATAAAGTTATCTTATGGTCTCTATTTTTTACGGACAACAACTGCATAATGTATATGTTTGAAAATACCAGAACTTTCAGAATCCATACCTCTTTCAGTTTATTTCGAATTAATGTAGCTGAAGTATTCAGTGAATCATCATCCATATCCACTTTAGGTATTTCTGGTAGCTGTGGACCAATGATGACTTCAGTATTGTCCGCACTTGTTCCAGTGAGGGAAAACATGCTCCCTTCCTCCCTCTTCCTCTTACGTTCTTGCAGGTGAGTTGTACGAGGCATAAACCTATCAACTCCGTTATCCACCGGACCCATCCTTTGCTGCATTAAAGGAGCTGGTGGAGTGTGTCCTCCCGGCTGTACGTTTAGAGTCAGGGATGCGCTTTGGCCAGAGTACCCACAAGTTTCAGCACAGTTGTTACCATACTGGGGAAACGCCAGCAGGCTCTGATTACGATTCCCAGGTGGATACCCTGTGTTTTGGGATACCCTGTGACAACTTGAAAAGCAGGATGGATCCCAGGTACCAGTTGCGCGTGACCCTGGTGTACCCCACAGACAGTCAGAGATCTTTGAGATGGTCTTCTTAGGCCCCTCTACTTTCTTTAACACAAAGCAATCTTTAAAACAACAAAGAAAAGCAGCTTCACTATTTCATGTCATTACTAGTTCTAATGGACAAGAAAAAACATGTAATACAATTACAGAAGCAATACCAGTGACATGTTACTCCCAGCCACCCTTCTGCGACTCTTTTTTCCTAAGTGGCACCTTTCAAACTAAAGCTTTCCAGCCTGGTCCCTCTGCTGGTTTGTGAGGAATGCCTGAGCAGTACTTCAGCAGTTCTTAGAACATGAGGAAAATATTTCTAATATTGCAAATCAATTATTTTTACCTCTAGTTACCATTTCAGAAAGGATAGGCTGTCTTGCAACATTGAAAAAACCCAAGTGTTTTGATGTTAAAAATCAGTGATTTTACTCCCTTTATGTATCCCCATGCAACAAATAACGACATCAAAGTACGTAAGCACAAGAAAGGAGAAGCCTGTGCTTGGCCATTTGCCTATTCCTCAGCTTGCCCAGCCTTCAGTGCTGCCTGGGAACTCTGCAGTCCAGTAGCCGCTGTAAACCCAGTCCATTCTTAGCACTCCTCCAGTGCAGACACGTACACTGGGGAAATTTTTTGCTGAAGGTTCTGGTATAGTCACCTTCCTTACAAACCGTCCCTTTGGGCATGCCTCATTAAGCTGGAACAAGGGCAAAACGATGATCCCAAACTTCCTGCCAGTGCCTGAAATTTCTGATAACATTTTTAAAAGAAAGATGTCTCCATTCTGCTGCAAACATGCTTAAAATGCATCTTTAAAACAGCCGGACACCAGGCATTTTCTTTAATGGGCACTTTAACCAAAACCCCACCCACCACTGCACAGAGATGTTAAGATTCCGTAGGAAATGTAATCACAAACCTCTCTGATTTGTTGCTTTGGCTATATACTTCCTTCTATCCTGCAACTTCTCCCTGGTTTCTTGGACTGTTTCAAATTCTGGGGCATAGCACACGTGCAGCAAACTACCAAAGAAACTTCGTTCGTCCATTTTTTTCTTGGCCACCCTGAAGGGAATTAAATTGTATTGGCAAACCCGAGGATTTTACTTCAACTTTCCAGAATCTTAACCAATTGTAAATAAAGAAGGTGTAAAAGATAAAGGCAGCAAGAGGCAGATACTGCCCTGTCCGATACCTTGCACACTGCAGTTTTTGGAATTTTATAAGGTAAACTTCAGTAAATTGCTCTGCTGGGTACTCATCTAGAGCATGATACTCTTCAATGGCACCATATAATGCAAATTGTTCAACCAGTTCCTTCATTACACCTAATGCAGGAACTCCTTGTATTAGTAAATAACGAGATTCCAAGTTGATAGTATAAACCTGGAAGAAAAAAGAAAAAAAAAAAAAAGAATATTCCAAGATGTTCACATTCTTGTTTTACTGCAAAAGTAACACATTTTCTCCGTGTTGTTGTTCCTCAAATCCTCTCAGGACGCTGAAAACGCCCCTGTACTCTGTTTTGGCTCTGGACTCTTGTAGGGGCAGTCGGTGCATGGTTATCTGGGACCTCTCCATCCCTGCGCGGGGACTGAATTCAAGCTCTTAATCAAAGCAGAACACTAATTAGAGCTGACTCTTCTCTGCCAGGTCAGAGGACGGCCATTTGCTGAGTAAAATCTGCAAGTCTTGGGCCAATTTCCTTGTGAGACTGTCTAGTAACCAGTTAATACGAGGCACTATCAAAACAAGGATAAAAAAACCCCACCGTAAAATCTGTCTCGTTCACGGGCAGAGAGGCCACGCAGGGAAAACGCAAGGAGGGGAAGAAAGAAAAAATAAAAAAAAAAGAAAAAAAAAGACAAGGTATCGCGATTCCTTGGGGCAGATATGTCTGCGCGAAGCTGCCTCCTCACCACGGTGACGGAATGGCGTGTGTTTTTAAGCCCGACAGACACAAACAATGTGCTGAGAAAAGCAAGGTCTTCCCGCAGCAGGTTGAAAACCAAACCCCCAAGTGCCCTTCCCTGCTGCGCGCAGTGACTGAGGCGTGACGGGCGCCGAGGGAAGCCCCGCGACAGCGCGCAGCGGGCCGCGAAGCCGGAAGATGACGGGGATCTCAGTCCGAATTCGTTCCACGTTCGGACGTTAGAACAGTCAGATCGCGTGAGCTGCGCGTCCTTCCCGCAGCACAGCAGGCGCCGGACGGAGCGGCACCCCCGGCAGAGCGAGCTGTCGGGCCGCACTCGGCAAACCGGTCACGCCAACTGCTGTCGCGACAGCGGCTTCCTGCCGCCGCCTGCCCCGCCCGGAAGGCGCCGTTACGGCGCGCCGCTCCCCCGCTGCCGGAGCGCCGGGGGAGGAAGAACCGGGACGGGAGGCCAGGCGGCGCCGGCAACTCGGCCGGCGAG
>Ga0065711_1032591_pt1 | contig 27049 bp, 16 predicted proteins | sample Hoacrofraction12_FD_59098 | JGI IMG/M metagenome (GOLD analysis project Ga0065711, IMG submission 59098) | Hoatzin crop microbial communities from Cojedes, Venezuela - Epithelial fraction 12 v2 (version 2) | ecosystem: Host-associated > Birds > Digestive system > Esophagus > Crop | place... | reverse complement strand
CCGCCGGGACAAGGTCCTCTACAACCTACTGTAGGTGACCCTGCTTCGGCAGGAGGGTTGGACTAGATGACCCACAGAGGTCCCTTCCAACCCCTACCATTCTGTGATTCTGTGAGTGACTTTAGTGAGCAACAGAAATGATTTCAACTGCGGCTGAAGCGCTTGGCTAAGGTCAACTAGACTCCAAAAAAGAAGATAGCATGTAACCGAACACTTGCATGCCTGTGTCATTTGTGAGATGAAAGGTTTGCTGACAGCATGTGAGCTGCAATAGGAGCAGTGATGGTTTTGTGAGAATTTAAGCAATGTTTCAGTCAGTGCCACAATAAGGAGTTGTTGGAAGGCTGTAGCTAGAGAAAGCATACCATCAACCATACCACCAACACGTAGAACTGCTTCCCAAATTTTCAAAACAGAAAGAAAAGTCAGTCTCCTGGATTCTCCTTATTCTGGTTCTGAGGGAGGCTTTTTCGTGTTTTCCTTTAGACTATGTGATTTTACTTAAGAATAGAGATATAATTATCTTCAGTTTTACTTTTTGTTTACAAGGCTGGTGTGATCCTGTGCATGCTTAATGACTTTGGAAGATCACGAACAAAAGAAAGAGCAAGCGTGAAACCAGCTGTTTTGAAAGCCGTTTTATATGTGTTGGATTCACACTACTAGCTAGTGCAGAGCTAGCATCGCCCACTTCTGGGCTTGACGGAGAATCCTAAACCAGATAGTTTAGGACCCACAGTAATGTTTCTGTCTGCCTTGTACCATCTATTCGTGTGTCCCACAAAGCTCAGTTTAGAGTTTTGTAGAATTCTAGAGATGTGATGGTTCTTCCAACTGTTGTGCCGTATTTAGAATAAACTACTTCTTTGGTCTTTGTCATCTCCCAACAGGCAGCCGTGGAGTTTGGGTTTTCACTTTGCAAACAAGTTAGTACTTCAACTCTTCTCTCCCCTGCCTCCGCATTTTCTGGCTCTAGAGATTTTGGAATCCACATCATTACCATGTAAATGCTACTAAAGCCATGTCATCTGCCTTTCCTGAACATGCAGGTATTCAGGAGTAAAATTACCAACAGGGGGTTGTGCCTTTTTTCTCTTTAAGCTTTTTAAATCCCCGAGTAAATACAGTGATCTGATTTGCCAGCAGCAAGTATTCATGTAACTTGAGCAGATCTCAGGATCTTTGACAAAAAGCACATGCCATTTAGCCTCTTTCTATGCAGAGGAATTTGGACAATTCATCATTATAGCGAGGGCCGCCTTAGCTGACAGAGGGTTAACTGACCTCCTTCAAACAGGAACTCAACGGTTTGCCTGCAGGGAACATATTCCATGGTGAGTTGACTACTTAAGCACTTTCGATGTAAAGTAAAAACAATCTCTTGTGTCAGGGTATAATCCAAAGAACAAAGAACCATTTTGCTCGATTGTGCAGGCAGCAGAAGTTATTTTTGTCTCTTGCCTATCATATTCACATTGTACAAGAAAGTCATTTTGTTGAGGAGAGCGACTTGTTCTGCTGAGGCTCTTTGTGTCGTTTTTGAACTGCAGACCACCACTGTGTTTTGGCATGGAAGCACACAATGTACAATCTTGAAAACGGCTTTGTGTTTTGCCCTTTTTTCAAGGGGGCATGTGCTTGGGGTGTGTGAATTGATTTATGGACCTTTTTGAGCCATTAACTCCCTTCAAGGATGCCTGGTAAATGAATGTGGAAGTGAAGGCTTTTATCAGGTATTGCAGTCCTTTTCGTGTTCAAGGAACGCGTGCTTGACCTGCTTCGGATGTACTCTGCCACAGTGGTAGGTAGGTGACCTGCCTATTTTCGAGGCCTCTCTTCTTGTTCTTTGCTGCCATCCCTTTATTAAAAGCTTTGCAGGCTGGTGATTTCCTCTGCTGCTGCTGCCTGCATAATTAAGGAGGAGGAGAGGTCAAGTGGCAGCGCGGTTGTGTACGACGTGTGTTTCTGCTTTTAGAAATGACCATACATTTTAAGTTCATTGAGCAACTTCTCTTCATGATGGGTTAGTGCCATTCTTTATTCTAAAAGCTTGTTAAAATGGGTGTTGCCCAAACTTTATCACTCCAGTTTGGCATCCGTGTGGGGCTCCTGGGTCTTGCCTGGCTAGCATATAGATAAGTAGGTGTTCACAGTTACAAAAATGAAATAAGAATGAAAGTCCATTTCAGGAAGGTTTGAACACTAACTCCTGAGCTGGTGCTCAGAGTGTGAAATAATTTAAAAAAGTAAATCCATTATTCATCCTCATTCCTATTTGAGGGTGACAAGCAGTATGTAGGCTCTTGGTTGTTAGCACCCAAGACTTCTCTCTTCCCACTCAGACAGGGCTCCCATGGCCACATTCTTTGTTCTATTCTACCTTGCATTGCCTGACTTTTTCCCATTTTCTGTATACCTAAAACATCAGCCTGGTGCCAGGCTCCTCGATGCATGTCGTGAACGTTTTCCCACCATCTGTGGCAGGAGCACGTCCTGAACCAGGCCCTGTACCTCTGCATAGAAGATCTCTCAAGGGCTGTTACTCTGTAAATTTGTCATGTTCTTTGAAGCCACTTCAACTTTAGCACCCACAGTGTCTTGTGGTAGGGAGCTCCGCTGTTTAACTAAGTGCTTTTATTGTGTTGTTTGTGGGAGGTGCAGGGGAGGGTGGTTGGTTTTTGATCTACTGGATTCCTCAGTTGACCCCTACTCCTGCTCTGGAGGAGGCAGTAAATGGTTGTTCCTTATTGACATTTCCCATTTCACTCCTGTTTTGCTCTTAAACCCTTTGCTATGTGCCTGCCTGTCATTTCTTTCTGTCTGAAAAGCCTTGCTCTACTTACTCTTCGTTGTAGGAGTGAAACTGGGATCTTTGCCTGCAATTGCTGTCCAGTTGACATCCAAACATTGCAAGAGGAAGTGTCCGTCCTCGCGCCATTGTTGTGCCTGTTTCTGAGATGTACAAATCCTGGTTTCCCCTAGAGTTATTTCCCTGTCTCTCTCCCCTTTCACTCTCAGCACTGGTTCCCCCATACCCAAGCAGACACATCCATAAAGAGCTTTGTATAATCCAGACACAGACCCCTTCTATACTCATCTCACCACCTCATTATAATCGAGTTAGTATTTTTTCCTCCCTGCCAATGTCAACATCGTTTCCCTCACCATAGCCTTGACACATACCTTCTCCTTCCAGCATGTGATTGCAACCCTCATGGCATCCAGACCCCTCAGTGTGACCGTGCCACCGGCCAGTGCATCTGCAACGAAGGGGTGGAAGGGCCGCGCTGTGACAAGTGCTCCCGGGGCTACTCGGGTTTCTTCCCCGACTGTGTGCCGTGCCACCAGTGCTTTGCCCTCTGGGACGTGATCATCAGTGAGCTGGCTAATAGGACCCAGCAGTTCCTGGATAGGGCTAATGCCCTGAAAATCACTGGAGTCACTGGCCCATACCAGCAGACGCTCAACACCCTGGAGGAGAAGCTCAGTGAAATTAAAACCATCATTGCTCAAAATCCAGCTGCCGAGCCCCTGAAGAACATTGGGAATCTCTTTGAGGAAGCAGAGTGAGTATGGTCACAGTTCTGTGGTAAGTCTAGCGTGGGAAGGAGTGGGAGTGCCAGCGAGCTGGGATTTACTTGAGTGACTGATGTCCCCATGCTGGGCTGAGGACACCCAGCTCCACTCTGCCAGATGGGTGAGGTGCACTGCGGCTTGTAGCGGTGGTGGAGCACCTCGCCGTCCTCGGCACTGGTGGTGAGCACCCATCCCAGGAGCAGAAACCTGGCCTGGGAAGGGAGTCGGAGCACAGCTGCTGTGCTCTGGGCCGGGTTGTCTGGCTCCAGCTGCACACCAGGCAGCTAATTACTGCCAGGCAGCTAATTACCACTCGTGCTTGCCTTGCGCTCCCCCGGGGCAAAGGACAAACACTGCTATTGTGTGAGAGAATGAAGAGGAGAGAGATTAAATTCCTGGATTTCTGCGTGTAGCCGATGAGTTGGAAACTTGGGCTCCTTTCTTCACTCCGAGTGTGAGGGGGGAAGCACTAGCTTTAGAACAAGGATTGTTTCCATTTTTCTCAGGGTAGGAGCCTTGTATTTTGTTTTAGGGCTAAGCACACAAAGGATGGTAGTTTGCACTTATGGAGATGGGGCAGTTTAACATCAAGTAGGGTTACAAATGCTTTCTAGCCGTGTGTGCCACTGCTCAGAGCTTGTTAGAGCAATTGTAAAGGGGACTGCACAAAGCAACGGGGCGCAGATGAAAGCACAGATGTCTCAATCAGGGATAGCTTGTGCCCTGCAGCTCCCTCCCTCCAGCTGCAGAGCTGGGGGTTGCTGCTGCGCTCAGGCTCTGCGGGTGCTGAGGAGCTGCTTCTCGCTAATGTGTATATAAGTACGTGTTCTTGCTCCTCTCTTGTCTGTATAGGAGTAGTATGGAGCTTCAAAGGACTCCTGGAAAACAGCAGGCTGTTGGGCTGTTGAGAGAACTGCAGATTGATCACAGAGCTTACATACTGCCTGATTCTTTCAGAATGAGGAAACACTGGGATTGGAGGGATCACCAGGAATGGGAACAGCTTCCTATGCCCACTTCTGTTCCGGAGCAGCATTGATGTGTAGCGTACACTTGCCTTTCCTTTTAGGGTATTCCCCCTAGCTAAAGCCTGCTCCGTGGCTCACGGAGGCCGTGCTGAGGACGGAAGGTTTTCCTTCATAGCCCTCAAGAAATGGCTGGTGAGGGGGGATCTTTACAGAAAAGTTAAAAGAATCCATTGTGTTAAAACCAAGGCTTTCCCCCCTGCTTCCTGAAATTCAAGTCTGTCCCATGAGCTTGTAGTAATCAAAACTGCATTTGTAGCTGTGTGGGATGGGAAGCAAATTATGTATGGATCATAGCAGTCAACTCTGACCTATGCAGTTGCCATGATACAAGAGCATTACACCAGTCCTCTGGAATCTGCCTCCAGTTAATCTTACACAAAGCAGCTGTTTTCTGAGCAATTTGGTGCTTTGAGTTTATAAACGTGCTGTAGATTAAAAAGTAGTTTTGTATGATAAAGGAAACAAAACAGCGTTCTAGGTAGGCATGTTGTTACAAATCACTTACAGCTCCACCGAGGGAGGACCGGTCCTGCCGTGGGAGAAGCTCAGCGCGGCTCTAACCACCACTCTTCGGTGAAGTGAAGCACCGAGGCTTACAGCCCTTCCTCCTCCCCTTGTTGAGTCCTGTGCCTCTGTTTTACAGAAAGCTGGCAGGAGATGTTACAGTTAAGATAGCCGACATACAAGAAAACCTGTCAGCCTTAGCAGTGAAGAGCAACAGCACAGACACTGACCTGAGCGCGCTGGAGACAGATGCCAAAAGCCTAGACCGTGTCGTGAAAGAACTTGCAGAGCAGCTAGAGTTCATCAAGATCTCTGATGTTCGAGGTAAGTGTCGCAGGGAGGAGGAGAAAGCAGTGGGGTGGCCAAAGATTTAATTAGTGCACCGTTTTAAATACCGGGTTAATCTTCTAACTTGCAATAAAACACAGTTCCTAGGAGGGCAGCTTCTTTCTTTGCAGAGTTGCTGATGCAGCAGGAATTTTGTTTTGCCCCCTCACCCCCTCTCTCTCCCTCTGCACATTGCAAAGTTGGGTTAAGTTCTTGGGGCACAGAGTTGTCTTAAAGGCTCTTGATTAACGCATTTTAGATGAGACACAACAGCTTTAAGTGTGGTAGATTCCAAAATACACCTGGACGTCTCCCTTGCTCTCCCCAGTCTGTTAAATTGCTGTTTCTGGTTGGAAAAACTACCTGGGTCTTGGTGACTAAGAGCACACCGTAAGGGCTCTGTTCTTCCGAGCCGCCCGCACCTTCCATGCCCACTGGCACACTGAAATGGGCCAAGAATGAAAATTTGCTGGAGAACGAGGAACATCAAACATCACCAAATTCTGTGGAAATTTTAAAAGCTGACTTCATTCCAACTTGAAACAAAGGATTTTTTGTTTTCTTTTGAATTTCCTGCTTTGCAGGAAGTCTGCGATTGTTTCCAGTGAACGTGGGGTTTCGCAGAGCGAGGCAAGTAGGATGTAGAATGGGGGAGTCCCTGACTTGTGGCATTCTGCAGAGGAAAACTGCCTGAGGTGCAGAGTGTGGCCGCCCCCGCGGAGTCCCTCACACCCGCCCAAGGCCTCTCCAGGAGTTGTCCAAAACTAACAGTTCCATAAATCAGCATCTTTCATCAAGCTGTTGTTTCCTGGGAAGGCTCTGACCAGTTTCCAAGCAGTGACTCCGTAAGCCAGACATCCTAGGGCAAGCAACAAGAACTAATGGGATAAGTGAATCCTTAGAAAACAGACTGGTGCCCTATAAACCGAAAAGGCTGGATCTCCTTGGGCCCTCGGGGCAAGCAGAATTCCGTCACTAGGGTCAGAGAAAGGCTTAACTTCAGAATCCAGCAAACTTGACACGCTGTCAACCAAGCAAAAGAATTAACTTTTTTTTTCCCTTCCCCCTAAACCAGGCCAAATTCTGTCATCTTTGCAATGGCCCTGAATATAGCTGCAGAGGGTAGTGTTTCCTTTACCTTGATACGTGTATCGCTAATCCTGATGTGTCCTCTGCCAACCACCATAGTATAAATTACTTTGAGTTAGTTAACAAATTTCTGAGCAGCTCCATCTGCTTTCTGCAGGGGCCTTGGACAGTATCACCAAGTATTTCCAGATGTCCCTGGAGGCAGAGGAGCGGGTCAATGCCTCCACTGTCCTCCCCGGTAGCGCCGTGGAGCTGTCGGCGCAGACGCGGCAGGAAGTGGAAGACTTAATCAGCGAGAAGGAGGCCCACTTCAAGGCTAAACAAGAGGAGCAGTCGCGCCTGCTGGATGAACTCGCAGGCAAGCTGCAGAGCTTGGACCTCTCCGAAGTGGCTGCGAAGGTATGCGGCTCAGAAGCGCTGGTATAAAACCTGTGGCAAAAATAAAGGTGGGGTTGTGACGAAGCGACAGGCAGGGAGGAGCTGTTTAGAGCTTGACAGTGTGAGATACAGTTCATGCATGGAAAGTGCACGTTTCTTGGATAATGGGGTGTTTTGTGGGCTAGAACAGGGCTGTTTAGTCAGTGGGCTCTGAGACCTGCTGGCTTTCAGGCACCAGCCCTTCCTGTTGGTCTCTGTCCTACCCCTCCCCAGCCCTGACAGAGCACCCATCTTTTCACCACTCTGGCTCTAACCCAAAGCCCATTGTTGGGGACAATGCTCCCACATGCAGAAAAGTGTTTCAAGTCTGCTGGACCCACAGCCGTCCTCTTAAGCCTGTCCTCAGTTCATGTGCTTGCTTTCTCTAGTCTCCCCTCTCCCTTTCTGCGGCTCCGTAGGGTACGTGCCGTGCCTATGCAGCGCCCAGCCAAGCAGCACCTCTCCTCCTCCTGCCGACGGGCTGCCCTCCTTGGCATCACCACGCTCCCGTCCTCCTGCTTGAGACAAAGCAGAACTTAGAGGGAGCTGGAGTCAAAGGGCATTTGCTCTGTTGAAGCTGCTTGCTCATCTGTAAACATGATCAAGGGTGGCTTTTTCTTGGGAGAGGCTGGGTGTTCCCTCAGTTTCACTTTGAAGTCGGCCAGCTGCATTCGGAGAACAATCCTGCGGGAAGGTGGGCTGCGGGGTCTGCTCATTAACTCCCCTGGGCAGGCCAGGCCTGCCAGGGAGGACCGGTTCTTCACACGTCCCACGTCCTTTACAACCACGGCCATCCCTCCCCCAGCCCTCCTTTTTTCTCTTTTTGTTTAGCTTCCCCTCTCCTGCACTCCCACCTAACTGTTCTTGAGGACTGAACATCTTGGGTAGATGTTTATCAAGGCCATAAACACCGAGTTGCTTGGAGGTGTAATCACGGGACACCAAAAAAAAATAAAAAAAATGTTTTTGCTTTCTAGCTACTGCTGCATTGCTTGCCAAGCAGGTAAGAGGGACTCATTTGCACTTCACAGGAGCCAGCTGCAGCTAACTTGGCACAGCCCCTAGGTTTCCCCAGAGAGGTTTTTTGGCTGCAAAGTACGTTGGTTGGTGACTATCATTTGGCAAGAGGGGTGGGGTGGAAAGGGAAAAGAACTTCACAAGAATGAGGAATTTCTCAATTTTCCCTCTGGCTGAAACAACTCCCGAGTGATTTCATTGTCCAAACAATTGAGCAAGTAGTGGATAATTCTCAGTACAATGTTGTGATTGAAATAGTTTTGCTTTTTTTTTAAAAAAAGTCTACCCTGAAATCTTCCATGGGAACACAACCTTGACAACAATTCACAAATTGGAAAATGTTCTGGAAAGATGAGATCGGAGCAAACATTTGGTGGAAGGGAATGGGACAGCTTTCTAAGGGAGATGGAAAAAAGTTTCCTGTTTAACTTGGAGCATTTCAGCTTCTATTTCATTTCTAGGGCATTAGAGCAAAGGAAAAGACACTACCCTGCACCAAACCCTTTCTTCCTTGTAAAGTAGCTCCTTGGGCTGGCTAGTTTTTCCTCCAACAGTAGTGAGGGCTGAAGACAGCAGTAGCTTCCAGCTTGAAACCAAACAGCTTTCCAGTGAAAGATGATGCACGAGAAAAGCAGATGATGAAAGCAAGGCAGGGCTTCCCCCATAACCTCCAGCCACTTCAGCCTCAGGGAGCTTTGTATTTGTAACCAAGCTAAAGGCAGGAAGGTGCAGGGGGCACAGAAGAAGGATTAAAGTTACGCTGGTGTGGACCTGCTGCAGGAACCACCTCCAGCTCGCAGCTCTACTTCAGCTTCCTTCCCCCCCCCGCGGCACTCGGGGTGCTGCTGCAAGGGGCGGAAACAACGCAGTGTTTCTGTTGTGGTAGAGCAGCAACCGACTCCATCCCCCTCGCAGCTCAGCAATGGAAATAAAGCCATGCATGTTTCCCTCGTCTACCTGTCTCTGCAGACGTGCGGCACTCCAGCAGGAGCCTCTTGTGCCGAGTCCAAGTGTGGTGGTTTAAACTGTCGAACAAAAGAGGGACAGAAGAAGTGTGGAGGACCCGGCTGCGACGGGCTGGTGACCGTAGCTCACAATGCCTGGCAGAAAGCCATGGATTTTGACAGAGACATCCTCAGCGCATTAGCAGAAGTTGAGCAACTCTCCAGAATGGTAATATGCCAAATCAATTGTTAGACATTAAAAAAATAAAGCGTCTTAGCTGTAACACAAGTTTAGACGCTAGCTGACAAAGTATGTGCCTGGCTTTCTTCAAAACGCTGCTTCTCAGTTGCATAACTTCGTCATGCTTGTAAAGATCCTCAGAAAGGGAGCTTGCTAGGGTGAAGCTTCTTGGATAGCTCTAAACATTAGCCTGAGTTGTTTAAACTAGCATCGGTGGTATGGATCATGGCCAGCTTTTTAAAGTGTTCTGTGAGTTTTATAAGAAAAAGCATTTCTCGTTACTGTTACCTCTGACTCCAACTGAAGTTTTGTTTTAAACCAGGCCTTAAAAGCATAAGTAAATATGCAATCAAGCCTTCTCTTCTCTTCTTTAGGTTTCTGAGGCAAAGCAGAGAGCTGATGAAGCAAAGCAAAATGCCCAAGAAGTTTTGCTCAAAACCAATGCTACAAAAGAGCAAGTGGACAGAAGCAATGAAGATCTGAGAAATCTTATTAAACAGATTAGAGACTTCCTAATGCGTAAAAAACTTACATTCAAATTGTATTTTAATTCTGGGTTTGTGAAAAGTATCTTTAGCTCTGAATCATCCTCCAAGGGGTAATGCAATAGTTGTGTGTCACCCCCCCTCTCCCCTCCTTCAGCCCGACTTACTGTGTATGATGAAATCTGGAACCAAGTAAAAACCAAGACAATAGGAAAGTGAGAGCAAACTGCAGCATGATGTGGTGTTCATTTCAGCTGAGGCTGCTGAACTGCTGTAGCTTGCCAAATGTGTTCAGAAGTTCTGGCTAGAAAGACAAAGTACTGTTAAAGGGAGGAAAGTCAAAGTCAGCGAGTTTATCTCTCTGTAAGCAAGCAGGTAGAGGTTAAACGAGGGCCTTGTTCGCTAGCAAGCGGCAGCACGGCAAACCTGTTCCTTCGCTGTTTGCACAAGGCTGAGTGTACTGTTAGCACGAATACAGTTGTGGGCAGCTGTTGGCTTCGGCTCCCTCCCGCAGCCCCAGCATGGTGTAGCTAATCCCTGAGATCCTCAGATGGCTTCCAAGATTGCTCTGCCAGCAGGGCCTGTGCACCTGCTGGGCCTCTCCTGAGAGGGAAGCTTCACCCAAAGGAAGCAGTTTTAACATCTTGATTTTCTGTAAGTCTGGGGGAGGAAGTTTTCCCATGATTTTCCTTCTTAAGGGAGCAGTTGGACAAGAATTTGAGTACCAACACTTGACAGGGGGAAGCTTTTACTTAGATTTTTGTCATTTGTGTCCATCTACTAGAAGATAGTGCTGACCTGGACAGCATCGAGGCGGTGGCTAATGAAGTGCTGAACATGGAGATGCCAAGCACTCCCCAGCAGCTGCAAGCCCTGACAGAAGACATTCGTGAGCGCGTGGAAAGCCTTTCTGATGTTGAGGTCATTCTGCAGCAGAGCGCTGGAGACATCGCCAGAGCCGAAATGCTACTGGAGGAAGCTAAAAAAGCAAGGTGTGCAACCCTGTTCTGTGTTACCTGCTTTCAGTCACCGAGAGCTTGAACGACTTTCATTCCATGGTATCGGAAAAGGCAGGGTTTAGCTTTCCCTGATGTAGATTCTCATCCCTTCACTAAGCGGCAAAAGTGGCCCTGTGTGGTTCTTTTTCCAGGTCCAAGTAAAAGCATGTTTACTGTTAACATAGTTTTGCTCCACAGCAAAGGTGCAACAGATGTTAAAGTCACGGCAGACATAGTGAAAGCAGCGCTGGAAGAAGCTGAAAAAGCTCAGAATGCAGCTGAAAAAGCCATTAAACAAGCTGACGAAGATATTAAAGGAACCCAGGACCTGCTGACCTCGGTGAGAGCTTTATGAGTATTTTTTAAGATACAGAAACAGCACCAAGTTTGGTATTTCGAAATGGATGTAAGCCTGTCTAGGGAAGACTCTTGGCTACCACAAATCAAAGACTGCACTTAATGTAAACCATTCTTGCCTTCTCATAGACTTTGAGTTAGCACGCCAGATGCTAGGGGACCATTTGCTCTCAGAGAACCCAACAAAACAGAAGGCTTTCCTCGCCCCACATCCTGCACCACTGAAGTTAAGTGGGCAGGATCATAGCCCTCCAGCGCAGCAGGGGTGCAGGATCCCAGACAAGTCGTACCTGTCACCACATTGGTCGCGCATTGGTGTAGCCACGCTGTCAGTGCCATCCACCACTGCAGCGCGGGACTAAAATAAGTGAATGCTGGATTAAAGTGGTAGTTCGCAGCTTCACAAGTCCGTCACTACATGATGGAGTCAAATGTCAAAATTCAGTTCTGCCTGTAGGCAACTCTGGCATATGTGTAAGACAATCAAGTATTTTTTTAACCATGTTCCTTAATGTTTTTTTAGCCCCTTATGTACTTTATCTTCAAGCAGCAGCTCTTTCATCCTGACTGCTGTTGGCCATTTGTAGCAAAACTAAACCACTGTTTTTTGTATCAGAATTAATTAGTTGGTCCGGGCTTTTCCAGAAGGCTCACTATTATATTCAGTGTCTTTTGAAAATTTAACTGTTGTCCCTCTTTTAGATTGAATCTGAAAATGCAGCATCTGAAGAAACACTGAACAATGCTACCTTACGTCTATTTGAGCTAGAGAGGAGCGTTGAAGACCTTAAGCGAAAGGCTGCTACAAATTCAGAGAATGTGGATGATATAGAAGAAAAAATTGTTACTGCAAAACAAAATGCTGAAGAAGTCAAAAAGGTGAGAAGCTCAGGGAAGATGCTAAGGGAAAGCAAAAAAAAACCTCTCTCACTCCAGGTTTGGCTAAAGCAACATTAGTGAAAACAGGTGATCCATCTCATTTATTGGTCAGGTACTGGGGACAAAAAAACCCCCACCCACTTAATGCTTTTACCAAAGATAGCTGCTTTTTACTTACTTTGGTACCAGATCCAGAGACTGGGAAGTTTTCAGGTTCTAAAAGAGCTGCAAGGAGCCTGTCATGCTGTCAGCCTTTCACAGATTTGTTTCTGTCCGTCAGCTTTCCTACCTGCCACAGGAGACCTGGTAATCATTTTTCCCCTTCCATCAAGTCTTCGTGGTTCAGTGTCAATGATGGGTTCAGGACAAACAGCTTAGCATTTGCCATATACAGAATCAAGTGACAAGAAGAATGGTTAGCTTAATATGAAACCAGAGTCATTTCTAAATATCAGAGACACAAAATTTGCTCTGTGACTGGATGGCGTTGCTCCCAATGTCTGCTGCACACCTTCGTAAGAGCAAAAGAATGCTCATTAACAAAACAGTTGACAGGTCTGCCAAAGGAAGTTTCATGGCTCTATAGTTAGCCCATCAGTCTCTAGAAAGGCATTTTCTGCCAGGAGAGATGTATTATCCATCAAACCAATTATTTCCAAACACTAAGTAGTATTGCAGGTGGCTGTCCAGTAAACACAAGAGACTTCCAGGACTGCTGCAGCTTCTTAACTTGCTTATTGGTTGAATTCAGCTGAGACCTAGGACTTCTTAATCTTAACTTCCTAGAGAAATGCACAGCTGAGAAACCAACCTGATGACTGCTCCAGCACCTTCACCTACACAAACTAGGCAGCTGCTCTCGTTACTGAGAGAGTAACAAGGATATTCCTCTCTAAATGCAAGTGGTCGACCAGAAGCAGTGCCAGTTCCTCACCACGTGCAAGTTTCCAGCTGTACTGGGGGCCGTGACTTCCATTAATAGCAGAATTGTGTGACTGAATCCCACAAATCCTTGCTAAGTGTCAGTGTTAAAGCTGTGAAACAGCCACAGATCTGCAAAAGGGCAACTGATCAGTCTTCACCCCAATTCCTGAAGTCTTGACTATTAAGTAGTAAAAAACCCCAACCCTGTTTCTGCTTTTGTTAACTGAGCTAACAGTCCGCAGACTCTCCTTACACCCGGCTCAGAAAAGATGGAGGGAGGGAGCACAAATTTCCCCCGCGCTGTCTTTTGCGTGAGCTCCATCTCGTGCTTCAATCTGGAACAACAGGTCCTCAATACCGAGCTGAGCGACAAGTACAGGACGGTGGAAGATCTCATTGCCAAGAAGACAGAAGAGTCGGCGGCGGCGAGGAGGAAAGCCGGCATGTTGCAGGATGAAGCTAAAGCCTTGTTGGCTCAAGCAAACAGCAAACTCCAGCTCCTCAAAGGTAAGGCTGTTCTGAGGAGGTAAGCTGTCAGCGTATGAAGCAATGCCGTGCTCTTAAACTGGCTTCTGAGCAGCAGCAGGGGAACAAAAACAGAAGTTACTTGTTACTGAGGTTTGATCTGCTTTCCTTATTCTTATGGACACAACGTAGTCTTTTGAATCAAAGATTTGTCAAAAAAAAAAAAAGCTGAAACTTCAGTGAGACACACACTTCTGCTAAGGCACCTGTCACTGCTGCAGGAACCACCCCAGGGAAGGCCCACAGCTGCCATGCTTAGGACAGGGACCAACCCGTTCAAGCAAGACCCCCGTCTTCAAACAATACTCCCCCTGCCCCAGAAAGCTTATTAAAACAAAAGGTGATCAGGACAGGTCAGTTCCAGTTCACAGATTAGTGTAACATTTCCCATTGCCATGAGAAGTTCACCGAAACAGGAGGGGGCAATCTGCCCATAGCTACCAGGGAGGGAGCTACATTTTCCTTCTGTTTTTGCCAGGCCAGAAACTCGTTCTTCCCCTTAGCCGCTGCTGCACAGTTACAGTGACCCACTGAACAGTCTTAACCATAACAAGCCAAAACATTTCACTGTTCGCTAAAAGCCACCATGCAGCAGAGAATGACAATTATTTTCAGCGCGAATCAAAGTATACTTTGGATTTCCACTTACAGAAACTTATTTCCTTGTTGCCAATACAGCCAGGCTGCATTATTTATAACTTTATAACATCATATTTGCACATGCCTTCTTGCAGTCACTATCATCACCGGCAATTCAAAAAACCTATATACCTGTTGCACAAATAAACCTGCACTGTTTAAGCAGCCAGTTGTCACAGTTTCTCACTGAACGCAACCGAACGCTAAGCACGACCGTGTTAGTTCATGAGCACGACTGGACTGAAGGTGCAGACCGCTGTTCGTGTATCCAGAATCGTGGTAGTTTAACATACATATCAAACGTGACTGGACTGGTAGTGGTAAATTGGATATCACCCAGAATTTAAACCTAGCCTCCCACTCCGGTGAGTTAGAATGCAAGGGGGTTTATTTTCTGCCGAATTCCTCCATCCTTATAACGCAACAGTGTCCCAGTGGTAAGAAAACAAAAAGGTGCCATTCCAGCCCTCCCCCAACCCCCCCATCAGATTCTCTTCCGCAATACAAATAAATTTGAGTAGTAGTTTATCCATAATGATAATGATTTACATTTTACAGCATTAAAACGCCCCTAATTAATGTTTTTCTCCTTCCTTTGCGGACAGATTTGGAAAACACATATGAGAACAATCAAAAAGTTCTGGAAGACAAAGCCAAGCAGTTGGTGGAGCTGGAAGAGACAGTCCGCTCCCTGCTACAGACAATCAGCCAGAAGGTTGCTGTTTACAGCACTTGCTTATAAATGGGAGCAAGAAATGCTTGTGTTCAGGATGGGTTTTACAAGTATTACACAAGTTCTTTTTGACATTACACTAAGACCTGATAAAGCAATCAGGTTTTATGTTGACTTTCAAGTCACAGAACCAAAGACAAGTAACTTTTTGATGTTGAAAAATAAACAGTACTTTTGTATCACTGTATGTACCTAGTATGACTCGTCAAGTTCCTTCCTGTTTTCAGCAGCTGAAATGGTACATCAATTAATCCTTTAACAAGTTGTGTTTTTAGACTGGTTTAGAGATCTAATAAAATCTTGGCTCCAACTACATCATTCTAAATGAGGGCTCCAATTACTACCAAATCCAGGATGGTCACTCAGAACAAAATTACAAGTGAATGAAGAAACACCATCCTTGTGTGGTTGGTTAGCACTTATGCCACAGTACTCTAATAAAAGGGTTATTTACCCTCTGTGTAACATCCATTTAGGCTTGACACTCATTTCATGTCACAGATTGTGGAAGACTTGATATGTGAAGTGGAAACAGGTCCGCGCTGAAGGGGTGAATGTGGTTTTCATTTCAAGCACCAAATTTACATGCTAAACCAAGCCTGGAGGATCAAGCCTCTCTGGAAAAGGAACTACAAAAGTTCACAGGGCACTTACCATGACTTAGTTAAGGAGCTGTACACAGGCAGCTCCCTACAAACAGCTTGCACTTAACACAAGTAAGACTTTTCTCGAAGTGCAAGAGTAACATCCAGTTCACTGTACTTAAAGTTATCTGTAGAACAGTGCACCTTCAGACAACTGTACAGTACTGCACAAACTGATTTACACCACTCATCAGCTACACAAATCAGCATGCAGAACTGCAACGTGCATTAGTACGTCCTGTGAACTCTGACCTGGGGAATGCATCTGCCTCGGTACTCTGATCAGCGCCTTACATAACCTTGGCCAACACCATCAAAAGTCAGTCAGGACATCACTGGCAGAATGTATCACCACCTAAGCAAACTGAAAAGCAGTATGTTTAAATAAATAATTACCTCTAAGCTCCACAGGTAACAAATGCTTCAGCAAAAAATCCATCACAGGAACTGATTACATACCAGCATCCTACACTGTTTCACTGCCAGCATACTTAGAGGCTGTTACAAAGACAATTTGCAAGCTTTGCAATATTCAGACTTAACAGCAATCATCAGCTCATTGACAGGTGGCTCAGTAGCTCACCTTCCTTTTGCCTTCACAAACACCCTTTGTACACTTAACTAGAACAGGAATGATAGCGAGGCAAGTAACACCACAGTAACAATTTTAAGGCCTTGAATTTTATTTTCAAGTGTCTGGGAAATTATAGTCTCCAGTATAATTTTAGTAGCATTCTTGATTAAAGTTTCCCCGACTTTCCAAACTTCATTTAACACGAACAAAATGAGACACGAGAATGCCTCGCTAACTGATGAGCCTCAAGACTGAACTGCAGTAAGACTGCCCCAAGTACCACGGGAGGTGGAGGACGTGGACATAAAGCTGTTTCTGAAAAGAGCGGGGCTGCTGGGAAGAACTTGCAAAAGCACAAGATCATCACTTCATAGCATTTATCCACAGCAGGTAGAAGTGATTCCAAAATGCCAAGATCTATGGGAAGAATCAAGTTTTGCTTCCCTCACTATTGTCTCACCTTTGCTTTCCCTTCAGCAAATTCCCACTAACACTTGAAAGCAGATCCACATCAACTCACTTAACCCAGCACATCCATGCACTGGATTAGCTCAGAACCTGGCGGTAAACTCAGTGAGCTGACATGGCTTAACCACATCTACATTTATTACAGAGTTAAAAAAAAACAAAATGAAGAACAGTATCACTGGTGTTTGTTGATTTACAGGTATCTTAATAAAATGGTAACGTTGGCATATATATATTTCCATCGCTCAGTATGGATAATGGATCAATACTTGAATAAGAAGCTCTAAAGAAAGGTAGAGGTATACAGCCGTCTTGTCTATAAACAGAACCAAGCAGCTTTTGCACCATTTTCTGAATGTACATTTCTCATCTATCGCTCCACTGGCATAATGAAAAAGGACATGCACAATAGCAACAGATATTAAGGTTTTCTTCAAGGCAGAAGAGGCTAACAAGAAGAAATGGCACCCTGCAAAACAGAACTTAAAAGGAGCTACTGGAATGGGCACATCCCATCTACACGATGGGGATCTGCCAAAGATGCCATTTGTTTGTGGGTTTCTTCACTTATTCCACAACCTAGACACTAAAAGAAGTAACGGGACCGATCAGCAAAGAAAACCCAAGATGATGCTCCAGCCATATGAAACATTTATTAAGCTCTCTTCTTACAGAAGAGACAGAAAGAGAGCACAAAAATAGAAAACAGAAGAAGAGAAGAAAGTATGTCTTAATTGTGTGGAGAGCTGACACTGCAGCCTTCACATGTGGAAGGTGCAGAATAACCCTCATGTCACAGCACTTAACAGCAAGCACTGCTTCACTACCCAGTTTTAGCGTTTCAAGTTCAAGAGAGTTGGACAACGGAAGCTTTAAAAACAAAACAGGTTAAGTAGCAGTAAGATTATTTTTCTTTAATCTTTCATTTCTCCATCAGCACTTGATTTTTCCCTTGATGAGTTTTCAATATGAAAACATGATGTGTGGAGAATCACACTCACCGAGTAATTTTCTCTTTAAAAAGTCAAAATAGCTTTAATTGCTCTATACGAGCCCCTCTTCTCCCGACACACTAAGACTACTAGGTCAAAACAAGTTTTGCTACTTGTATGTAAGCAGCAGGTTAAATACTAAAGTTAATCGTTTGAGAAAAAAACCCCACATTTTTGTGCGGAAGTGACAGTGGCATGTGAAGTGCCAGTGGCATTATAAGTGCCAGCATTCAAGGGGTTTAGTCTATCACTACTTCAAACACGAAAACACCAGCTATGCCAGACACTTCTCCAGAGTTTTAACCAGCATACCTCAATCCCATGCAGCAGTGAAATGTTTGAAGAAGAGTTCAGTCAGACTGTTTTTCTGCAACATTCATCATGTAAATAAACATGTAGTTTTAAGTATTTAATTTACAGAGACTGGATAATTCCACTTGTTCCGAACTCTACTTGTTTAAATATCTGATGTTTAAAATGAAGAGATGCATTTAACTCAGTCCTAAAATCCTCAGACTCAGCCTTCCGTAAGGGCCCACACCGTTTTCAGAGATGTACCACACACGTACACGGATGGTCTCCTCCGTTTTAGAAATTGATAGCTTTGCCAAAAGATGCTGCTAGGTTTGCTTCCCTGAAGGCTTCTGACACTGTCTGTAGAAAGCAAACACAAAAAGGTTGAAGTCATAAGTAGTTACATGTAATTATAGCATGTCTCTGTAACCCTGGTGTTCAACACTCCGTTTAGCAAAAACTTACTGGATGGGCATGGCAAACTCTGGCTACATCCTCACATGACGCGCCATATTCCATAGCGAGGGCAGCTTCATTAACCATCTCGCCGGCACCCTGTAATTTAATGGCATTTGCAATTAACACCAATCTTTATGCAGTTGTCCAGGTTCTCCTCAGTCACTAGCAGCTTGTAAATAAGCAGCTTTTGCACTTCAGCTGTGTTCTAACACAAGCCATAAATACATCATCTATTTGGTGACTGTGCTCAAGCCTAGCGTAAATCTAACCATCATTCTTCATGAGAGTACTTCTTCTCTCATTACTGAGGGTTGTGCAGCCTCTGGGCATTTTTCCACTACAAGACAATACCCACATTCTCAAACTACAGCGTACATTGTCGCTGCTAAAGCCTCCCCAAAACTTCAATGCCCTCCTGCAAAGTTAAGTAGATATCTAGATAAACAAAAGCCTGTTACTACATCTGCACTCTCATTTTTATCTGTTGTATTTATGTGTTTACTCAGAGAACATTTCTTTGAGAAGTCAAAAACAGTGAAATCTCCTGTTACACTTTTAGCATTTAGATCCACAATCATAAGATTTTCCCCTCATCCTTTCCCAGTGAAGAAAATTAGTCTGTCTCACACCGATCCATCTGAGCTGTGCTTCCTTTAAGGCATGTCGATTTTTAAAAGACTGACATCATGAGAAAAAATAACTAGCATAACATCTTATTATGTGTCTTCTATCAGAAAATAGGAGAACTGGATTCAAAACAAAAAGCCTATCCACTAGTATATCCATTTATAAGAAGAAAATTTCCTTTCGAGGAAAATGAAGAGCAGTTCTAGTGTTCCTCTTAAAGAAAGCTGTATACAAAGCTGCATGGAAGTGTTTCTGCATACTTCTTTAGGAAAAAAAAAGATTATTTAAAGCTAAGAAACAAAACTGAGGGAGACCAGGGTCTAACTTTGGAATGTGTGGACAGCGGAAGACGACACTTTTCCCAACTAGAATTTTCTGATTACTCATCTTTACAAAGGATTTTTAATCAAAGTCCCATAAGCTACTGACCCCAGATTTGGTGACTGCAGCATAAGTTTACCAGCTTTGCTGAAGTAAGAAGTTGAATGGGAGAAAAAAAAAAAAACAACAATGAAAAAGCCACAGTCTGTTCAGCTCCAGAACTGGAGTCAACAATTTCTGTTGTTCTCTCAAGTATTTGGCAGTACTCATACAACCACCTCAAACACACAACTGGTCAGAGAAGGCACGTAACCCTAGCAATTCTAGGGAAAAAAAATTAAAAATGCTAGGCCTAACACCAAAGTAACAGAAAAATGGAAAGGAGGGCAGGGCTGCCGAAGAGAACAGTAAATAAAAATTACTATGCTAGAATGGTAGAATCAAATCTCCCTTCTTTTTACAAGCACCACTTCTCCTAACTTGACAACTACTTTGCAACCGTGCAGCACTGAGTAACAGACCTTTATAAGGCCGAGACAGCAGCACAATTTACAATACTTACTGCGCCTAAAATGTGAGCACCCAACATCTTGTCTGTTGATTTTTGACTGAGTATCTTCACCATGCCATCTGTGTCAGCATTTGTCTTCGCTCTACTGTTCGCAGCAAATGGAAATTTCCCAATTTTATATTCTACACCCTAAGAAACAGATGTGTTACTGAGTTCATGACCAACAAGAACAAGGTAACCACACAGACAATTTGGTAAGTACAAGAACAGAAGCAACACAAAAATAAAAGATGCATAAAACACACAGAGAAATGCAAAAGAATAACCACCAGAAGGGGTATAAGGGGGCATTGAAACAAACATTAATTGTCAGATGAACAACATTAACTTCACAGAACAGAAGCCATTAAAGAGAACTGTAATCCCTGGGAGAGGGGTGTGCAGGAGGGAATCATTCAATCATACACCGTAAGCAATAAATTCAGATGCAGAAATTCTCCTGGGAAAAGTAGCTAAACCACTGGACAATGAAACCATGCCCAAGATGGAAAGCCATTTTTGTCCAAGAAGAACAACAACAGTACCTCTTCTTTCAGCTGTTCTTCCGATTTGCCAACCCAGGCCACTTCAGGGTGAGTGTATATCACAGAGGGTACGCAGTTATAGTCAATGTGAACTGCTCCGCCAGCCATCCCTTCTACACAAAGAATGCCTTCATCCTCAGCTTTGTGGGCCAGCATAGGTCCAGCAACTACATCACCAATAGCATAGATGCTATCAGACCAATGAAACAGAATGAGACACTGTTTAAAAACATCCTAGCACACCTAGGCTACCTTATATAATAGTCAGTTTGAAACACGTTACTGAAAACTCTGATCAAAACAGATTAAAATACTAAATTTCAAAAGAAATGAAGTGTAAGAGAGCCATTTCCACAGAATGACCACTCTTTCAGAAGTACCAGTGACACGAAATGCACAGCAACTTCTACGTTACAAAACCTCAAAGGCTGACTAAAAAACTTTAGTTCCTGAAATAAACAGAAATCTTGAGTTTTCCTTTCAGAAAAGAAAGCTACATTATGCAATTTTAAAAAGTGCTTTAGTAGGTTAAACTTTTAAAAACAAGAGTTTTGCTTAAAAGAAGTAAGAAGTATTTAGTCTTACTTACTTTGGAATTTTGGTTTGGAACCTGTTATTGACTGGGATTCTCCCCCTCTTATCAAGTTCAATTCCAATATCCTCAAGACCGAGATTTTTCGTAAAAGGACGCCTACCGATGCAAACTAGGAGCACATCACAAGTTATTACTTCTGCCTTGCCACCAGCAGCAGCTTCAACACTACAGAAAAATAAGCAGCAAAAATACTAAGCTGTAAACTTTCAGCACTGTATTTCTCTGACCAGTAACTACCATGATCCAGATGGTGACCTACTGGCTGGATCTGACATCCAGAACACGTGCACGCAGCCTGCCCCATACTTCTGCCTTGTAGGAGATGAGGAGTAGAGGAGGGAGGAAGGGACAGTAGCTCTTACTACATTTGTTAACAACTCTTAGATACAGAAATCCAGGGTATACATCCACTAGCAAGTAGCACGACCTGATAATATCAAATCTGTACAGAAAATAATTGGTGCCGAGCACTTGACACCCAAACTATATATACCTTGGGGTGGGGCAGGGCCATGTATTCTGAGCAAGCTTTCTTCAGGCCCAAGAACCTGTTAGCAGCTGCCCTGCACCAGGTGCATCCCTCAAGTGCATCCTTGTGTTTAGTTGCACTGAGAACAAGTTCAGTTTGCGTGCTCTGAGAGCAGAGTAACCAAAGCATGTAAAGTCTTCAAAGGGTTTGAGCATGGCCATTGAAAGACACTCTGGTGTCATTTCCTTTATTTCTACTCGAAAGCAGTAAAATCTCTGCCATGCTTATGTTGAGACAAGAGGAGGTATGGACAAAATAACCCTTTCAGTAAGCAACCAAGAATTACTGGCTTGAAAATAACTGTATGAACAATTATGGTATTTATATTAATTACACCAGAAGCAAAGATCTTCCATGAAAAGAACGATTTAGAGTTCTGTTTTTATTACTGAACTCATTGGTTTTATACTAGCATGCCTTCAACTCAAGCCAATGGAACTTCTCCTGTACAAGCAATCTAGGACTCAATAAAACCCAAATTACGAGCTCTGTAAGTTACAATACAGGATAAAAATTAAATTTAACTAAAGAATTAAGTTTCATCCTAAATCGATTCTTTTCTGTTTAAAAAATAATATCAGACTGTATTTTTACATAGGTTTGATGGATTGGGAGGAAGAATATCTATGGCATTCCTTTAGTTTTACGTTAAACACTTACGCTACATCAATTTTTCCATCGGGATTCTTGGTAGCACCAGTAACTTTGGTGTTCAGTTTAAACTTCAGTCCCTGTTTCTGAAGAATCCGCTGGAAGTTTTTAGAGATCTCCATGTCAATTCCCATTCCACCAACATGGCCCATGAACTCAACAGCTGTCACATCGGCACCGAGGCGCTGCCAAACTGAACCCTGCAGTTACAACAATATAGGTAAAAAGAGTTTTTTAAAAGCAAACTTCAGATTTCTTTACTCTTAACATTTACCACAGAGTGTAAACTTTTTAAAAGCAGGACAACACCTAACAGCAAACTGATCAGTTTTTACAAATGTTACAGCGTAGAACAAAACAAGACCAACCCTCCCCAGCCTCTCCACAAAAAATGGATTTATCACTGCTTGTTTGCGTACCCAAACTTCAATGACTGAATTCATGGAAGTCAGCTTTTAAAGAAATAGCTAATGAAATAATTGAGTATAAGTTAGGTATGGTTTAGGTTATAGGTAGAGAAAAATTCAAAATCAAAGAATCTGAATGTAGCTCAGAAAATCCAAAGGAAATTTGCTTGTGGTGTTCTAATACCAATACAAATTAAATCAAAATAACACTACATTAAGGAAATTTTATGCAATAAAATTTCTGCTGCTTCTGTATGTATTTATAACCATAATCACTATCACGAGGCTTCACCAACAAAACCCATATACACCCTATTTACCTGCAGTTAGCCACATCCATCCAACATAGTACTTCACTTGCTTACTCTTTCCCTGCTTCATGGTCAGCAGGCCAAGTAGCCACTAAGCAGACACGCAAATTTTCAAGCGGTTGCAAGACCAGCAAATACACATTGTTTTTGAACCACGTAGGCATGAGGCAAAAGGACTCAGATCAAGATGAACTACAAAATCTCCGCTCCTGTGGTGGTTAGAATGTGTACAATCACATCACATTAAAAATTTCTTGGGATTAACTGCTACACGCAAAAATTTATCCTGGCTTAAAGCACACTTCCCTTAAACAAGGAAGTTCTCTGATCGACACACAGAGCAGGTACAAACCTCAGCAAAAGTTAACCTCCCCACAAAAAAACCTGTATGTGAGGCCCTGTATGTTCCCCTCTCATTTCTCTGCTTCACTAACCGGCTGCAGGAGTACTGATCCTACAAACCCTTATCCCAGCTTTTCTGGTAGAAAGGGCAGCTAGCAGGCTATGAAGCCTGAACAGTTTCATTACAATTCACTCAACCAAACATCTGTTACATCACAGCAACACAAACAAATGTAACACAAAAAATACCACCCTGTTCCTTCATAAATGAAAGACCAAGTGGTTTAAATATCCTCTTACCAGTTCCACACCAATGACTCCTGCACCAATGACAACCATCTTTTCAGGAACTTTTTTCAGTGACAACGCACCAGTGGATGAGACAATACTATCTTCATCAATCTAATGACAAAGGAATCCACAAAGGGAGGTTTACAATCTCTTTTATACATTATATATAAAGCACACAGAAGGTGAAGTGCAATCAGATGCAAATAATTATTACACATTAAATTATGTGAATACAACACAGTGAAAAAAGTACCATTAAGATTTCAAATACGTACAGTAATTCCAGGGAAGGGAGCAACTTCTGAGCCTGTGGCTATAAGTATGTTCTTCGTATTGATAACTTGTGTACTGCCATCTTCTTTGGTTGCAGTGACTTGGTTTTTGCCAGTTATTTTTCCAAACCCAGATACATGTACAACCTTTAGTAATCAGAACACAGTAAATTCAGATTCCAATTACTTACATAAATCATGCTACATTTAATCTGAATCTTACTAATGCTTTAGAGAAGCTGCTAATATGTACCTTTGCATCACCATCTGGTACAAATCATAAAGTAATCATATACTATTCTTTTAAGTAGATTAAAAATGAAGGAACTGTTTGTTTAAAAATTTCCTAGAAGAGAAGCATTCAAATTCTGCCCCTGTCAAGTCAGTCACTCCAATTAATTTGTGTGGTGAGAGCGGCGAGAATATGAAAATGTAAGAAGCAAGAAAATGGGATCAGAAAAAAAAAAATCACAGCTATACCTCAGTATACAATCCAAACTAACCTTGTTTTGTTTAAATAAATGAGCAATTCCACCTGTTAAGGCCTTGACTGCACCACTCTTCTGTTCCATCATCTTCTCTAGATTCAAACGGATTCCTGTAACTAAGGTCAAAAAAAGCCTTCTATCAAGCACTGCAGTGTTTTTATTTACAGGAGCTAACCTACACACAATTAACAGCTCTGACACAGTAAGATGTGTTGAATGGCCCTACTAAACACTGAAGGTCAGGTTCAATGACTGCTATGTTAAAAAGCAGTATTACACTTTTTAAACACAACTTATCTATCCAGGAGTCAGGGTTCAAGAAGTGGACTCACGTCCCTAACCCTCCAACTGACAGATAACAGATATTACGTATAAGTCTAAAAAGTTTTCTGACCAGAAAACTATAGTAGTCAGATGTGAATGATTAAATTTGCTTGTTGATGGAAACCATTTAAGTTAACAGGCACTGACAAGTTGTTCTTCACACTCACTTTCGATTCCTCTACTAGCGAAATCTTTTCCATGGGCCAAGTGATACAGATGCGAGTTGTTCAGCAAGGCCTAAAATACACACACAGTGATGTGAATTGGGACATACATTCACGATTATTTATATTATCTGCAAAAAAATAATCCAATCTTATTTGCAAAACATTCTCACTATTTAGAAAAAATCTGACTTATGTTTTTAAAAAGGTATATTTCAAACAGAAATTATACACAGTAGCTCTTATTGAAGCGTTTTATGAAGTTACATATTTAACATAAAAATAGAAAGTCACTAAATCCACACCTATCCTTTTTGCCCATTTCACCAGAGAAATTGGGAATGACGCCATGAGGATTAAAAAAAATAGAAACAAACTTTAAGTAGAAAAAAGAATGATTCTGGCTAACTCACAGAGGAATTTAATTACCTCAGTCAAGAGATTACTTGTCAACAAAAACAGGACACAGAAAAACTAGATAAGGAAAATCTCTGCTGAAATCCTTGTTAAAATTTTAGCTTGTGTAGATCTATGCGAGTTAAATTTTGTGGTTCGGGAGTTTTGCTCAGGCTGTTACAACTGCACAGCTAGCTGAGCTGAAGCTAGATGGCTGAGAGCTAGCTTAGGTCACTAGACATTCAGAATTTAAAAATAAAATTAGAACAGTTTTTATAGGGATGTTTATAAATCAGCAGCCTGAAATGCAGAACCTCTAGAACTGTATTTTGATTAGAAATAGCAGTATAGCTAGGGAGGGATCTTGGTAAGAAAAATCAGGTCTTTCATTACGGCCATCTTAAACACGACCTTATCAGTAACTTTTCAAGAACAGCGCAAGTCTGCACAGACAGAAAGCAGGCACAGCAAAACATTTTGAGATACCTACCTTATATACACATGCTTGAGTAAAACTAATACTCTCAGACTAAGATAATTCCCTTTTTATTAATAAGTCTTATCAACTCTCTTTAAAATTAATTCGCCCATTTCATACAATTGTCCCAACTCTGAATCCTTAACATCCAACATTACTGAAGACACAGCCACCCGCTTAAGACTTCAGCAATTAAAAAGCAAAAAAATCCATGCCCTGTGTATTATTTTGGGTGGCTTTTTGGAAAGGAATTTTTAAATAGTTTGTTACTGCCTCAGTGCATGCAGCCTATGTAACTACTTCAAAAGTTTACTGCCATTCAAAAAAAAATGTGGACAGTATCCAAGTTTAGCCATGGGCTCAGAAGTATTTTCTTAAGAACTTCAAACGATTAAAAAAAAAAAAAACCAAAAAACAAAAGACTCAAGAAGAAAAGTTAAATAGTCCCTGGCAAAGTTCCAAACCTTCAAAGTAACACTGTGTCGATCTACACCTCATTTTTGAGTTTTTTCTCATTATATTAAGATATTCTAAACTTCATTAGAACTATTAGTAAAATGCTTAGGGAAATTAACATATCATGTAAAAAACTTTGTATTTATACTGTATTGTCTCCTACCATGCTAATGGAACCTTGCTGAGCAAACAGATTAGAAATAGCAATATAGTTAGGCGGGATCCTGGTAAGAAAGTGATGTCTGTTACTACAGCCATTACAAACCTGGCATTACCAGCATCTTCCTTCTCCTGCTGGGTGCTAATGAGACAGACTCCGCTAGATAGACTAGGTTAGACTAATAAGGTTATCTTGCAACAGCACTGCTCTTGCAAGGCCCAAGTTCTGAAATTACTTAAAACTGGACTGACAAAGTCAAATGCTAGGTTCTTCTGAACTTCTTTCTTCTCCTTTCTTTCAGACTGCATGCCTTGGACTCTCCCTTTTCTCTCCCCACCCACACTACTCCACACAAGCACTACCAGCCCCACCCTCCAGACCATCTTTCGGGGCTGGCGAGAAGACTATTTTAGCTTAGACTAATATTTCAAGAGCTAATCAACTAGGCTTTTTCTACAGTCAACAGAGACAGCTATGTTCAGGGCGTGCTGCATCCAACCAAAACCAGAGTTCCTGATTTTCCAGGGATGCCCCTCTCCCTCTAATTTAGATTACTTTCTCTACCCCTAGTGACAAGGTTCTGCATTCTTTTAACGTGAGAACATCTTGGATAAAACTACAGATTTATTTTGAACAAACTGATATGAGAGATCAAGAACGTAACATGGTAGACTACAAGAGATACAACCATCTGAAACAGTTAACACTGCAGTCAGCTACTGGTTATGACACAGACTCAACAACTCTTCAGAGTGAGAAGATACATCTGTATGCACCTCTGGTTTTCATCATTTAGTTGGATCCTCAGCTTACTTGGATTGCAATTTCGATTTTTAAAGAAAATATGTCAATCTTGGAAAAAGACTGAGGAGGAGTTTCTGAAGTGATACATGTAATATCTGTTGTTTTCAATGAAGTTATGACAAACTATGTGCACTTACCTTGGACGGAATACATCCAACATTCAAACAGGTTCCACCTAAGGTTTCATTTTTTTCTACACAGACAGTCTGAGAAAGAAGGGGGGG
>Ga0065711_1032590_pt1 | contig 27050 bp, 17 predicted proteins | sample Hoacrofraction12_FD_59098 | JGI IMG/M metagenome (GOLD analysis project Ga0065711, IMG submission 59098) | Hoatzin crop microbial communities from Cojedes, Venezuela - Epithelial fraction 12 v2 (version 2) | ecosystem: Host-associated > Birds > Digestive system > Esophagus > Crop | place... | reverse complement strand
GACTCTTTTCAAGAGCAAAAAAGTTTATAATGATCTGTTCAGCTTCAAGTTTCTCTTGATCCAGTAGCCTGAGGAGGATGTATTCTGTGAAAATACGGAATTTCAGAGTACATAATTCTTCAAATCTGTACTTCTGTTAATTTCAGAACATAATTCTGAAATTAACAGGTATGGATTTGAAGAATTACATAAATTTTCCATGTTCTAGTTTATGGCTTTGATATGAGTCTTGTCGTAGCCAAGGCATTTTGCAGTGCTCAGTTAGCGTTGTTGCAGAGGAGATCCTCTCTGACACGGTCTTGGCATGTAGGGAGGGTAGTCAGAAAGGAGACTTATTTTCATGAATATTGCTTGGAAATTCAGGACTAATTTAATATCTTGTTTTGCTAGTGAACAGACTGAAAATGAAACCCATAGACAACTGGATCTACTAATTTGTGTGCTTACTGTGCATGTATACAGATGGCTGCTCTTTCTGGTTGATTTTGTGAAGCTCACCCATTTGACTCGTGTTTTTTACAGACCAGTAACCCCAGATACCAAGAAAGAAGGGCACTGGTAGGCTGTGTAGCAGCTATAGCACCTGCATTTAATCATTTTGTTGGAAAATCAGATATTGTAAGAACAATTGACTTCAATAACTTCGTATTCTGCATGAAAAAGCAGTGCAAAAAGTTTGCTGTTAGAGACACCAAAGTTACAGTCAATATGAATTTTTTGTAGAAATCGAGAATATATAATTCATACTAAAAAAGTTGACACGTCGTATGAATATATTATTGATCCAGGACTCAAGAAGAATATTCTTCCTAGGGTGTGACTTTGTTTTGGGTTGAAATATGGCTACTTTGTACTGCTTCTCCTTAGCTTAATCTTTTTCATGGCAATGGATGCATATTTTTTGTCATTACTTTTTGTAATGGAATTTGATGCATTCCTCTGCCACGATCTATAAATCCAAGAGTTTACTTAATCTTTTAAAAAGCCTTTATGTGACCTGTTGGAAAGTTAGGTGGGCTGTATTTAGCCATTATTCCTAAGAAACTATTGCTAACTGGCTTATCTTGCATAAATATGATTTTCAAGTAAATGTGACACTTAAAATTAAAAATTTTGTACTGAACCATTCCAGGTTAATGTGATGATACTTGACATAAAGTATTGGTTTAGTTCTTTTAACGTGCTTCTCTTTGCTGAAGTGTAACATTTCATTAGGCTACTGACAGAACTGTGTGACAAGGTTGTTTTTTTTCATTGGTCGTGCATTTGAAAATAATAAAACTACTTTATCTTAAGCACACAGCAATGATTATGAGAAGCTATGCCTACACTGGCAAGTAGCATGACAGAAGAGAGAGGGATCTGTAGCACGGAGTAATTGCGAGATCCTTGCACCTGCGATGCAAAGCAGTGGCACGGGATGTGGAGGTGGCCAGGGTCGTGCTAGGAGGAAGCACCCCAAGTTGAGCGAACACATGGCTGAAACGTGTGCCGATAGGCAGGGGAACCCTTTCAGGCTGCAAAGTGAAAAACACGACCATTGAATTTCTTATTTTTATGACAGTTAGGTTTGCCATTCTTGCTCCTTCATCAACATTTTAATATTATTGCATTGTATTGTAATGTATTTGTATCTAATGTATCAGCTGCTGCTCTGTGGTCTGAAAAAGAGTGAACAAATGCCTCTGCCCAGCAGCAGCTGACTGATGCTCTTCGGTGTTCGATGTTGTGCCCTACGGAGTGGAAAGTCTTGACTTTGCAGGGTGGGTAATACCTGGCTGTTTCTGTCTAAAATGGTGAGCAACAGATCATCTTGTCTTTTGACATCTCCAGATTATTTTTTTTTTTTTTACTATATGCTGAATCAGCACGCTGTTAGTGAAACTGAGTTTCACTTTGTTTCTTTCCTACGTGGAACTTAAAAGCAGTTCTTTATAGGGCACGCATTGAAGCACTCTGTCCATGTAAAACCAAAATGTTTTTAGAAGTACGCACTGAAAATAATGAAATCCCTCAATACGGATTTGAATTCTCTTAATCATGTTTGTTGTTTTAATCTTGAAAGCCCTCCTGGCTGTCCATGCTGCCTCTGGCCAAAGCAGGCCTCCCAGCAACGTGGGGGTCCGGGGGGTGGCACTGCGTTTTTGGCAGGGATGACAGTGTGTGTACCCCGAAGAGAAGGCAGCCCCAGCAAAGCATCCCCTCCTGGAGGAGGAGGGCTAGGGTGCTGTAGCCTTCTGACTGATGGCTGCTTTTTGACAATGGCTGTTGTCAAGTAGTGTAAGTTGCTTTGATTTTTGTATCGAAAATCCCACTGCGCGTGGACTCACTCTCCTAGTGAGCTGCTTGGGTGGCAGGGAGGTTACTGCTGCTCTGTATCGAAGGCAGGGAGATTGCTGCTGCTCTGTATCGGAAAGGTGCTTCCCTTCTCAGGCTTTGAAATCCATTAAAGGAATTGTGAGAGAAAATAGGAGTGGGGAGACGACTTCTTTCTCTTCCTGTTACCATGGTAATGAGTTTAATGAGCAGACCTGAAACGGGTAATCCTACCCAACTCTGTCTGAATTGCCATTTAATACGAGTTGTGAAATAGGCTGGTCGGGGTGTGACTCCTCTGCTCGCGGAGTGCGTGGGTGTACCGGTGTTACTGGCGCTGCCATCCATTGTCGCTCCAGATTGGAAGCCTTCTCCTTTCCCGCCTTTTGGCAGTGTCATCTTTTGCTCTGTGTTTTCAGAAGGATCAGCAGATGCATGGGACCTAACCCCTGGAGAAAGACAGCAAGAATAGCTTCCGTTTGAACCGCCAGCAGTAATATCTAATTGCTTCCGTCTCGCTAGTGGTTCCATCTTCTGTCCCAAACGTGTGTCACCCCTTCCCGAAGGTGGTCTGGTTCACAGAATGCACCAACCAAAATACTTTAACTTTTTGTATGGTGACAGAACTGAAACAGAAAGGCGTAGAAAGGCTTTTCTGAGTTGCCTGATGCTTATACAGCTGGCTTTATTTGCTTTCTCATTTAAATATTGCAGGGTGGTAATCAAGATTTAATATCAAACATATGACATTGCCTGTTGCTCTTAAGGTTTCCTAATTTAAAGATGAATAATTAGAACACAGAAGTGTATTTTTAAGGGCCCAGGCACTGCCAATAATATCATGCAAAGTGCGTTTTTCTCCTCTAGTGTCTTACATATGTGCTGTATATCAAAATACTTATTGGATTAAAAATAATTACAGAGGGCTATTACATAGCAGCAAAGGAAAAATTAAGATATAAAAGAGGGGGTAATGAGTATGCTCAGAGCTGATGCGGTTTGGAGATACGGAGAGACTGTTCCAGATAGTAAGAAAAGACTCTTCCCCCACTGTCAGCATGAGAGATTTGTATATGAAGAGACAGAAGAAGGCTGTTGATGGAAAGACAGATACCAAAGTATGTGCAGCAATCTCTGCGTGGTTTTAACAGCAAAGGTGTTAATTCTGAGTTTACAGTGAATATGAAACCAGACAAGATGCTTTGCTAGTAGGGCCATGGTTGCTGGAGGGTGCCAGAAAGCAAGAAACGTATGTCGAGAGGGTTTGTAAAGATTTTTTTGCTTTCCACCAAGGCATTAATTACCCACAATCCTTTTACCTTGTTTTTAGTTTTGTTTTCTGTTGTACTTTATGGGTGCCTGCTGTATCGAATGGTTTGGAGATTCAGTGTCCCTGCAGAGGGCTGAGGTTTGCCAAAGGATGATGCTTTGAACCCAGGACTGGCTATTTGGGTACCAGGAATTAAACTAGCCAAATGCCCCAGCATTTAGGGGTTTGTATCCAGTTTGTTAGGCGTGCAGTTGCTGGCGACGCTTGCTGTAGCTTTCTAGAAAGCATATTTGATTGCTAGGACTGCTTTTAGCAGTCGTGCCTGTCGAGCTCTTTAAGCCGCGCATGCCTTATTACCAATGTCCTTTAAAAAAAAAAGTTAAAATCTTGATAGATGCCGTGTGGATGCAAGCATATGATATAAAAATATATCCATGAAAGTAGTAGGGGATAGAGCTAATGCTGGAGAATGTGAAGATGGGCACATGGAGAGAGGTTTTCTGGAGGATCACGAAGCTTTGTGTGTACCCTGGCAGCGGTGCCTGCCGCCCCACCCGGGTCCCTTTCATCTCCCCTGTGCCCTGATGTCTGTCAGTATTGTACGAGCTTGTTAAATGTTGGGCTTCCTTTGAACACCATAAGCTGATACCTCCTGCTCGCTTCCTGTTCGAAAGATTCATATTCAGTTAAAAAGTGAATTACGGTACCTTGAGGGGTTTTTTTTTCCCTTCATTTTGAAATTCTTTAGCTTTTGTTTGCTGTATGTGTGTTTAAGGAACATGAGTTAAGACTTCAGACACACTGAGTGAATGCACAGGAAAGAGGGAGGATACACGCACGGGCCAGGAGAGCAGGACATCCCGTGTCTGATCTCTTCATTGCCAGCTCCCGAGGATGCTGAGGTGCTCCGCCGCGACGGGCGTGTTCTTGCTGTGTGGCGAGTTGTCCATCTGTAAAGGGAGGATATTTGCTCCCTGAGAATATTATTTTAGGGCTTAGTTGATGGTATACAGCTGTGATGAAATAAGTTTAATGTGTAAATAATTTTTTCTTTTTTTTTAAAATAGCTGTTTAAGTGCAATTTAAAACCTCCAGCTGATCAGCCAAAAAGCCTAGAATACATCAACCCATCACTGCCTTAATTAGACAGCAATTCTATTTTTAGTAGAGTTTATCCCGGTGGATTTCTACAGGCTCTCTTTAATTTCCATGTGGCTGTTGGACTTCTATCAGAAATTACTTAACTTGATGGTTTTGTTGTGTGTGGTGTTCATAAAAGTGCCATTATTTCATGAGATTGTGTATATTACCATTTTCCTTCTATCCAGAGGATCTAGAAATTGTACATAAAGACTGATGATACAATTTCTTATGTAGCATATTTACAAAGATTGTCTTAATACCAGAGTAGGACTCACATGACCGTACTTCATGATTGCAAATCCCCTGAGTTGCCATTAGGTATATTCTATGTGCTTTTTGAACTCCTGTGTGTAATGAACCATCAGTATCATGGCTGTTCTCAGAGCTTAGGAGCATATATGCTTGTCTCATAAAGGGGCTAATGTTTTCTTTGGTTGTGTGGGTTTGGTTTTTTTTTTTAATTTTGTTTTTTTTAATCTTTGAGTTTGTCACATTTTTGGAAGTCTGTCAAACTCTTAATGATCTTTTTTCTTTAGACCGAATGTTGTTTGCAGTAGAATGTAATCAATTTTCTCCCTAAGTATTCAAGCTCTCCCTAATAGAGCCTGACTGTAAAGAGGTGGTTTAGCAAAAATGAAATATGCTGATAAAGATGAATATGCATGTTTAACAGCCTGCTCAGAACATTCAGACTTGCATTACTAATAGTTCAATTTTTAAAAGGTATGAAAAAGAATAAGAAAGGAAATAAAATGTTACTTTGGGGAAATCTTTACATAAATGATAACCCAAGGCTGAGAAAAATCAACAGCATCACTTTTGTGTATTTGAAAAAATAAAACAGCGCTATAGCTGCAGTAGAATAACTGAAGTTTAATCAGAAGTTTTGTGGTAAAATTTTGGGTGAAGTGTTGTATCAAACTTAGATTATTGCTCCGTATGGACACAGTATAAAATAATAGTTTCTTTTTGAAGGATTTGGGGGGGGCGACTAGGAGAGGAAGAGGGAATAGACACAATGTCTTTCTCGTGTGAGATGGTACATCCTCCTCCTACCTCTTTATGGCTTTGCATTTGTTGATAGCTGAGACCATAACCGTCACCAAATCTTGTATCATATATGTTACCAAGGTCTTCCAGGCTTCAGGAAAGAACAGATTTATTCTTCAAGTAAGAAATTTGTGGGGACATTAATGCCTACCATATGGTAAATATACTCGTTAAACTGGATTTCAGCCCTGATCCCATTATTGAGCATCAGCCTTACTTCGTGAGCACGCATTGGAAACATGGCTAATTGAGTATGTCTGTAGTCTAGAGAAGTGCGCGGTAAATGTCATGGGGACTCCAGGCCAATATGTTATCCTGTGTCATCTTGTTAAGTGTTTGGGAACATATGAGTCTGCTGAACACTGAATTTTGTCTGTGTCCCTTGTCTCCTTGCTCCCGTGTTTGTGCTGCGTGTTGCCTAATAATACTGGTTTGATGTGTAGATCTACACTTTTATGTCAAGTAACGAGATTGTCTAGATGTGAAAGACTGCATGCAAACATCAGCCAATACCCTTTTGCACTGTAATTTGATGACATTATTTTAAGTGGTTAAAATAAAAAGCATACCAGAAAACCAACTGTATTCCTGTCTAATAAAAGATACTGTTCCTGTCTTCAGGAGAAATAAATACAAGCCCCAGTGCGCTCTTTTATCAATAGCCTCTTGATGCTCTCAGATGTGTGAGAGTGACGCTGATAATTGCAGGGAGTCGAAGGGGTGAGGCAGCAGGCACAGTGGCTAGACAACTGGGTTACAGAGGTACTGTCTCATCAGGGAGGCGCTAACGGGGCCTCCTCATCAACTGGTTTACTAACAGCGCTCTCGGAGCTTCATCCCACCCAGGAGGACTGTCTAGACATTCATTTATTCTGGTGGATGCAAGAATATCGGCGTGGTTGATGAGTGAGTTGAACTCAGCTAGTGTTAATCACAGCTGTGTCTTTCTCATAGTCTGATGAGTGAATGTGCTTGGCTTTGAATTTATATTTGCCTCAGATGCCTGGTTGCCAGTGTTCAGTTTATGCTGGTGAGTTTCTGCTATATGTACAGAAGCGTCAGCGGTGCCGACAGCTACTGCCCGTGCTGTTGGCATATTTTCCCCCATTCTGTCCATGTTTTTGCAGATACTTGAAACCGTTGTCAAAAAATGTAAAATTGTGAGCAGAGCTTATTTCATCCCTGTTTATTCAAGTTACCTGACACGTTTCATGCTAGAAGACCTTGTTTTCATCTGTTTGGAAGTTTGCTGAGATTCGACCATGCAAGGTGTGTATAAAACCCGATGCAGTGAAGATTATTTGCTCAGGTTGCTGTGCAAAGTAACAGAACGTTAAACAAAAAAAACCCAAATACTGAACAAGCCAGTCTCTTGCTAACTTTCTCCACTGAGCCAGCACGGTTGAATCAGCGTTGCAGACGAGTTTATGCTGGGTGGTGCTCTGTGTTTGGCGTGTTGGAACGCTGATGCCACACCGGTGCGGTGCCTGCGGGCAGCTGGTGTGTGCACCCTGCCTCCAGGCTGTGGCTGCCAGTGCAGGCAGCAGGAGGTACATGGGGGAGAAAGAGGAGGTCTGCATCTGATCTTTTTCTTTTTTTGTTAAACAGTGATTTTTTTTGTGTGTGTCCAAATGTTTATTGTACATATGCACCAAATAGCAGATAAAGCTTTTTCTAAAATGTGTAAATACTCAGCTCATGCTGTTGTGCTCCGATATATAGAGCAGTGACTTTCGTGGATGGTATGGGCTGCGACCAAAACATGTATAAAGAAGACATAAGGAAGCAGACTAAGAATTGGTCTTCGTTGTACTTTATCTGGGGTTTTAATATCGTCCCATTTTTAAAAACAAATATTATCCCATGTAATCTTTTTGAGCAATATAAAATAGAAAGCAAACTTAAGCGGTTTGTGCAGGGTTCGTGTCTCTCTATGTGCTGGTTTTCCTGCTGTCCCAGTCTGACTGTGCTATGGCAGCCAATTCAAAAGCCCAGGAAGGGCACACTTCCTGAATCCCGGAGAAGAACAGTATAGGGCATGCAAGATGAGTGTTGGCGTGGTTACCAGCATGGAATCTTGCTTAGTAGTGCGGTATTTGGGAGAGGTGCCACGAACTAATGGCTTGTGGGTGAGGCTAAAGAACTGAGAATACCTCGACTCTAATCCTGGCTTTTCCACTCTGTGGGCAGGTTACTAAATCCCTTCAAGACTATGTCTTCATCTTTAAATAGGAATAATACCTGCCCTCTAGAGGCATTGTGAGGGTTTATGTATTTATGCAGTAGGAACTGAGTGCTAACTGATTATTGCTTGTGCTTTGTGTTCAGCATCAATCCAGTTGTAGTCTAACCTGGAAGATACCACCTGCTTTTGCTGACAGTCATTGTGATTCTGACTTTGAAAGGGAGCTTCCTTACTGAAATTGCAACACTTTGCTCTTTAGTCTGTATATTTTTCCTGCTTTGGTGTTCTAGAAGAAGGTAAATGTTCTCGTTCTTAGCAGGTACCAGTTACGGTTCTGTAGCCGTCAGTGTCACAGCGATTACCCTAAGTTAGCTTTAAATAAGCTTCTCGGACATGGCCATCTGTGTACGGCCATAGTGCCTGTTGTTCAGAGGGTGGTGAATAATCGGGGATAAGGCTTAAGAGAGGCAGCAGACTGGAGCGGAAGCAGGAAGGGAGCAGTCTGAAATCTGTGGCAGGTGACTGGGTTTCCCAGCTCTCTGCAGCCCCGTATTTCCCTGCTCGTGGCTGCGAGCTGGGGCCGCAGCATCCATCCAGCAGCTGGACTGAGCTGCTTAACCCGGTGGTTGATTTTTTTTTTTTTTTAATGTTTTCCTTCTTTAAGGGCAGTTGCCAGCACAGCCGAGCAGCTTAGCTTGCCTAAGTGCGAAGGAGGAGAAAACCTTTTCCTCCGCAGCCTTTTGAATGCGTCCGTTCCAGGGTTATGAGCAGGCCACTCCCTTCGTCTCCAGGCTAGCCACTGGGGACCGCAGGGACATCCTTGAGCGCAGCATCTCACAATGATCGCCTATGTGCGCTGCCTGCCCGCCGACCCGATGGTCGGCTGCCTCGGCAGGAGCAAGTGGCAGCCCAGCTGCAACGATGAGGAGGAGGAGGAGGAACTTATCCCGCTGTATTCCAGCAAAATGGGAAACGCTCACACCAAGCTGCCCAGGCGCCTCAAGAAAAAGTTACTGAGCAAAGACGACAACACCTTCTGGCCGAGTAAGAGAGATTGCTTCCTTTTCGTTAGTTGTTTTTTGGTCATTTAGTGTTGTGTTGTCATTAGTGAGGAAATAAATAAGTAAAGCAGACTTATAAACAAGGAAAATACTCATATTTCTCTTATTCTTTTGGAGGATGAAGGCATTGGGAACAATTTTCGTATGAAAAGAGTGTATTTCCACTTCAGGAGAGTGTATGTAAATATTGTATCCGGTGGGACCGCTAAGTTGATACAGGATGACACTGTCTTTGTGCACGTGATTATGTCTATGTTTGAGAGGTCTTGAGTGCTTGCTTTCAGTTCAATAATGCTTCTTTTCAGCAAAATGATTGTTTTAGATGAGCAGAGCTGTTGATGTGGCACTCTAATTGAAAGCCGTAGAAATAATCAGTGGATGAAAAGGCCAGGAAAAAATAAGAAAAATGGCTAACAGACTCACAGATGTTTAATGCAGTTGATGAGTACTTATTTTTTTTTTTAAATTGCTTTTGAATAACCCTAGATCTGAGGTTATTTTCCCTCTGAATGTGGGAAGAAAGAATTCCTGAATTGTGATGACTCTCTCCCTTTTTTTATCCGTATAGTTTCAAGTTTCACTAGCAAATACAGATGGGAAATAGGGACAGAATAGGACAGACAATGGTAGTGTTCAGCTGTTTTGTTTTTAGCCTTATTGCTTGCCTTCCCTTTTTTTCTGACCACCTAAGCAAAGGCACCCAGCTGTTTGTGGAATGGTTGCTCAGAAAAGTGTATTTAAGGGTGATGGGGGAGAAATTTCACAAGACAAAGAAAGCTTTTCCTGCACAAGCCAGCTGGCTGGCTATCTTGCACCAGGCCTTAAAAAAAAAAAAAAAGTACATGAATATATTTGCAACTGTATTGATTTTTCTTTTCCTCATTAGTCTCATGCTGATCATCTGACAATGGCTAGTTATTATTAGCAATTGAAAAATCATTATCTAGCCACACGATGCTAATACTGTTTAGTGAAACTGGGCATATGTCTTGTTTTCTGTGGTACAGTATTCTCCATCTAGTGCTAAGCAAGCTTCGTTTGATGTCCCCTCCTGTAGGAGGAGTGTGATTTATCACAGGGGTGCTTCAGGCCTTTTTCAAGAGGAAGCAAGTTCTTCAAATGCAGGGAAAGAAAAATCCAGCTCATCTGTTGAATTTCTCTGTTTTAGAGCACAGGGTCAATTCTGGTTCATGCAGAGGGCAAAACGAAAATGCTTCATTTAGGTGAAATTACCCAGCCACTTTACTGTAGGGCCTGGGGAAGACGGCGGAGGCTGTGGCTGCGCAGCGGTGCTGGGGAGCAGCTCCAGGGATGCTCTTGGGGAGCAGGACACGGGCCCTCTCTGCCCCCGCCAGCCGAGGGGGAGCGGTTTTGTCGTTCTTGCTGGGTGACGGGTTGGTTCGTTCCTGCGAAGTCGTGATGTCGTCATTTGGAGCTGGTTCTTGCGGTGCCCTCGGAGGTGTTGCTCTGGCATCCGAGCTCAGGGCGTCGGGAGCAGCCGCTCCGTTGGAACCTGCGTCTCCGGAGTGTGGAAACGGGATCGAGGAGCATAGGTAGGGCCCTCGGAAATCCCTGCACCCTCCCTGCCGCCTGCCTCCTTTTTCTCTTCGCGCTGTCTGCAGGGAAAGGTGTCCATCTCCCCCTTTCTAAAATGCACTTGAATTGAAACTGTAGAATTTTTCAGCTGAGTAGACACAGAGGAGTGGAGCAATACTTAATTGCCTTATTACAGTATTAGAAAGAGATAGTAAATACATGCTGATGATCTTAAATCTTCTTTGCATTTATAAAGTTCAGAATCTGAATGGTGTGGTGTAGTTCCAATATACGCAGTGGGAGCATCTGCTCTCCCTGTCCACGTGCATTCATTTCTTTATTGTTGCTTCAACATATTCCTAATGAAGAGAGAAGAATTCTGTTTAATAATTTAAAAATTGTGTGTCTGTGTGTAGGTTTGTTGAATTGTAAGCAATCGGATTGTTTGACTTACAATCAATTGTTTGACTTACGAGAAAATTTAAATGCAATTTCTGATCCCTAGCCACACACTTTTACATATTTCAGACCAGGTTTATTGTTGGTTCCTTTAAATTGAGTTTGACTGAAGTCCGTGTGACCCCATGTGTTTCATTTGTTCTTTTTGAATTACGGATTATTGAAGTGTCAATATTTAGTGTTGAATCCTGGAAACGGTGAAAGGAAAAACAAGTTAACCTGCTTTTTTCCCTGACTTTTCCCAGTGGAACCGCTTGTGCTTCTCTGGTGATGTCCCACAGCAGTACAAGCATGTACACGGGACACCAGCTCTGCCCCACTTGGCTCGCTTTCCTTCTCACTCATTCCCAGTCCATAGAAACAAAAGAATGGCAAAGTAATTAAGCCATCAGTTAAAAGTGTTATTTGCAGGACAGGTACTATTTCTCTTTGCGATAGGGAGACTGCATTGCTTTTAAACTCTGTTAATGTTTATTTTAAGGAACAAAAGTGTTTAAGAGTGGAAATGCTTTCTGGGACCAGTTCAAGTGATAACTGCAGAGCACAGCAGGGGATTGTTGGCTGAGCTTTATCTATGTTGATAAAGGCCTGCCTTTGGGGTCCTTATCGAGCATCATGAGAACTGGGCTTGGAGAGGTTTCACAGTGCTGAAGTACTCCGCAGAAAATGCCCCCCCGGTAGTGTTAGCGATGTTTGGAAACATAATACAGTCAAATTATTGAACTTTCCCGTGGTCTGGGACAGCATCCTCGCTGAAGAGATCTCGATGGTCTGCAGCAGTAGGGCCTGGCACTCCTGCTCACCTTACAGCATCTCTGCTGCAAAATACTCAATATTCAAAATATATGTGGTGTGATGTAGCAGCTGTGACAATCAAGGGACTATATCAGGGCTTCAGGTTTTTTAAGCTGTAGCAATTGTTCTGATAGAACTGTTAAATTGGTCATACTGTGGAGGTTCTGCGTTGCCAGCTCGGCCTCATTTCGGCATCTGTGACGCTGTTCCTCTGCAGTTCTTCACTGCCAGATTGATTGTAAATAAACAACATAGGACTGAAATCAGCCAGAGTTCAGCAACACATCCTTGAACAGCCTGCAAGAAAAACAGTATTACAGTGGTGGAGGGACTGTCACCATCATGTGTTCATTCACGGTTACAGACAAACTCCAGTGGTGCTGAGTGTTTGGAGGTTGATTTTCCTGCAGCAAAGTTAAGCTGAGGTCCCCTGGTGACCAGCTTTGGCAGAAATGTGAAGGGCTTGGTTGGGTTGGGTTTGGTTTGGTTTAAATGCCTGCTGAATTGGAGTCTGACACTGTTGGTAGTGACTGCTGCTGTGGGAGGCCGTCGCTGCCTCCGAGTCAGAGCATCGCCTGCCTCTTGTGGTTCCTATTTCCACTTCACATTTTATCAAATTTGTGAAGTTTAAAGATGCAGTATGCTGTTGCTAACCTAGCTAAACCATGGCACCTGTTGGCTTTTTGTGATGATAAAGTTTTGGTAAGGACTTTGGAGGTTTTTTCTTTCTTTTACGGATGTGGGAGCGAGCCAACGGCAGTATCAGATTACTTTTAGTGTTTGTTAAACAGTAGCTTCAGTTACTGGGATTTCTTCTCAGTGTTCTGTTGTCTGCTAGCTCATGAAAGAATGCTTTCTTCTTTTTCATTCGTTACTCTTGCTAAGGACAACGGCTCTGTCTTATCTGTAAAGCTGAGACCTTTCTGTGTGATGTGTTTTGTGAAAAACAGAAAATTTGAAAGAATGAGAACTAAATCTGTTTATAAATGAATAGGATGTTCTGAACAGAGTTGGGTATTTTATTATTCACTATTTGCTATGGTTTTTATTCCAGGTTTCTCTTTCCATAGTGATGAGATTTATATTTCCCAGTTAAAGGATGTTACATATATATAAAAAAAAAAGCCAGAATCCTTGTGACTTGGGAGGATTCGTCCTTTGCCTTCTCATTTAGCGGTGTGAAGCAAAGACTGAACTGCTTTCCATCTCTGCAAATCCCAGGCCATGCAGAGCACTGAGCAAGCCTTTGTGGCCTTCCGTGCCCTGAGTGACAGAAGGGCTCAGTCTGTCGCGGTGAATGGCCGAGACGGCTACTTACAGAGCCTCATGCAGGCGACTGGCCTCCTCACTCCCAGCTTTATCTGCTGCATCCAGCTCGTACAATAGCAGCTGATGTATCAGATTGCGTCAGATAAAGCCGGGAACTGGTATGCTTTGAAAATGGAAAGTAACTTGAATATTATTTTCATTACATGCCTGAAAAAAAAAGGTTTTATTCCCTTTTTCTCTTGGTGTTCTTAGCAAGGGCTTATCTTGTGCCTGAGTTTCCTTGGAAATTTTGTTCATTTGGCCAAAACAAGACACGAAAACCTTGCAAGGGGAAGGACCGTGCCCATTTGTACAAAATGACTTCAGGTCTTGGATGAGTAACAGCTGTTCTGGTGGGCATTTCTGTATGTGTCTTGCATTTTTGGCTTGTCTTGCTGCGCATTCCCTGCGTGTGCCATAGGGAGCAAGCCTCCTTGCCCATGCTTTTCTGGCGAGGCATGTGGAGGTCCAGCTGCTGGTCTCCTGTGCTATTGCCATATGGCTCATAAGCCCTGTTGAGAGTCAAGACACGAGAGCATTGTGGATGAAGGGAGGGATGAACTTGGAATATGCTGGGTAAAAAGAGATTAATGTTGGGGTGTTGTAATTAACCTAATAAGTGAATCAGTAACATGAGTATGAAGGCCTTGGTGTGCTGCCTTGCTGTTAGAAAAGATGTTGGTAGCCTGGCCGCTTGCTGCTGGCTGTGAACCTGTGCTTGCCGTCGCATGGAGCTGCTGGTGGTGGACGCTTCGTGTGTTCCTCACTGCGTGTGAGCGGATGAGAAGCCGTGTGTGGCTTTAAGGAGCTGGAGCAATGTATCCACATGTGAAACAGGGGGGATTGGACAGCCTGTGGTTGGTTATGGACGGTGGGTACAGCGTGTTTGCCGATCTTACTGCTGTACCCAGTGCCCTGTAGTCGAGAATTGGTTTGGAGTGCTGTAAAGAAAATTAGACTCAGATTAAAGCTGAAACACAGTGAGGAGATCATGAAACTCCACAGAAAAGGCGCAAGCATTTTAAGGGGTGCCTTTATCAGCCTGGCGAATGGAGTCACACTAGCAATCAGAAGCATATTATGGCAGCATTATCAAAATCCATTTTACTATGTTTCTTACTGCGTCCCACCCTCCCCCAGGCCAACACTTTAAGATGAAATGATAAAAGGTAACGAGGTTTTATAGCTGCAGCGCATTGTCTGGTGCTGGAGGAGTAGAGAAGCAAATTCTTTGATTAACAAGGCAGATACTCATATCGTGCCTTCTGGAGCCCATTTTTCAGGACTCTGACGATCGGTGACTTCCACCCCTCTCCTGAGTCAGGTTGTGTGCCTGTGCATGCCGGGTTGTGGTGGTAGAGGGCTTCTGCAGCATTTGGCACTTTGGCAGTGCTCCTGCCAGGAGAAATACTCCTGGTGTCTTGTCTGTTCTTGTCAACTGTTACTGAATGTGAAAATCTTCAAAGAGTTCCTTGCCACTCCCTTATTTTTCCTGTGTCAGCTTCTCCTCACGCGGTGTCTTTTGCCTTGGTTTTTCTCACGCTGTTGGGGAGCCAGAAGTTTCAATGACCCCTTAGAAAGGTGTGATGGTGTGTTGCCTTGCAAAGACTTTGATTTATCGAGTATGTGTCGTGTTCGATTCTTTGTGTATGGCATGTGCTGCCGCAGTGTGAATGTAGGTAACCTGCAGTGCTGCTTTTGCAGAGCCCATCGCAGGTGGTAGTGTGGTGATTAAAACAGCGTATTGCCATTTACGTGGTGGGTATGATGACCTCCATCTTGTGCTCGGGGGGAGCAACATAGGGCATGCAGCGTACCACTGATGAGGGACAACCAGAAAAGGGTGTACAGCCTCCCTGGGGGACACGGGAGCCAGCTGGGGGACCCCAGGCCAGTGAAGGAGTCTGGCTCCCAGGTGGCAGCTGCTGCAGCGAGACCCTGGAGGGGGACCAGGCTGGCGGAGCATCGCTGCTGCCCGCCCCAGTGCCACTGCCCGCTGGAAGTCTGGGTTTGCTGGTGCTGTGGTCCTTGGCCCCTTGCCCTCCCAGGATGCAGGGGTTTTGCTCCTGCTTTCAGCTCCCAAAGAGCTCAGAACTATTTCTGAAATTGCTTGTACTCCGTATGGCTCGTGCACAGGCCAAACTAATGCCTTTTAAAGGAAATGGTATTAAAAGCCTGATAGATTGCAACAGATTTTTAGTCCTCTATTGTTTCTCTGCCCTAATCTGATGGCAAATTATTGAAAAATATGCACATCCTCAAGATTTTCAAACCTCTGTGTGGATACAGTTACAGATCAACTCTGCTTTTGTCCCCAGTAGAGAGCCACTTGCTCCGTACTGTGGGCTCTGATACTTCAAGTAAAAGCGCGCTCGTTCTCTGAAATCCATCACTTTTCTCCTTAACTCTCGGTTGGCTTGTGCAAACGTTTTGGAGGTAAAGCAAACTTGCGCTTTGCTGGCATTGCAGCTGGCAACACGTAAATCTGGCTTATTGATACCTTGTAGTGTTAATAAAACAAGACATATTTAAAGTAATCCCAAACGCCAGTAGGCTTAGTGACATTCAAGCATGAGTGATGCTGTCAGTTCATCTGCAAACAAAAGCGGTACATCTTAATTTGTCTAATTACGCTCTGACATGCAGACCAGCTGCTGCTGTGAACAAAAGCAGTTGATCGCACCATTTTATTAATTGCATATTAATTGCCACATTCATGTTAACCATGTGGGAGACAGTGGAGTGAAGGCTACTTAGTGGTGGAAAAGAGAAAATGAACTGGAAGAGTGGTGTCTTCAGAGAGCGGATCTCAGAATGATAGGGTGCCTGGGGCTTGCTGATGCGATCCTCTTTTTAAAGGGAATTTTTATTTTTTTCTGCATGCTAAATGATTGTATTTGAGTAGAAAGGACTGTGCCTTGCATGATGATTGTGTATTTGTGAAAGTACTACTGTTACCAGCAAGCTGGTACTGAACATGTTGGGTAATTTGTTGAAGGCAGCCTTGCTGGCATGTGGCGCTCTGCCTTTGTCTGCCTGCTGTGCCGATGGATGCGCCCGTGCTGCCTGGAGTCGCTTGCCACGGGAGCAAGGCTGGAAGACTCAAAAGGAGTCCAGAACTTGCTGATTTTTATACTTTATGCAATTTTGCTGCAAGTTTGTGGTCTTTTTAGAAAGCAGTGGCAAGTCTTGAGCAGAACCGGCTTGCTTAGACTGAAAAATAAAAGCCCTGACACAGATGGGTTGGCTGGTGTAAAACACCTACAGCAACAAGTAAGCGGTAGTGGGCTGGCTGCTGCATGTACCTGGCACCAGGTGACCTTGTAGGATGTTGAATGATGCTCTTCCTGAATGTGAGACTTTAGGAAGCTGCCCTCAACTTCTTTTTTTCTCCTTTATTTTCGTGCTGTGTGAAGGGAGCAGCCTCTCTTGGCGGATGCGTGCAGTTCCGCTGGGCAGCAGGTGTAGGCTGGGAGTACACACGCAGTGTCTTCTCTCACCCCAGACTGGCATTATCACGGTCTGCAGAGCAGCTCCTCCGGCAGCACGGCCGTCTCCTGCCTCTGGGCAGCCGCTGGCCCACAGGCAGGCACCCACAGCAGGGACAAATGATATCATACGTGCAAAGGACACTTACTGAAACAAGACAGAAAAAACACCCAAGGTCTACCTTGAGTGTGTTTCCCCTCTCCTCCCCTTCACACCTCTTTAGGAAGGCGAGCAAAGCCCTGTGCTGGAATTTTTAAACCTATGAAGTGGCAGCAAGTTTGGCAGGAGGAACACCCAGGGGCAGCTCATTGCTTTCTTAGAAAAGAAGTGATGAGTTAGTGGCAGATCAGATAGAAATATGTCTGTGTGAAAGGAAGCACAGGACGACCTGGAATATGAATGACTTTGAGAACTCAATCTTGCCAGTTGATTGAATCTGACTGCTTGGGTTTTCTGGAGTATTTCAGCATTAAAGGCTTAGTCCCACCTCATTGCCAACAGATGGCATTTTGCTTGCATTTCCTAAATGTCTCGGAAGAGCTGGATTTGGGAGAGATTGGTTATTTATAAAAAAAAGGGAGAGGAGGGGCAGGGCATGGCCTTTTTTTTAGGTAATGTAGTGTGCAAAACAACCAGAACAGAAAAGATGTTTCAGACTGAATTGGAAAGCACAAAAGGAGGCACAAGGATTGCACAACTAAGAAATTACTAGTAAGCAGTTGAAAAGTAAATCAGATCTGATATGTTCTAAGAATATGTAGTGCAAAACAAACAGCAACAGTGACATTCTTGTGCCAAAGCAGAATTTGGGGCAAAAAGGGGTTGTTTTCTTGGGTTGTTTTCGTATCAGAAAAATGCTTTAAGTGGCTCATTACAATTACATCTCAATTGGTGCTGTAATAGGCTGCAGTGGGATCTCGATTGTGGGGATGATGCATGATTGGAAAGACACAGCTTGCATTTGGGATTGCAAGCGGTGCCTGCCATTACAGCAGTTACAGGGATGGTGCCTGACTTGTGAACTGACCAGTGAGTCATTGGAAGAGAACAAATGCGAAAAAACCCCACGATGCCACTTCTCCAGTCACAGCAGAAGAGTATGTAATCAGCCTCCCTGTGTCTTCTGTGCGCAGGCAGGCAGGCAGGCAGGCTGTGGCCTGGCTATTACTAATTTAGAGGCCAAATTCCCCAAAGCACTGCTCGTGGCTGTTTGGCTGCAGCCCCTGGCTTTTGTTTGGAAACTGCTTTCAATATGCTGGCGGCCATCTAGGTTACTAGTGAGGGCTTGTCCTCATCAGCTGAGCAAGAACTGGAGCTGCTGGAGACTAGGCTTGTGAAGAAGAGAGAAAAACTTGTAAATATTGTGGTTGAAAGGCAAATTATCGAAGTATGATGCCTTTTCCATGGGAGTGCTCAGCTACCCATTCTGCGAGGGGTCACTAGCCTCGTGCTGCTCATCCCAAAGGTCGCATCCTGAAGGTGTCATGCCCTGTTCATCTCATTTCTGATCTGAGCCACGATGAGTATGGTACAACTTCTCCTCCTCTGGTTCAGTGCTCTCATTCATTCGTCCACTGTCCTTTGGGCGATTTGACAAGGAGTATAAGAACAGTGAAATCTTACACCCAAGGGCTGCAGAACGTGTTTGTCGTGGCCTAAAAGCATCGACAGAGGTTTGTAAAACCATTTCTCTGCAGTTTCACAGTCTGTTCCAGGGAGGTCTAGTTAAACTTGTAGCCAAGTAGCATCTCCAAAGAAGGTTTGGCACCTCTGCTAACTGAATGATCCCTCATGGTTGTTCTCAGCATTGACTTTTAGTTGGCTTGGCCCTTCTTTTGTTTGTCAGACGTTTGCCACAAACACGATGGCATGGCTAGACCAGGGGCAGTGGGATGCTGTTTGGTGAGTTGCAAGCAGGTCCCCAAACAGATGGAGGTAGCAGTGCTAGGTTAAATAATTAATAGCATCAGAGAAAGAGACACTCTTTTATGTCCAGTAGCTGAAGGTGAGCACAAGTTTTTTCCTGTGTGTGATGCTAACCTTGTCCTATTAGGTTTAATTAATCCAAAGAGGAGCAGGGTACTAATTGCCCTGACATGAAAATAAATATTTTCAAAGCCTATATGAACATAGTGTTTTAATTTCTTCATTTCTGGAGCAGAGTGTATGCTCTGTACAGAATATTAAACGTTGTGGGATGTGTCAGGTACTTTTAATGGCTGTAGTTTCAATGAGATTCTTCAAACCAGCCATGGTTTAAAAACAAAAATGTAAATTGAGTTTTTGTGTGCATCAGCTGTAATGGTTCCTGGCGTGGTGGCAAAGCAGGGATCCTGCTAGGTGATGCTTCTGTTGAACTCAAATGGACTGGGACTGAAGTTTGTTTAGCGCTGCATTGCAGCAACCTTAAAGGGTGCCAAAGGCTAGAGCTGCTTGTATCATTATCCATAAAGATGGGAAAAAAGAAGAGGCTGATTTTGGGAAAATATAGCTGTGGTTTTATTGATTGGTTTTCCTGAGGGTATAAACTATATTCACATTGACTGTGTTATTGATCTCCCACCTCCCTCTGTATGTTCAAATTGGATCTTCTGCTCCGGGGGTCAGCCCTGCCCAGGAGCCGGTGGGAAGTTTCCCACCTGACTCTTCCCGACTGCTTTTAAATCGGGCTCCTGCTCTCTTCTCAGGAGCTTGCAGTGTAAAACGTTACCCAGTTCTGATTCTGTAATAGGTCGAGTTGTCAGTAATTGACAGTCTTCTGGACAAATCTGTACTCCAAAGTTGAATTTGGAACGTTGTGTGTAGTTTAAAAATGCAGCTGCTGGGATGCATGGTAATTTTATTAACTGTCTTGGGATGGCAGGATTGTTTGCTTGGTACGAGTTAACTACTGATGTTTCTCTGTCTTGGGCTTACTGTCATCTTAATGACAGCTACTGGGAAGTTTCAGGAGTGACCAGCTGGGCAGGACAGTTGACTGTTGCAAACTTACTGTCTGGGCTGGAAAACTCATGGTATTTCTGCACAGAAATTTATTTTTAGGCTCTGCCTGGTTGTGTCTGTACTTGTTTGTGAGGTGTCTCCAGTTTCCGATCCAGTGTTGGAAATCTCCAAGTCGCAGTATATCTCCTGTTGGCAAGATGATATTTTTAGAAGCCCTTCCAGAAATATATTGGTAGTTTTAGTGTGTGCGGTGTTGATCTGAATCGTGGATGCATGCTTGTGTTTCAGTTGACTTCAAGTGAGAGTTCACCACTGGAAGAACGTTACTCCGGAGACCTGATGTCTGGTTACAGAGCGTGTGATCTGTTCGAAGCTGAAGTGGGGGTAATGGTGCCGTAGCTGCCCCCTTTCTAAGGTTTTCAGATATAAACAGTGAAAGTATTTGAAGAAGTATTTTTAAAAATAGCGTCAGCTGTCTCAAGTTTTACACTTCTCCACCAACTTTTCCAGCTCCTTCAAATTCTCCAACAAAATACAAACTTTTCTACAGTTTATATTTTGTGCTAAGTGGGGAAACCAAGGATACCAAAAGAGACGTTTTTGCGATTAAAAGTGGTATCTTTCGTTGTAAATGGTGTTAAACCCCTTGTCATGTTGCAACTTTACTGTTTGTTTGGTTTTCTGAAATTCTCCAGCCATATCAGGGAATAACTAGTTTCTCTAAAATACAAAAAAGTGTAGATATCTGCAGTAGGGATCCCGCAGAAAACAGTAGGGATCTACTCCTTTCCCTTTCTGTCAGGAAATGGAGGTAGAAATGGCAGAGTGAATGCAGGAGCGGAGAGAATCTCCATTTTTCAGTCTTGTTGGGGATTACCTTTTGATGAAGTAGATGGCGATGCCTGTTGGTTGCTTAATGCCCCAACATACTTATTTATTGAAACCATTGCCATGATATTAAAAATTGTGATAGTTGTTGTGCTGACTAGTGCTTTCTGAAGGTGTGGCAAGGCATTTTTTTCACAGTAAGCATCATTTAAACTGTTAGATGCATTTTGCTAGCGATCCAAAGAAATGCAACTATTCAGCTGTTAATGTTGACTGACCACGGCATGTTGTGAGATTTGGGCTGCTTGGTTGTGTATAAGTAATAACAAGGATGTTTGCATCTCTGATGATTTTAATCAAACAGGTGGTAATAAAATTTTAAGTTGGTATCCACATTATAAATTTTGAAAGCTCAAGCAATTAGTATGAATTTAGGAGGCTATCATTTCATTAGGCTTTATTGAGAACTTCTGATAAGAAGATGCTGATGGCACAAATATAATCTTAAAATTTGTCTTCAAAATCAGTTGGTATTTGATCATGACTGAGAGCCACACGCCCATGGCCAGCCAAAGACATTCTCTGGAGATGCCGTGGTGCAGATGTTTGTTCAGTTGTTGTCTCAGGAGCTTAAAACAGGTTGGTGAATACTGCAGCAGCATAATTATTGGGTGACTGTTATCTGGACTCGATGCCTTACCTTAGTTTGGAGAATATTGTTTTTCAGGGCAGATTGTGCTATTATTTAATTGGAACATGCCCAAGTTTTCAGATTTTGTCCAAAATCTTAGGGCTTTAGGGACAAACCCAAATGTCACAATAGCTGAAATCCAATTATTATTTTGTGAACCTTAGCTTTTACTTACTGTTTTACTATTGTGTTGTGCAGATAACGTTTTCAGGTCAAGCTTTTGAAAACTTTTAACTAAGAAATAAACCTTTTTTTTTCAAGTTGCTACGTGAGACAGCAAGCAGGTGCTTGATGCTTGATTTTGGCATGCGCGGTTGTATGATCATGTGAAGGTTGGCATTTTCCAAGGAGCTCAGTTTTTTTCATTTATAGATTGCAAAGTTCTTAGGAAGCTAGAGGATGTGCTGGCCTGATTTTAAGAGAGGGTGCCTCCAAGCTTAAATGAAACTCTCCCTCAGTTTATTAAGAGTCAGCAGAAAGAAGCAAAAAGGAAGAATCTACCAACTCCTTATACCAGGATAATCCATATAGAAATAAAAGCATGCCAAAGAGCAATGTTGGGTGGGGAGACGGAGACAGGCTACAAGAATTCTTTCTGTGACCTTTAAATAAGTGAAATGAGTGGGGATCGTGTCCTCTTCAGGACGCCCATAAGGAGAATGCAGACTGAGATTAGTTGAAGATCTCTGTTGGATATTAGTGTGGATCCACAAGTGCACAGCTGCCAAAGATGGAATTACAGGCTGAACAGGGAGACGGTTCAGGACAGCAGTTCAGAAATGGCATTTTTGCAGTCTGGCTTTGTTGGTTTTGCTCCAAGCCCCGCAGGATGAATCTATGCGAAGACTTAGGGAAACTTGTCTGCCTTGTATTTTTTCCATCACTAATTGAGAAGAGAAGCATCTTCTTTATGGTGCATTATTAGGGCAAATAAGAGTTAAGATTTTGCAGACTAACTTACTTGCTGCAGCCGTTTTTGGTAAGCTGTAGCATAGGAGCATCGAGGTGGATTTGGAATTTAAATTAAGAGTGTTTCCTGGTGGCGTTTTAAAAGGGTCTTCCTAGGGAGAGAGAAAAGTGCTCTTCTGGGAGCTGACGTTGCCTTAGCTGGGGCTCAGGAACGGCCAAGGAAAAAGGCTTGTGTGCTGCAAACTGGGAGAAAACCATGAAACAAAATTGCACATTCACTAAACGCTTTCTGTTCTCCTGCCTGCAGTTACAGTGTGTGGGGAGATGCTCTAACCGAAAGAAACTGCTGCTTTGTCTGCAGGCAGCCCTGCCCCAATGCCCGCTTTTCTCGCTGGTGATGTGTTTGCATGACAGAGGATCCTGTGGAAAGATGGTCTGAATTGTCAAAGGAATGAATTAGCTTTATTGTGCTGTGACCTAAATAGGATCATCAGATCAATCAGTCTGCTGCTTTTCTGTCCTCTCTGGCTTAGGTTGTGCTACTTCTCCTCCTCATCTTCCTCCCTCTTCCCCCTTTCCCAGAGCCTGCGGCCATAGTCCCTTGCGGGCATGGGTAAGGAGGTCGCTGCCCGGGTACCCTCCCTACAGCAATACCCGCTCGGCCATGGCCTGCGCTCCCCTGCCAGGTCGCCGGGGCATGCGTCCTCCTTGGCTTTCTGTTGCGGTGGCCCTGGGATAAAATACTTTTCCTCCTCTGTCCCCCTCTCCCCTATGCATTCTCCTCTTCCTACCGATCCCAGGTTTAATGCAGTGTAATTTCTCAGTAGCGGGGGAAGTATCGCAATTCACGGAGGCGGGGGTTGCCCCAAGAGCGGCTGTTCTGGGGGAGCGGAGCTGGAGGCAGGAGGGCAGCTGTGTGCCCTGCTGCCTGGGATGGCCTTTGTGCGGGGAGCAGCTTGTTCTGCTGAAAGATACCAAGAGAGGGAGAGACCCCTCTGACCATAAATGACCAGCTCCCGTGGTCTGCAGGGATGCTTTTGGCTCCATTTAAACACCAGCAAGTGGCTGACAGCATGGGTCAAGGTGGCCAGGGCAGGTGTAGAGCTTGGGCACGAGTTTTGAAAACACTTGAGGCATTCGGCATGTCTTATCTCAGGTGCTTGATGTTTCATCAGGATGGAAGTCTTGCCTGGGAGTAAGGTGCAGCTTTCAAGGCCGGGTGGTGCTGGTGTGAGCCGGACAGGAGCCCTGCAGCCTGTGGGAAGGGGTTTATAACCCTCTGTGGCTTGAGGCTTACCCTGCAGCCGCCCGGGGAGGGGGTGCTTGGGGCTGGCAGGGAGCCATGCTGAGCGCGTCCTGCACGGACCCATCCCCACTGCAGTGCTGTAGACCTGTGCCGTCCACCAGCGTCTTCCCCGTGCATCCCCACGCAAGCTGCTGCAGGGCGGCACAGTGGAAACTTAATTTGAGCGAGTAACTGACGTGTCCATAATAAGCAAGGGCATTGATTTAATTGTTTTGAGTACGTCTGCTTGCCAACATTTCTCCTTTCCCTTTTGGCTATTGGACAGGAACTCACTGGAAGAGCTTTCACAGTGCAGTTCTCCACTGTATATTTTAGCTTTTTCTTTCCTCTTCAAATGTCATCAATGCTCTACAGTTGTTTAATGGAGGATTTTTCCATTGTCTGAATAAAGTCGCTAAGGCTTACAACTTAAAGTTTAGTTTTTGAGATGATGGTACATCTGTTAACAGTTTGCATCACTCCTTTCATGAACTTGGTATGTGAGTTGGGTTTACCTCTTCTTCATGGAAATAAGTAGTAAAATTTGTCTTGATGTATGTGAGCGAGCAGGAATGGGTCACTTTATTCCTGTGTTTTATTTGTGTGGGTTTTTTTTACTTAGTACTTTCTACATTTCGTAGGTATGCGTAGGCCGATGAGCGGCAGCAGGAAGGAGAAGGGTTGGTTCTCACCGATTGGTTAGTGTCCCTGACGGACAGCTGCCGCTGGGGCTGCTGCTGGGCCGCTGCTCCGGCTGCAGTTATGAACAACCCGAGTACGTCCCTTTTCAACATTTGCCTTTTTATAAAGCCTCGACTTCTTCAGCAGACCGGGTGCACTGGTGCAAGGTTCAGGGCACTGGGCTGTGAATGGGGGCTGGGCAGGAGAGCCCCCCTCCCCCAAGGGCTGGGTTGAAATATTTCCACGAAAACTGAATATTTCCAGATTGTTTCACAGGCGCCAGTGTTTTACGTTGCCATGAATGTGGAGGGGTGGCTGTCCCAGATGGCTGTCGCAGAGCAGGTCAGCTGGAAACGCCCTCTAAAGAGGGGAGAGAGCAGGGAGAGGAGTGAAGGAATGGCTGCAGAGTTTCAGGCATGCCATGCACAAGCAGCCACTCGTGTTCGCTTGTCTTCTGGATGTACATGGCCTCTACTAGAAATTAAAATCCATTTAACCACTTAGGGATTAAAAACTATTAGAATGTGAACTAAAAGACAGGCACAGTTTTGCTAGTGGCAGCGTGTTACACGTTCGTGATCTGAGCTTGCTGTTTGGCACCACGTCTTGTGCCTCTCATTTGCTTTGCTCCGATCTCTATATTGTTGATTAGGAAGGAGTTTCTTCTGGGCCAAGCTTTGTAGCCTGTCCTCTGTGAAGTGAGAGATTTGCCTGGAATCTTCTCCGTGTTTTCTGCATTCCTTGTGATAGTATTCTTGTGCTGTGGCAAGGTAGTGTGATCCCTGCTTGTAAGGATGTGGGAACTGAGGCGATGAATGGGTTAATATTAACTTGTCCAAGGAGAAGTAGGAAGTGTGCCACAGAGCAAGGTCTGCCCAGTCTGCTACCTGTCTCTGATTTATTTGCTTTTGAAGAACTGGTATCACAGCGTGGCGCACCTACTGTTCGTGGTGGGTTTATCTAACTTTAAAAACTTTCCATCAAGGTAATTTTGGCTGGGGTCTTTTTGTTGTTTGGGGTGGTTTTTGTGGTTTGACTACTGGCAGTGTTGGAGGCTGAAGTTCTTTATGTGTTTGGGTAGTGACTACAGTACAAATTTTCTCCAACTGCCCTGCCTTTTTCTTCTCAATGTAGAGAGGTGAGCTGCGGAGAAGCATACTTGCTTCATGCTTTCAGCTCTAAGAGAGCTGCCATCAAGCCAATTGCAGTGACAGTTTCTTGTGACATGAAAAGCGTTTTTAAAAAGCTGAATTGGGACAACATGCTGAATTTCATGGAAGCTAATGGGTTTGTCTCAAGTGGAGAGGAGTTTTTGGTCCTTGTTGGCCTAGTGCAGACTCTGAGAGATGCAGATGCAAGTAGCCGACTGGCGTTCCCTTCGGGGTGTCCCCTCATGATAGCCAGCTCTGATGTTTGACCCCTTTATCAGCATGACTGGAGGGAAGGTAGGAGCAAAGCCCGGGAGGATGAAAGGCAGACATCTCCTATGCATGGTTTGTTATTGGGCTTGAATAGCTGCCTCCATACTGGAGACTGGGGCCAGAGGACAGTGATCAAGCCTTGTTCCCAGGCAGGAGAAATGCTTCAGGGTGGGCTGATGATCTGATAGCAAAGAGCAGCACTGCACTTGGCACACATTGCAGCCCATGCTGAAACCGGAAGGTTTCTGCCCAGAGTACCCAGGATCATGTTGGTACACAGGGGCTTGACCATGAAAAGGGAACAGAGTCTTGCTTCCCAGGGCTTGCAAGCCTCTGCGGTGCCATAAAGACCTTGGGGAGAGTCCGTGTCACTTCCAGTCTCCCTCACATGCTAGCTTGAAACCGTCACCTTCCCCTGTGCAAACGCACGGTAGCTCCCCTTCCCGCTTACAGAGGCACTTCCTACATCCCCAAAACAGATCGGCACCACACTGTAAGAGGAGTTACCACCTTCTGGGTTTGCTCTCGGATGGCAACGCTGCTGGAGTTAGAGATGGAGTTGTTCTGCACTCGCCTGCAGAGTGTGTCAGCAAGTGTGTGTATAAAGTGGTTTTAATGATGGATGGATAATGGCAAATTCCTAACGGGGGTATTATTGTGTATGTGATTTTTAAAGAACCCCAACACTAGTTATCTTGTTATCAGAGTTTGATGCCAGGGTCATTTTTTTTGTGTGTAAGGTGCTTGATGGAAATCAGTGCGAAAAGCAGAGGTGCCTTCCCCGCCACTGCTGCCCTGGCACCAGGGTCTCCTGGCCCTTTGGCAGCGGTGAGCCCGTCAAAATTTGTCTCTTGGACCAGCTGCTGCTGGACAGACCTGCTGCTAATGGCAGTTTTGATGTCAAACCCACGTGGCGATTGTACAGTCTCTGGCTTTGGAAAATACTGATAAAATGCTGATAGTAGCATGTTCAGAGGACGGAGGCACGTTGTTTGTGGCCTGTCCTGCGTGGCACAGTCTCAGCCGCTGGGCCAAACCGGGCGTGGGGTTCCCGTGGAGCATCTGCTCTGCGCCCGCCGCGCTGCCGAGGCTGCGGCTCTGGGGTCGGCCGAGCCCCCTGCTGCTGGCGCCGTGCTTTCTTCTGAGGGAAAATTCCTTTTCATCGCTGACCCGGGGGGGTTTCCTGAGCTTGCTTTGTGAGGGAGGGCTCGCTTCTTCAGCCTGAGCATTGTGCGCAGGGCATGCCCTGCTGAGCACATTGATCTGGTGCTCAGCATTTTCTCCTTAACTTCTGCAAAATCGCAGCCCGTTCCTGGGAAGGACGGCTGCGGACTTCTCTGCAGACGCTCTTTTTTTTTTTTTAAGGCATGAGGATGTAATGTGCATCTCGAAAAGCTGGGCTGTTTTGCCTCGGCGCACGAGTTTCATGTGATGAAGAACAGGTTCTCTATTAGCCAGAAATAACTCGATCTTCTTTTCCATGTATCTGGTCTGAGAGGACGCTAATGAGAATAAATTAGGAGTGTTCCCGACTGAAATTCGATATGTGAAATTAGTGGGCTGATGTCCCACGCAGCGGCTGCGGGGGGAGCAGGGGATGCGGGGGGAGCTCCGAGCGGGGCTGCGCAGTGCCGCCAGCCGAAACGCGGCTCCCGGGGCCGCGATCCAGCGGGGGCGAGG
>Ga0065711_1032589_pt1 | contig 27051 bp, 7 predicted proteins | sample Hoacrofraction12_FD_59098 | JGI IMG/M metagenome (GOLD analysis project Ga0065711, IMG submission 59098) | Hoatzin crop microbial communities from Cojedes, Venezuela - Epithelial fraction 12 v2 (version 2) | ecosystem: Host-associated > Birds > Digestive system > Esophagus > Crop | place... | reverse complement strand
GGGAGGTTGTGGAGTCTCCTTCTCTGGAGATATTCAAGACCCGCCTGGACAGAGTCCTGTGCGGCCTGCTGTAGGTGACCCTGCTTCGGCAGGGGGGTTGGACTAGATGACCCACAGAGGTCCCTTCCAACTCCTACTATTCTGTGATTCTGTGATTCTGTGATTCTGTATATAAAGCACATATAAAAGGGAAACTATGAAGTTGCAAAGCTGCCTTGGGTTGTTATCAACTGTCCCGTTGCATTATCAGCAATAACCCCACCTACAGGCTGGTTTAAAAAGAGGATTTTCATATATATGTCCAATGCTGCTTAACTCCACCTTTAGTTACTGAAACATTCTTAAAAACCTAGCCCTTAGTGACTTAGAAAATCAAGTCTCCTAAAGATTCTTTAAACATTTTGACAGAAATTGCCCTAAAACAGTTAAGTTAAATTTTAAAATGTTAATAAAATCAGTATGCCATAACAGTCGTCTCTCAATTAACTAGAGGAAAGTATTTAAAATGTCAGAGAAACTACTTCACTTTCTTTACCAACTAAGGAAAGTTTCTTGTGGCCGGGAACTGCGGAAGGAAGGATGCGAGCTCTCCTGTGCCTGTAAACTGCAGTAATTAGTTTTCTTGGCTCTCGGAGCGAACAGGCACAATTATATCACTATATTGTTACTGTTATAATAAAGTTATCTGTGCCCAGTCTGTTAAAGTATACAATATCTTAAATTCAGATCCATCCTGGCAGCCATCTTCTTATATTGGCAGAATTCCAAATTTCCATCTCTGACAATCAAGCAAGCTGTTTGATGGACTACAGTGCAGGGCAGTGGCATAAGCATAAAGACATACTTTTTGCTTGATCTTGAGAGAAATGGAAGATTTCATACCACTCAGGCATTTGAAAAGAGCTTCACACAGGGGCCTTTGGGAGTGCTCCACTTTTCAGTTTCTCAGCTACAATTTGCATAATTCTTATTTTGCTTTTATGTGTATCAATATAATGAAGTTTTAATGATTACTCCATAGAAGTAATACATAAGCAATCTGTAACAGAATATGTGGACCCCATTAAAGTTCAGAAAACAGCTGGTCTATGATTCGTGGATGTTTGAAAACATGCATTTCAGCTAATGGGCTTAAACAAGGACCTTTTTCGAGCAAGTAAGAGTAAAATGTTCTCTGTAAGGACGCAGAGTAACCTGGTAGAGGTTTCTTCCATAGGCTCATAGAGCTAGACGAGTCAGATAAATGTTAGCGTGTTTTTTTATATTAGGATATGAGCTGGGTAGTAGAAGCGATATGTGAAAATAAAGGTTTTGCAGCACATTTTTATTTTGTGGAGGATTTGCATGAAGTTTGGATAATTTTGTGAATGGCAGACTCAGTTTGCAGGCCTTTTTTGATTCTGCATTCTTTTTATGATAATTTCTACTCTTTATGGTGGGGCTCTCTCCTAGTGTTTGTAACACAAAAGTAAAAGAAAAGTTACTGTGTAACATTCAACCCAGAAACTTTAGAACTGCCTTGAAGACCATGAAGTTATACCAGCACAGAGCTTGGCTGTACCTGCAGTGGTATGTTCTAAAATACATGCAAAAGACCTGTTCTTGGTAGAGAATTTGATATGGTTTTTGCTCTGACTGAAACAACTATGACTATTCCAAGCACTGAAAGTGGTGAAGAAACCTTTTCTTTCTTTCTGTAAAATATTTGTGACTTTAGCTGTATTGCAGCAAGGAGCTGGAGAAAAAGTACCAAAGTTGACTGAGAAGACGATTGTTTTTTACCACACAAAATGAAACAAAGTGAATCTACTGTTCTTAACTTGGTCTTTCTGTGTCACCTTAATTCCTCCATGACTGTCAATGTATTCTTGATTCATATATGAATGCAATTGTTATATGGTAGAAAGAATTTTACAAAAATATATTTCTGCTATTAAATATATATATTCAATATAAAAAATGCAATCAGTTTTCACTTAGTGTGGATCTGTGGTTTTAATGTAGCTCCAGAAAACTTAGAATAAACTTCTATTTATATCTTTCATACAGAAATACAAATTTGCAAATATATTTTAAAAGTAATATCTAACTATTTTTAAAGTTGAATATCCTAAATTTGGTATATTCTAGTGTATTGTGCTCTTAAGCCTATATCTTGAATAGAATAAATAGTGATAGCAACATTATTCCTAGATAGATGATGGTAAGATGCAGAGAAGTCATTCTGACTTGCAAGTGAGGAAGAGATGAACAGTGGAACAGGAATTTCATTTTTCTTTATGCCTAGTCTGTATTGCCAAAGTTATGAAACCATATCTTGAAGTAGAAGCCCATGGATTTGCAGAAGCATTAGTCATTATTTGACATCCTTTTAAATTAACTCCTCAAGCCATTGATAGGCTTCAGTAACAAAACTCTGATTGCAGTAGAGCCAGGCTTTTACAAAGGGCATGTATTTGTATCTTTCCTAATATGGGTCTTTCAACTCTTGAGCAAACTTTTCCTAATGAATCACGGGGTTAGATAGCTTTTCCACTAGTTGGTAACTTAAATCCTCCACAGCTGTGCAAAATTTTTTTACTTTCAACAGCAACTGTTTAGACTATTAATGATAGTTCTCTATAGTTCATCAGTAAGTCAATAAGAATAGTACAGACATGTTTTGGCTGTATGTTGAAATGAGAGCTAATGTTGTGCTTTTCAAGGATTACTTTGTCATGTTGATTACATCTCTGTGTCGTTAAGAATGTATTTCAATCAAATGCCATGCACACAGAGAATGAAATATTTTTTTTAATGTAGAAATCTATGTTAATGAAATAAATATGGCAGTCTGACAGGGCTCAGATCAGACTTTTTGTACAATACCACCTGTGAGGTAAATGGCAGCACGTGTGATTACAATAGGTGATGTAATTCTTTAGGGATCCACTAACAGAGGCTAGTCTGGGATGCCACTGCCAGATAGCTGTTCAGAGGAAAACAAAGAAAGAAACCATCCCACTGTGATGGGCCTGGAGCTGGAAAAGACTAAGATCATGCAACAGGATGCTGTAACTAGCAGTTCTACTTTGCTAAGCTGAGTCTAATTGAAAGTAACCACAACTGCATTGTTGAAGTATGACCAAGAAGACAATATAATAAGTTGCAGTCCAAAATCTTCAATATTTACAGTGCTGCATACAGGCAGAAATATCCTGCATTTTCCTGCATCAGCTACAAAGGGGTGACCACCTACATTCTAGTTTTGGAATTCACACAGTTAATTGTTTGGGGAAAAAAGCATGATTACTTTCATGTACAATTTGTGCAAAACTCGTGTTTGTTAAATTTTGTCATATATGGATAACGATACCCCAAACAACATGGAATCACAGACATAAAAAAGTGAATAGCTAGTGTGAAGAGGAAGAAAGGGAAAAAAGATTTTTGTAATGGCAGTCATACATTTTAATTTAGTCCTAGCAGGAAGAAAAAATGTGCATCTTATGCATACAAGATAAGAACTTGCAAATGATTAGGAGAAAGTGAAGAAATATGGATTCTATAATTTATTTTGTCTAATACAGTTGCATAACAGTGGCTACTTGAACACTTTTGCAAGTATAAGCTGAAATGATTTAGAAATGTAAGTACCATATATGTGCTATGAGTTTTAGGCTTAAGTATTGCTTTTTGAAATATAATTTCAAATGTCCCTTGAGTGCTTGTCAGCACTTGTAGAAAATTGTCTCTGGGATGTCTACAGATCCTATCTGAAAAGGGCAATGTGCAGAATATCTACTTGTGTTCGTATGTTATAGAAGAAGAAAAAGTGGGATTAGTATTTAGCCTTATTTTGGCAAAGTTATGTATTTATTACATTCCAGATGTTAAACAGTTTTCAATAATTTCTTCAGTAATTTCTCACAATAATTATGATAAACATATGTTCTATCACTAGATCATTTTCTGCTTAAATAATCTGGTTGGATCAGGGGCAGGTTGTTCATCTCCTTATTAAATCAGGGGTTTATGCCTCATATGTTATGAATCATCTGAAAAATTCTGCTTTTGATCTAGTTTGGTCTAATGCTAGTTTTAGGATTTTAGTATAGACCAGTTTTGTTTCAGTGTTCCTTCTGGATGAAAGTACCATTTCAGAAATTCTCACTAAATCATTCAGAATGTGTCCTAGAATAATATGATTAAAATAGATTAATTCAAATGCAAAACACTGGATTACTTAGCTAAAAAAATTAGCAGAGCATGATTTCCTTGAAAGATGTGGTAACAGTTTCGTAGAAAGATGTGGTAATTTTTTTCTTTAGTTTTTTGCATGACAGTTATGTTCAGTAATACAGACTGGATTTCCCAAGTCACACAAAGATGTAGTCAGAAATGAAGGCATATTAAGTAATTTTAGTTTAGTATTTATAATCAAGTAGCCTAAGCACTAGTTTGCTAATTTGAACATTCTGACTGAAATTGGTGTATAATAATTTAAAAGAAGGTTTTTATTAATAGCTCTGTCATTGTCATTGAGGCATTTAAATGGGCAAGTATAAGTGGCCTAGGACTCTTGACATTTACTTCATAATTTGAGCAGACTCTTCTAAGGCTGCTCTTAAAATTAATGTAACATTTGGTTTCCTTTGAACTAATAAATATTAATTACGAACTCCAACACCAATTCACCCAAATATATGGCTGTTACACTGTTAGTAAGGTAGGAAAACATCCCAGACTGTTTGTCTTTTACAGCCTCAACAAGAAAACTTCCTGCCCGACTGCTGAAATGGATGCTCAGACAGAATGCTGAGCACTCTAAATCATAGTACCAGTACTGTAGGGGCGGCAGGATGTAAAAGGGAGCAAGAGGCTCCAAACACCTGTGTAGTTTATTAAATCAGTAAGTGGGAGGAAGGAGGGCACAGCCAGCCCTTTGTAGCTGGTCAGCAGTGAGAAAGGAGGATTCCTTACAGGGAAGAGGCTCCTTGTGAGTTTCCCACTGTGATTTTCTCCATATTTCTTGTCTCTTACCTGATGAGGTAGGTGGTAGTATTTGTTTCCTGAGTGGATGAATGGTCTTTTTGGAATCATAGTTTGGACGTAAGGTATAAGAAAGTTTCCTTCTTTTTTCTGACTTGTATACAGTGTTTTAGAGTACTCTAAAGGAGAACTTTCTTGCCCTGGAAATTATGTACCTTTTTATTTGGTTTTGGTTTTCAGTCAGTGTGGGAAATACTGACCAATATCTTCATGCTCAGTAAAAAATGTAAGAAGTAGGTAATAAATAGAAGAATTATTTCACTGGAAGAATGTTTTTTTGTCATCGGTTAGTTTGAAAATAGCCTCTTGAAGTTGTATCCAATTTAGTTTTTGATTAGTAACAACATTTGTAGGCAGAGTGCTGTTTGAGTATTTGTCACGCTTGCAGTTTGTGTGTTGCCAGAGATGTGCTTAGTACATGGCAGAGATTTCTTTTTGTACTGTGATATAGCATGGTATTGGTAAGATGATGCTAAACTAAGACAAGCAACAGTGTTGGGTGGAGAATTCACTTGGGATGAATCTCACTCCGGGCACAGGTGTTTGACCCTGTCTTTATGTAAAGGTAGTATTACAGTTTTTTGCTGTAGCATTGGAAAGGGATATGGCTGTGATGACTTCAAGGCTTCTCAGGTGGAGTTTCGCCACATAAGCAAACAGGAAAGACTGCTGCTGAGGAAGAACTTGTACTGGCCTTTCCTATAGCATAAATATCTCTCTTGTTGCAAGCTGTCTCTAGCAAGCAAGGCTTGTTATTTCAATCATTATATAATGAATTTACATAGCTAGTTCCCTAAATCCTCACAAAGTCTCACCAATAAGCATCCAAAAACTGCTTGGATTTCTTTGTATCATCTTGCGTGTTATGTGCAGTCCCTAAGCTGCGTAGGATATTCCAAAGGAAATACATTAGCATGGTGGAATTGAAGTTCCTTTTGCTGGTGAAAGTTGCACTTTTCAATTGTGCTAGTACTGGTTGTGCTCTCTAGGATTCAGTTATCCTTTCTATTTGACTTAGCTAGAGTCACGTTTTCTCCCAAATCCATCTGCTCAGTGGTAGCTAAAGAGCCTGAACGTTGCCACCCTTAGAGTTCATGCAGATCACTCAAAGGGCAAATCTATAATCATAATGCAATGTTGTGCTTGTGTTATGCAAGAAGCCAGAAAACTCTTCTGTTGAGCATTTCCACACACCTGACAAGTATCTAAAACTGCATGTGCCACAAGATTGCTTACAGCTGTGCATACAAATAGCCCACAGAACTATGGCACCAGTTCACCTGAGAAGTTCTGGGACTTCAGTGCAGATTCACATGCAGTCTTTCCAAAACCTGACAGTGACTGTGATTTCCTGCCTCACACCATTATCTTCAGCTCTAGGTAATATGTATGTTCATCTATAAAAATTTCTGTCTTAAACAATCATAAAGTTCTCTATTTACATTTCTTTCCTGTAAACAGTCACTTCTGGTTGAAATATTAAATCTCATGACATTTAAAGGTCATAATAAAAACATACAATTAGCACAGGTTATTAATGAAAACATGCTTCTCGTTAGCTGGTAGGTTTCTTCTGTTTTGAAATACATTACCTTCTAGTTAGACAAATATAAAAATTCCGGGGTATCAAAATGCCTAAGAACAAGTCTGATCAGCTTCTTTTTAATAGTCTATAGCACCTCCCAGTGTCTATTAACTTATTTAAAAGAAAGCCAACCAGCTTACCAAAAATAGAAGTAAGCTGAGGCATGTATGCTATTAAAGGTTGAAGTACTAACACTGGGAAACTTCTTAAAAAAAACCCCACAAGTAATGGGGGTATTAAAAAAGTGTTTTGATTGAAATGATGAAGATGATTGATGTTTGTTCTCCCAGTTTTAGAAGTTATTGTGGTTATAAATGCTATGAAATGGGCATTTTTTCTGTGTTTTCATTTATAGTTTTGCATTGGTCTATCAATGTTCTGGCTGTGCTTAATTTTGAAAGATTGCATACTGAAGGAAAACTTCAGTATTTTTAACAGAATATCTAGACATTTTAATCATTTCGGCCTGTTGTTTTTGAATTGTCAGATTCCCACTATAACTTTAAAAGAGCAACTGCTCAGAGGGAATAAATCGATATAGCTTTGCCAATGTTAACTGGGATTTACCTGGTCTGATCATCTGATTCAGCCTGTTTAGAATATTGTAGTCTTCTGTTGATAAACTGTGCAGGTACTAGATTCATGTCGTAGCAGTGTGTGAATACTGTAAAAAAAAATCCCATTACAATTTCATTGTCATTTTGTTCTTTGTTTCAAAAGCTAAATAATAGTCAAGAGAGCGTATTGATTGCATTGGTATTTTTGTTGCTTTTTTTGTGTGTTTTTATGAAGTTGTGCGCCACATCTGTGAATATCCACTTCCAACTTTTCAGCACCAATTGTTACAAAGAATTTTTTCCATGTGTATAAATGATGTCATGTGTTATGAAAGTTTTAAAGTGTGACAATTCAGTGCTGTGATTGTTAACCTCGATTATGTTATTGCCATAGGAATTTTCACTGTTAACTTTTTCTTAATAATTTTTCTAAATTACATACACTAGAATGCTAACTTGACCTTTCCATCAGCTCATATACAGAATTAAAAATTAAAAATTAAGTCAAAGGTCAAAAAAGACAATTGAAATACAGTTGCCAAATATAGTCATAGACAGTCAATTATGCAATGAAAGCAGTGTGCCACCCAAGAAGAGTAACAGCCTTCATTTGCCTAAACTTATTCTGTTTTGATGAGGAAAGTGTTCCAAAATATACTACTAGTTTAATATGGCTTGTAGTGTGGAACAGTATAGTTGTATGCTTTAGGATGTCTTGGCCTTCCTGAACTTTGAGGAAGATGGAGGGGAAAAACATCTTTGTTCTGTACTTCAGGATCCTAGAAGTCTAAAAAAATCACTTTCAGATACTCAGTACAGAAAGCTGGAAGCTGTGAAGGGAGATATCTGGATTTTGGTTTTGTTTTGCAAGACTGACTGTATAAGGAATTAAATTTTCTACCAAATTCTATTTGCCTAAATGGAAAATTGCTTCCTTAATGCTTCCTTCATTTGAGCTCTGTGTTTTTCTGTCTAGCTACTGACTTCAGTTATTTTAGTTAATATTCTATTAGTCAATTGATATTCTATAATAAAAGTATTTAGTTATCTATAACATTAACACACAATTCTTTCGTTGGTTTGGAAGCTTTTTCATTAATAATTTTTAAAGCTCTTTACACAAAGGTTTATAATTCTTTTTCATAGAGGCACAGAGTTTTTGAAGAATTTTCCCAAAGTCTGCAAGCAAATTGCTTAAAAGTTTGGATTAGCCTCAAGTCTCTTGAGTCTCAGGTCAGGGCCACTTCAGCACATTTTCTCCAGGATGGAGCAATAACATGCTTAATGATACAATACTGAATTTTTTTTTACGTTCAGAAATTGTAAACAATGGGGAAAAAAAAGCTGTGGGGGAGAAGGGGCTGCAATTTATCTTTTAAAATGTAGCCTGTAACTGTTTCTGCAGTCGGATGCTAGAGTAGCTTGATAAAAATGTAACCTTTCTCATTTCTGGTAAATCTCAATATTGAGAGATTCAGAAAAACTGCCAAGTCACAACTGAATTGTGAAGGTGTATCAGGGACACTTGAATCAGTTTAAGCACAATGCGTATAGCTTCAGCTTAGGTGTTGTTCACAGCTTATATTGATTTTAGTTCATCTGCCAGTTTTGAAGCACACAGAGGCAGACATAGCCCCATTGGTGAATGTTAACTTGTGAAGCTGCTGCCTGTGCCCGAGCCCAGAGGTTTGATTGTCCCCTCACAGAGTTCATGCAATGCCTTTTTGTTCAGAGTGAGAAGACAGTGAGTATAAACTGCTACCATTCTGATTTTACACATATTTTTCAGCTGGTGAATACCATGAAATAGACAAGGTGATGAGGATTCAGGAGGTAAATTCAGAAGTGATGAACAGGTTTAATTGTGTTTCATGGCACCTCATCATACTGTGTCAGCTGAGCCCTGGCCTGGACATTGAAACTTGAGATCCAAAGAATCTTGCTGCAATGGTTCAAGATTTTACTCCCTCCTTTCTTCTCCTTGCTTCCCTCAAAGGGCACTCCTATCAAAAAAGTCAACAGAAGCAGTAAGACAGGCATAACTCAGCTGCTTCTGTTATCTGCATCTTTCCGAAAACCCATCTTCATCAGCAGTTGATGGTGAAAAGTTGGGATTTGTGATAAAGTATAGGCTAAGGTGTAGGCATAGATCTCTTCTCCTGGTTGAAACTGGAGGGGTGGTATCTACCACCAGTGCTATACAAAGAGCTGGAGAGGGACCAGGGAAATACGTTACATTTAGATCCCTCTGTAGGAGGGGAAGTCATCCTTGGCACTGCAGGCTAAGTTTTGAGAGGATACACATATATCGCAATTTGAATTAAATCTCTTTCTGTTATAATGTAAAAGATTAGCAGAGTACGAATGTGAAGCAAAAGCACTTTCACATTAGTGAAGGTTTGTCTTCTGACGCAAATGTATTGGTTGAACCAACAACCTCTTGAAAAATCAAGAATGTAGTTGTAAAGACAGACTTTCTGTTTGGTTGGAACTGAATCTATAACATCAATGCCTGCCTTGAAATATCTGGTTTACAGGTACTGAATCTTCTTGCTCCTCTGTGTAATATGTATTTCAGTGACAGAGATGAAATTTATACAGTGGGACAGCATACATAGTCCAATATTTGTTTTACCCTAAGAAGCATATATAAAATGCTATTGGAAATAATTTTGATTTCTAAGCATGTTTGGGTAGATAACCACTAAGAAGTGTACAAAGTGTATTTTGTCATCAGTTACGGTTTAGATTTGAGCAAAACTGAGTTAGACTTCATTTAATATTGCTGAAAACTATGACTTTCTGGATTTTGATCAAAATAGAAATATTTTTCAAAGATAAAAAATCTAATTAATATTTCAGCCATTTTGTGCCAAGATCTAGCTAGTCTATCTTTTTTTTTTTTCTTTTTTTTTCTTTTTTTTTTTTATTTGCTTTATCCACTGAAAAGAGGAGGAAATAGGCACTTTCTGGGCTTAGAGCACACATGGAATATGATAGGATCAGACATCTTAGGATTCAAGTTCCGGGAAGGCTTTTCTAGTAACTAAGAGACCCTTTGAAGTCTTTAAAATGAGATTCCAAAGGCAACAGAGCATGAAAAGTCCTAAAGCATCATTCAGTCGTAGTTGTAAATCCTCTTGGATAGTCAAAATCGACTTTGATTTTTGCTGCCTTTTTTTCTGAACAAAATCAAATAAAATCTGGCAAAATTCATAAACACAAACTGAAATGAAAGGAGTAAGCAGTAATAAGGGGAGATGTATTTTCTGTCAAAGATTAAGAGTTAACAAATTGCCAACATTTGTTCAGTCACTCTCAATTTTTACAATAATGGATTTTAAAAGTCTGGTTTATGTGCTACTTAGATTATTTTACGTGAACAAGATACAAAGTTGATTTTTTAATAAAAAGCAAATAGTTTAGTCTTGGACAAAGTATAATAAGTGATTGTCAAAGAGAAAATTTTTGATGAATAATGACCTCATCTCTTGGCTGCTTCTTAATTCTTGCTTTAGTTTTTCAGTATGTGACTGTTCTCACGCTGCCTTTTAGTTTTCAGAATGAAAGCAAAGCTCTCAGGTGCAAAGTGATTTCCTCTGCTTAGTGGAGATCACTGTCCCCTCATTTGCTTAGTTTACTCTTGAGTTCTCAGCTTTATGTCCAGAGAAGGCTCTCCTGCTTTCTGACATGTGCACAGAATAATATTCTTTGGGTACCTAACAAGGTCATCGCTGTCGTAAATATGATTCAGTAATTTGCTTTCACTGAACCAGTACGCACATATTTCTTGGACTTAGCAGTTCAGTTCTAATGTGTTTTGGAACAAGTGAATTATAAATACAGATTGATTAGAATCTGTAATTGGTGAGAGAGGATTTGGTTCAGTATTTAATTTTGTCATGGAATTTCAGTCCACATACATTTAATACAGTAGTTTTTGATTTTAAAATCTTGGGAAATTTTAACACTTTCATTATTTTTGATGTTACTTTTATAGGATGTGTATATATATTTTATTCTGTAACTTACTAGAGAAGATGAAATACAAAGATCCTGATTCCACACTGTCTTGGCATTCTTACATTTATAGTCTCAACTGATGAGAGAAGCTCTGTGAATTTTGGCAGTTGCCAAAGTTATGATATTATAGACATTTCTCAATGTGAATATTGCTCTTCACACTATTCATGCTTCACAATTCATGAGCTGAAAACAAGTAATTGATTCTGCAAGACTCTCAATACAGCTTCCTTTATGAAGCTAAGTTATGATAGTTAAAAATATGATTTATTTCTTGTTTTCGTTTTAGTAGCTTGTTAGTGATTCAAAGGGGAAAAGGATTCCTTTCATTTATTACGTAAGTGGAAAATGAGGATAAAATAAGAAGATACTTTTTGGAGCAATGCTTTTCATACCCATTGATTAATTTGACTGCAACTGGTCTGGGATTCCATCCTGAGAAACAGGCCTGATCTACCTTTTACTAACTTTCAGAACTGGAAATCACAGAACAAGAATATTTGAACAGCTAGATTAATATGTCTTTATAATGGGTATGACTTCAAAATGATGCTTTTCAGAGACCCTGGATAAAAATGGGCTGTTTAGTCTTCTAATGTTAAAAATTTGCTTTGGGAAAGTGTATTTATCTGGGTGGGGTATTTTTGGTTTTTTGTTTTCTTTCTTTCCCCTCTAATCATGTTATTTTCTGTATTAGTGTTTTAATATAGAGACATAAGCACATCTTCAAAAAGGCTTCTTACGTATTCTGTTGAATAGAGGATATGACAAAATAGAAGTTTTTCACTGTACTGATTTTTTTTTCAGTTTCTTAGAAAATCCAAGTTATCAGTGTTCACATTTTTCCAGTCCTCTTTGTCTATATTTCCCTATTATACTTGTTCAACAAAAGCATTTGCATATATTTTCTAGTGTACAACAGATAAATTACATCAAGAAACTAGAACTTAAGATGGTGGGAGACTTCCCACGTACTTCAGTTGAATTTAGTGGAGACAGTTCATCACAGTGCACATCAGTTAGCAGATAAAGCATTCAAGTGTTGATTGTTCTCCTGACTCTCATTGCATTTACCAGAAAAAGAATTCAAATTTTTTTTCACTGCAATGTAAATGTAAGGGTTTAACGACTCAAGGTTGACTTTCTGTAATTTGTAATAGCTAGTTACCATCACTAAATCTTCATAAAATATTCAGAAAACTACAAGAAAATGGATTGCTTTTAGCACAAGATGATCTGATATCCTCTAATGGTTCCACTACAGAACATTTCATTGTGTCTTTAGTGTGCTTCAGCAGCATGGGATCCTGCAGAGAACTGAGAACCTTTACTTGAATTTGAAGTAATGCTAAATCACTAAAAAAGTTTTTACTTAAATATCATGGAACTAAAAAAAGAAAATTTACGTAATTATTCAGCTCTGTATGCTGTCATATTATCTTTAAAGTGTTTGTAAACAATAACAGAAAAAATTGGGTCATGTGGATATTCACTTATCTGCAAAAATTTAGAAGAAACTAATTCAACAAGAAGTAACAGATTTTTTTCTAATTATTTTTGTGGGAGCAACATTTCATTTCAAAACTAGCCCTATGGATCTTTATTGTAGCAATGTCCTCCTGAAACTCAGTGGGAGTCTTCTTGAATATGGACCAAATAATTTATTTGGCTGCTGGCCATGTGTTGTCTTTCAGAGGAATATGGTTATTCACTACGTAATAGTGTAGGAAGAAATGAGACATATGGAAACAAATTTTAAAAGAAACAGCAACATTAGTCAATGAATTTGCCAAGCACTTAATATAGTCAAGTAAAGAAATAAATTATGAAGCCCACTAGCCATGCACTTCGCATGCAAAGTGCTGTTCTTATAGCAAATAAGCAGTCAACTTCCTTTGAAAGCTGAATCACAGTAACAGTTCTTGAAGTTTGATTTATTGATTTCTTTTGCTGCTGCTGTTATAAAAAGCACAATAATACATACAATCTACATTAAAACTGCATTTAATAGCATCATTGGAAAGATATTTGTCTTTTTGGTTGACTATAAACACTAGACCAGCATGTCTCTGGCCCCTTTTCCTTATAATTTTATCTGGAAATGTGTAATATAATCCTATGTATGTTCCTGTTGTATCTTAATAATGCCTACTCAAATAGATGTCATGTTTCCCTAAATAAACAATATATTTGTAATAATATGAAAGCAGAAGTGGCAAAAATAGTGACTGTAAAATTGATGCCTTCTAATGTAAATGGAAAATATGTAGGTATTTTTGTGAAAAATACAGATTAGTATAAATTCTTTTTCCAGTTCAAAGATTGTATTTGGTACCGCTTTGCAAAATATTATATGTCCATTCTCTCTAGATGAGTCATGTTTTTGGAAGAAAGGGGAGAGAATATTTTGTCAGCATCATGATCATTGTAATAATGAACGGCAGAAACTATAATAGATTTTGTTCCTGGCTTGGCAAACTATCTGAAAGATTTTGCAAGAGAGTTTACATAATTCTTTCCATTGAGCTTTCTAGTATTGCGTATGTTTTAATTGTTAACTCAAACACACCAAACTTTTAGGTAGTTTGTGAACTATATAAATGCGGTTTAATGTTTCATAAGTATTTTATGAGCAGAGTTTGTGGTTTTACATTTTCATACTTACAACCTTAATTCACTTGTTAAAATAGGGTCTCTGTTTGCTAATAGTTACCAGCTGTAGCTAATACATTAGCAGATCTACAATGTAGTATTTAAAATGACGCATTTCAAAATCAATAACAAATGTCTTGCTGTGGGATTAATTGGAAAACTTGTCTTATACAATGGTCAGTACACTATACAAAATTCTTTTGAAATGGCAACAAATCGAGGGACAGGAAACAACAATGTGTAAATTTCTAAGACCTTAGAAATAAGAAAAGTAAAAATATTACTTACTGTAGTTGTTGTTTGCTTCTCTTGTCCCTTTTACTTTGCCTCGCTTATCAATCCTCATATACCACTGAGTTCGACAGAAAAGTCTTCTCACTCTTACATCCCCCCCTTCCATATAATCATAGCTTCTGGTATGTCGCTCAGGGCTGGAACAGTTCACATTTGTAGCCATTTGCTCTGGAGTCATATCATTGCAAGCTAAAGATATAGTGCCCATTAGAAAGATAATGTAAAAGTACGATCTGTAGAGCAAAATTGGCAGGATCCATGTCAGTATCCATTTGTGCATTATAGTGCAGTGTTCTGGGTGTTCATGAACAACATAATGAAAATTAAATCTCAAGTAGACTGTTGCTCTTAGGTCACCGACCTGCCTTCTGTCTTTACGAGTTACAGATTCATTTAATTGAGATTGATCCCTCTTCTAGAATTCTGATCGTTATTCCTTAATAGTTAATGGCGAAATAGAAGAGCTTCTTAAATATCTCTTCAGTCAGAATATCCTTTAAAGACACAAGTTATAAAAACCTTTGTTGTCATGACCTTCTGTACTACTTGAATTTGCTGCTTTCACTGAAAGTAAAAGATCTGTGAGAAAAGGTGCATGTATAAGTCTTTATACTCAATTGTTACAAACATGCAAGGATACATTATGCTACTGAAAAGTACTATACATAAATGTATGACATGCAAAGCTGATTTTTAAAAATATGCAAATGTATATACAATAGGTCTCTCGCACAACTTTTTACATAAACAGACATTTAAACTGATTGTAAACATAGTTCTGTCTTCAGTTTTAAGTCCTTTCAAAAGTCCCCTTTTGATTTAGTTGAACTACTTTCTCATGCATGGTTAAATTCTGCTGATTACTTCATACCTATATATTCACTATTAGCACAGTCTATCGGATAACTTTAGTTCAAATTTCAAAACAGACCTCATAGTCTTAGCTCTGTGTTTTTATTCCTATGCGTTTCAGTTTTTTAATAGAAAGTTTTTTTAGCAGCTAGCATATACAAATGAAGATAAAAGTTATTAGCTATTAGAAACTGTTGAATGTTCTTGTAAAGGACAGATAACTTACTTGTTCCTGTTGATAAGAGCTGGGTACCCAAGTATTCCATTTCTGTTGTCTGCTTTTTGCAACATGAGACACTCTACTGTAGCTACAAACTTTCTCAGCTCAGAAAGACTCCACCAGACTTCTAATTGTTTCCATAAATCAACATGCTGGAGAGATGGTGTGTATGTGCTTATGCGTGCGCGTGCATGTGTGTGTTGAGCCTGTTGTTCAGTCCTTTTCGATAAATACCTTTGCTGACCTCACTTGGAAGCAATTAGAATTTAACCAGTCAGCTGTCAGTTGAATGCACGAACAAAAATAAAAGGAGACTTGCATTGTATCGTGTCCAATGGTCATCAGAGGGAGCTATGTACATAGTTTATACTTTAAATCTCCAAGAATCTACTTTCTAAAAACATATATTGCGTGGTGTGGGGATAGAATTGCTTCACATGCTAGCTAGTGTTTCTGTGCTTTGATTTAGGTCAGTATTTTTCTGTGCTTAAAAAAATCCTCCTCCTCTCTTTTCTATTCACACGCTTATCTCTGTTTGCTTTCAAACCTCTTCTGCAGTTTGGTGGATTCACAGTCTGCTTAGTGCCTTTCTGATGGATATATGAAACATGTGGGTCCATTATGTACTGTGGAAAGGGTGTGCTGTGGCCATTATAGATCATGCAGTATATTTTTATATCATGGAGTTGAAAAGAGGAACAACTGCAGAGAAGATCACTGAGATTTTTATTTGATCAGCCACTAGGTGAAAATGAGAATGTATATTTGGATGTTTCAAAGTCTGACATTCAAACACAGCTTTTATCAGCATGAAGGAAAAATTATGGCTAGGGAACAGCCTTCCTTAGCGTACGTAGTTATTAGTTTTTGAAACTCAAAACACGAGAATGCAAAGTGGCAGCAATGCAAGAAGTGCCCTTCAACTGCATACCAACCAGTGGGTGACCAACAGGCTTAAAATATAGAGAATCAAAATAATGGATCGCTATGCCTGGCTTTCTGCTTCTGTAGGCTTATTTCAATCTTTGGCACCAGTTTGCTATCTAAAGTCTGTGTTCTATTTCACCCATAAATTCTGTTGGGTTTCTGGTGAATGTATTTTTAAAACATGCTGAAGCTAAATTTTCAATAGCTCCTTATCCTGTTTAATTTCTGCACTACTGATGTGAATACACCTCAGATACTCTAGTAAATAATAGTAGCAAGGCAAGTTTGGAATTAATCTACGTGTTAAGAATAGTTTACTTGCATCTAGTTGCCTATACTTGATAATATAATGCAGTTTATCATTCCCTGCTTTTATCCCACCCCCAATCCTTCCTCTCTGTAGAAATGGATAACCGTTACTTCTTAGAGATGAAGTGAGCTGTAGATGCAGTTAAAAATCATAGGGTGTACATATGTGCCACCGTGTGGTGAGGGGGACATAAATAAATTGGGGCTTTTCACTGGAGTGATCCAAAATGAGCATAAAAGTGTATGACACCAGGCAACCTGGTACTACTCAGCCTTTCCTGTACACAAACACAGAGAATGAGTAATTTCCTTCCTTAAAATCCTCAACTTCCTTCTCAGTGCTCGCTTGGAATAATCCCACTTATCACTTGCTTTGCATTTCTTTTTAACCATTTTCACTTGAAGTCCAAAGTCAATCAACTTTTCTTGTCACTAGCTCCATATTCTGTGGCTCAGCCTAATTTTCCTAGTTCGGCAAAAGGCTCAATATATACGCCTTTACTGTATGAAAGGTATGGCGCTTGGGGCTTGCAGGGGCTGGATGCCTGCAGTAGATACACAAAGAAGTGTCTTTCATTAAGTTAACCCTTGTAAACTGCGATTACAGCTAATTCCAGTTTGACTTGTATCAACTCATAACCACTATTCTGACAAGAAGTGGGGACTGAAGTGATTTATCCCAGTTGCTGTTTTCGCCAGTACATTTGCTGGTTTTAAATCAGTATGTTCTCTGATCCATTCCACAGTCTGAATTCAGAATGATAGAAATGAAAAAAATTTGTGGTATTCAAAAGGCTTATCTGTTGTGTATTATAAAGAAAGCAATCAAGGATAAAAGGTAATCTGTGTTTTGCTCAGCAAAGTAGGATACAAGTAGAAATGTTTTTGTAAATATTGGGGGTCTTTTATGTGCAATGCCAACTTTCACTTTTGGATCCATACTGTTTTTAATTTTTCTTTTTCCTTGCTAACTTACTGTTTCTGACAGTTAGTAACAGGATAAAAAATATATAGCTGAGCTTTCAGTTCCAGAAAGCTGGAAATTCTCATGGTCCAGGCATAAGCATGTATTTCTCTTGGCTCTGAAAAAATAAATCACTTGCTGTAAGTGTATTTTTAAGTGGTGCTTCAGTTCAGAGCTTCATGAAGTTTTGTATATAGAATAAATGAAAAGTGGTTTAAATAAGGCACTACCTGTAAGTTTAGTCAGTGAACAATGCAGTTAATCTTTAATTACTGCTGATAATGTTGATTTCCTTACATTTTGTAATGACAGAATAACTTTTTTCCACAATGCTTTAACTGCAGTTTTATTTATTCACACAGTTTTATGTCTTGCTCTGCAACCAGTTCAACTGCATATTTTTTAATGAAAGGATACCACCTAGATCTGCATATGCAAGTCAGGGTTCTTTGCATAAATCCTGATCCCTTGAATGATCCAACCCACTTCTGTTTAAACCAAGCATAATTAGTATCTCTCTCAAATTGAACTAGTTTAGTTTTATGGAAGATTTAGCTTGCCTGGCAATTCTTTCTCTATCTTCTTACAAATGTGCACGCCCAGGGCTTTGTAAATCCAATCCCAAGCAAGTCCTTAATGACATCTAGAAAATTTTCACTTAAAATGCTAGGGATTTTGTGTTTACTGTAGCAAGACTGTATTTGAAGAAATATGTTAAGGTATCAGGACCACATGAAACATGACAATGTGCGAAATATACATGCTGTAAGCCATCCTTTAATATTTAAACCCGTGCCCTTCATGTTAACCCATGCCTCAGTTCCTGCTTCCTAGCTGATAGCTGTCCACAGCATTGCTACTGTGCATATGCTGAAAAGAAAGAAGTGGAAATGAATTGCAAGCGGTTTTCTTCCAGTTATGAAGATTGTGCATAGGCCTCCAGTTCAACTAGAAACAGCTTAATAAAGCCTATTCCCTTTTTCCTCACATAGGAAATGACTTGTCCTTTTAGATGAAAACATGGCTGTAGGGATCCATGTCTTCCTCGTCTGCAGGCTGGCCTGTTGTAATATGTGCTGCCCAGGTTTGGCACTGGGTCATGAATGTGACTGTTTAAAAAAAAAATCTCTACTTTGTCCAGCTTGCCCTCCAGGCAACACATACCTGCTGAGAAACTATCATTCTGCTGCTCCTTGTTCCCTGATCCATTTTGAATTTGCTTTAGAACATCTTCCAGAACTTTCACAATTTAAGACAGTAGGAAGATAAAAATCTCAGTATCAGACTTCAAACCTAAGACGTTGGGTTTCATTGTCCTGTGGCAATAGCTAAAATGGGATTGGAAGGTCCTACAGAAAAAATTCCACAGGTGTGAAGGTGCTAAATGTTCTCTTTATTAAATTCTTATCCTTAGTTCCCTGATCTCAGAAATCAGGATTAGATCAATGTTGGTTTTTTGCTATATGCAAAAAATGTAAGAAAATTGCTACTGCTTGTGTAGATCTTCTGTCAGCATTGATATCTGAAAAACACTGCAACTCACATGCAAAACAAACTCATTTAGCAAGGCAGTAAAAACAAGAGACAGATGAGAATATGGCACTTCCTTTTGGATTTATCTTTTCAGGTTGTAAACTTATGTGTAAACAAGGCTAAAACCCATAATTATGAATCCTTCCTCTGCCTGACTATAAGAATGTCTTTTTGTTTTTGCTAACTGATATGGGTTATTAAAATCATACTGAAAAGACAAAATAAATTTTTTTCTAGCAATTTTCAAAACAGATCCCTTAAACATCATTCATTTCTTTGTTTCCTCCTATTCATCCAGATCATACTGAGTTGGTTTGAATCTACAGGAAAATTGGAATGGGATGCAGTAGATACTTAGAAAAAACCAAAACAAAAACAACAAAAAAAACAAAGCAAGCTATCAAATAGTTGACAAATATATAACAACTTATTTTTTTGTTAATTAGCCACAGCAAATGTTTTTTATATAGCTTATTTTAGGGAAAACAAAGGCTGGGAATACCTAAGCTCAGTCAATAATAAACTTAAAAATTAAAGCCATCCAGGCTTTTTTCACTAAGACAACGGAGTCTCATGATACTGACTTCTGAAGGAGATAGAATAAAAAAAGAATGAGATGGCGGTCAGAGGAATCCTTCCTTTCCGAATTGAGTTTGCACAGTATAGGGTTATGATAGGTCTCCTAGTTACTCACAGCTTGATAAACTTCAGGGAATCCTACTTGTGATGATATCAGGACACTCAGACTGTGATTATCATAACCTAAGATGTTGTTGCAGAATTGAATTGTAACAGTACATTTTTGGTGGAGATACAAAAAAATACAGAACTGATGTGAGAAAATACTAAGGAGAACCATTTAGTTTATCTTATTTATTACCAGGTATGAAGTTCAGAGGTCTCTTTCTGAAGTGATCCATACATTTGTATTTGAATTTTACTTTTACCAAAATACTTGCCATGTAGTGATTTCTCCTGCCTGATTTTAAATATATTCTTTAAAAAAAAGTGTGTAGCATCTTTTTATGTACACAGATGGTTGGATAGAACCAGCTTGAAAACCTGGATTTGTAGAACTTTTCTGAAGTATCTTCTTAAAAACTTGCAGAACACTCTTGTTCCTATGACTTTACATGTAATCATTACATTTTACATTAGTAGAAATAAATGTAAAATAAGGTATTCACGTTTAGCTTTTAACTGAGATCGTACCTATACATATGCATGAGTATTGCATATAATTCAAGACTGGATTATGCAAATTACTTCTGTGGTTTTTTTGTTTTAAGTAGTCAAGATAGCCATTTTTAACCCTTCACATAGGTCCATATATAGCATAACTATTATTGTGATTTACTTGGTGGTTAATTGTTTTGTTTTATGGACCATATAAAAAATAATTTGAATAGCATCTAAAGCAAGAATAAAGCTTTGTTGTCATGATAATAAATATCCATTAATACCCTGTCTGTCTCGGCTGCTCTTTTAATCTTAGAAAACAATTTTAGTTCCTTCTAATTGGAGTCCACCTGAAGGCAGATTTTGGAGGAGAGTTTTCAGCATTTTTTTTTTTCCTACAGTTTTGAAACTGTGGCTTCATTAGTCTGCTAATACTACCTCTATATTCATTGAACAAAGGTTGATTAAGAATGAGGACGGAAAATTATCCTCTTATTCAAATATTTCTTTATATGTCTAACAAAATCGAGTCATGGAAAAGAACTAGATTGTGCAAATGATATGGTCCTTTCTCTGATTTGCACCACAAGGTGCACTCCTTGATTAAACCACAATAAAGCTGAGATTATTAGTAGACTTCCAGTAACTACCTGTTGGCATCTTACTTCGATGGCAGTGCACTAAGCACTGTGTTTTCTGGTAAAAGACTTTACCAGTTAAAGTTGGAAAGAAAAGACAGTTAAAAGGATCAGCAAAAACGTACAGCAAGTATAATGGCACCCGACTTCGCATCTTACATAGAAACATGCCTGTACATAACGAAAGCGCTTGCAACATTGCTTAGTAGTAGGTAACCTTACATGTATCCGTGTAAGGTAGTCTGTAACTCATCTGAAGGTGAGCTGGCTGTGCAAAGAGGAGATACAGCGTTTGGTCAGAATTTGGGGAAAAACTCTTTGGGTGGGAGAACACTAGGATTTAATTAGGGGATTGGGCACTCCCAGGAACATGCAGAGGAAGAGAGAGGCCAGCGCTGAAGAGAAAAAGTTCAGAAAGGGAACTGGGGAAAGTTGCGGAAGGGACAGGGACCTAAGTGCGGAGGTTGTGAGTCAGTAGACAAGGGAAATAAAACAGGAACGTTTCCAAAATCCTAAAGTGAAATGAAGCTCTGCAGAGAAACAATTTTTTCAGCTGCCTGTGGGCCTACATTGCAAATCTTTTGGCATGGCCCAAAATATTAGAGGCCTCTGTTTGCTTACAGCCTCCTTCTACAGCTGTGAGTTTCTCCAATTAAACAGGCATGACAGATCCCATATGTGCTGCCTGTGTTGCATACTGTAGGTGTAAAAATGCTCCTGTGACGGAATCTAAAAAACCTAGGCTCACACATACACACATTCTACATGGAAACATTATTAATGCTGTGAAGTAAAATACTCAAAAGGCACAAAATACTAATTATCTATCTCATGCATTATATCAGGGAAGGAACTTGTGAAGAACAGAGTGATGATAAAAATTGAAGTCTGTATCATGGTACATACTCACAGAGACAACCAAACCAATATTATCAAAGTAAGCTCTTGGCATCTCCATATACTTCAGCAAGTCCAGGTTTTCACTTGAGGTATAATGTGGATTCTTTCTTTATGATTCTATGTTATTTGCAAGTGTCTTAAGATTTGACTAGACATTTTTTCACTTGGCTTTTTTTCTGTACAAAGTAGACAATAAAACAGGTTGGTATAATCAGTAAAAAAAAAGGAAAGTAACAAAACATGAGACACTATATGGCAGAAATGCTGCTGGATTACTACTGTGTATTTAACATTTGATTTTGGAAAACAGCTGGAGTAAGACCTTTCCTAACCTTCAGCTAGTTATATGGCCTATTATACCTGTTCTAAAAGCAAAATAAGGTAGGGGGAAAGTGCCCTGTTCCTCTGCAAAGCTGTGCTGTTTGCAGGGAGTTAAAAACTGACCAGTAGACTCAGAACAAGAGCAATTCTCTGTAATGATTGTACTATTTATTACCCATCTGTTAGAGACAGGGACACCACTTAGTCACAAAAATGTAAGGTTTTCCAGCTGTTCACCATTTGAATGGTAGATAAGCCTTTGCTGAACTGAGGGAATCTAATAAAAGGATGTCTTTACTAGAGAATCTGTGTTAATAATTGGTTTACAGAGTGAGCTCCACCACATTTCTTCACTTTTTCCATTCCCTCACTTACTAATAATGAAGTCCATGGTATCCTACTAAATCTATGTTAATTCAGGCCAGAACAGTCATTTGATAATCTAGCAAGGGTGTGAAAGGGGTATGTAAAGTGCTAGGGATCTGAGTGCAGCTTACCATATTGTGTGCAGGATTAGAACAAACATGTTGGCATCATTCCCGAGGCATCTAGTGTGGGCATGAACTGGTGAGGCAGTTTTTCTAATTATAAAAAGAAGAAAAGAAAATGTCAGAATACCTCTATATTCAAAGTAGCAGGGCAAATTGAGACTATGTCAAAACTGCAGAGTTTCTTTCAGAGCTCCCGCAACAGAGTTAAGCAAGATGGGTCACTACTGATTTCAAACGGACTGTAATTTAAAGATGCCTAGACTGAGGATTACTAGATAGTTTATATTGCAAGTAAATAGCACCATCCTGCTCCTCTGTACACGTTGTTCTGCAGATTGAAGGAGTGATCCCTTCTATCTGTGAGCAGCTGTACTTCCCAGAGTTTAAATGTCTCCCACTGCAGCTGTTGCTCTGTTAGATGGTTATTTGCCTGGCTTGTAGCATCAGCAAGGATTGGATTTTGTCAGCAGCTGATGAAGGTCAGGCTTTGAGACAGATCTTAATCAGAATTGATGTTGTTCTGATCTTCCTCTTTACTTCTGACTTACTTTGCTTATCATAACTATCACATTGCTAAAATAATTTCTACCCTTTTAAACATTAATTCCGGTTGCTAGTTTTTCATACTTGCTTTTGACAAAGACTAAAATATTCTCCGCCCAGACCTAAATATTACTGCTATGTGAAGCTGAGATGCAGAACATTTGGGAGGTGATAGAGAGAAAGAGAGGGGGGGAAAAAAAAACTAGTCCTGAGGGATCTGCCTATTCCCTTCTCCTCCATGGCAGACAACCTTTTAATCCTATAAAACAGAAGGGAGAATTTGATTCCCTGATAGGAATTTGTCTAGTCTAGTGATAACTTCTCCTTATCAGCTTTTTAAGAAATTGGCTTGAGTGTATCTGCAGCATCTGTCTAGTTCGTACCTCTTGCGTCTCCGTTGGCTCTGCCATACTTGACAATGTGTTGCTGCAACAAAGACCTTTTCCACAGCAGAAAACTTATTTGACCTGACTTTGTCAGCATACTGTATGAATACAGCCCTTTTGCTTCAAGGACTTCAGTGGTACAGATTGCCTTGCCCTGTACGTCGTGGGTGAAAAGCTGTAGCACGCGTGTGAAAACAAATTTGAGAAATAGCTGTTCCTAAGAATGCTAGTTATTCACTTAGGCAGTGATTTTGGAGATTATTGACCACAAATAGTAAGTCTATAAAATAATTCAGAAATAGCTAATACCATGAAAATTGCTTTTCATATCTATTCCATAAATACACGTTATCAAGTTGATTTTTCCAGATATTTTCTAAATGGGAGAAAAAGAAAACCAAACAAAAGCTCAAACCTCTTTTTTCTCCCCAGAAACAAAAGGTTTTGTGAAAACTTTTTCACAGTGAGTAGGTGTATGAGCTCCAGTGCTGAAGTTACTGTGCTGAACTACATCATGCTGAGGTACAAAACGTGATAGTCCCTTGGCATGGCAGTTAACTGAACAAGTTTGGGTTTTTTAATCCACTTGACTGAAAACCTCAGAATAAGAAAATATAAATATTTAAGAAAAGTTACTGAAAAGGGTTTTTTTAAAAGAATTTTGACAAGCAGTTTTTTTCTAGTTAACCATATTTCAATAAAACTCCTTTGTGAAGATCATGCCGTTGTTTGTTTCATAGCATTGTTAGACATTAACAATACATTGGCAGTGCCTGGTATGAATTCTTGGTCTCTAAAAAATCTCTGGTGAACAGTTTATCAAATTTAACATGTATTCTATAATCTTGAGTTACAGATTAGTTTTTCTGCTGAACGAAATGGGCTGTGCCCTTCCCGATTGTTCCTCTTGGTGACTAAAACTTTTTATATCTTTTCTTGATTGAGAAGCCTGTGGAAGAAAAGACAGCTCTCTTAATGCATCTTTAAATGTGGGGTCTTGTTACAATTCTTAGATTCTTCTGTGAGGATTGTGAGGTTTTATCAGCGATCTCCAAAACCAACATGATTTTGATAGCCATTACTTCAACAGCAATAAGAAGATACCTTTTACAGGAGTCTCTAGTAGTACAGTTGTGGAAAAACAATATGATAATACAAAGAAAGATCACCTCTGTACACACAAAAGTTGAAGTAAGGTTACCTGAACAATTTTAATTTTGGTATTTCCCAAATTCAGTGTGCTTGACTTTGTGATCTTAATTTTCTTCTGACATTGGAGTAGTTGATAGTTATAATTGCTGATTTGCATGGTTTGTAGTGTGATAGGGAGGAAGCGTAGGATCACAAAACTTTTACAAAAACCCCAAAGCTGCCACTTATTCTATTACAAGTATTTAGTTCTGTGGAAATATTGTTTCTTATGCCTCCAGAGGGGTGTTTGCAATGTCAAGTCAAGGTACTTCTGCCTCTTTCTTCAATGCAAGGGTCAAAGAATTTTACATAACTAACTGTCTCTGTAATAGTTACAGGCACCAGTACCTCAAATGTAGCAGAAGATGTCTCCAAGAATGGAACTTTGATCCAATGCAGTCTTTCAACATCCACAAATAGTGCTTCTTATGCAGGTTATTTTCTGAGTATGGAAGCTTGGTAAACTTTTGTTTGAGGGCAGTGATGAGCGTCCTCAGGTACCCCAAGGGGTCTGTTAATGTACAAACAGGTCTGGCATGTGGAAGAGAATGGAGAACCAGCTATGGGAAAAGGCAAATTAGGAGCATTAAAAACAGTGGAAAAGAAGAAATAATGGAAAAAAAATTGGGAACTCCCAGTGTAGGGGTTGATGTAGCTTGAGAGTTAGCATGACTAGGCCGCTTAAGCAAAACAGTTAGCTGTCCTTTCCAGCGGCCTGTTCAGTTATGCTAAGAATAACAATTGAGAAAGTTCTGTTAGCGCACATGATGTGGGTTAGCAAAAACAAGATGTGTTCAAGGACGTGCAGGCGGTCTGTTGCTATTAGCGTTAGTGCATAGTTACCAATCATAAGGGAATATGGGGCGCGTGAACAGCGCATGATTTATGTCTGTAGCCTATCCGAATAAGCGTGATCACGTGTACAGATATGAAAAATGTATATAACCACGCAAGTGGAGCAATAAAGTGAACTGACTGTGCGTTGCATCAATGTGTGAGAGTCGTTCCTGTCCCTGCATGGATGCTGAAACTCGGCATCCCAGGAAGAGGGAGAGAGATGTGAGGCCTGGGGAGGAACAGAGGAAAGTCATGAGGTCCTAATGTGTGTAGTATGTGAAAATAAACAGGAGCTAGAAAATAGGGGGACCCCCACAGGTAAACTCTAGTATCCTGGGGTCATTTTAAGAAGGTGCAGGGAGAGATCAAGGAATTTCTCATATAAATCCCCTCTGCTTCTGTCTGATTCTTTTTCAAAACATATCTAAGAGAAATAACATCGTCTGGCAAATCAAATGTGTATTAGGCTGTACTGCATGGAATCTTTCATTTATAAGTTTTGTGTAAATATATTTAATATTCAATTTATTTTGTCTTTAGTAATCTGCAGTGAAGGACTTCCAGGGATGAAGTAATTACTGTGCCATATGGTGACAAAGTTTTGTTTACACAAAATTTAATATACTGATACCCAAAATGAAAACTAGAAAGAAGTTATCTCTTCTGCCTCTACATGGTGTGCTATTTCAAGCCAAGTCTTGCAGGCCTGACTGTGTAGCCTATGTGTTTCCCACTGAAAGTGACTCTCAGCTACAGCAAAATTACCTAGTGCAACTGGGATGGTAGTCATTAGAGTTGGCGATGAGCAGGGCCAACCCAGTTTCTCTTCTAGCCCTTCTCAAATTAAGGTAGGTAAGTGAGAAAGACATATTTTTTTTTTTTTAATTATTATTTTTTTTTCTATCAAAGTGAAGAAATCCATTCTTCTCCATACTTGTCAAAGGAGACTGCCACCCTCTTCAGTGATCTTTGGTTCCTTACTTAGATGTTCAGGAGAAAAAAAAATATGGCCTCAGTAGGGCCACGCTGATATCTGCAGTAGAAGCTATGGTGTTTGGGATTGATTGTGTAATTTCACAGAATCACACAATGGTAGGGGTTGGAAGGGACCTCTGGAGATCGTCTAGTATAACCCCCATGCTAAAGCAGGGTCACTTAGAGCAGGCTGCACAGGACCTCGTTCAGGCGGGTTTTGAATATCTCCAGAGAAGGAGACTCCACAGCCCCTCTGGGCAGCCTGTTCCAGTGCTCCGTTACCCTCAGAGGGAAGAAGTTCTTCCTCATGATCAGACGGAACTTCCTGTGCCTCAGTTTGTGCCCGTTGCCCCTTGTCCTGTCACTGGGCACCACTGAAAATAGTCTGCCCTCATCCTCTTGACAACCACCCTTCAGATATTTATAAGCATTTATAGGGTCCCCTCTCAGTCTTCTCTTCTTCAGGCTAAACAAGCCCAGCTCCCTCAGCCTTTCCTCATAGGACAGATGCTCCAGTCCCCTCATCATCCTCCTAGCCCTCCGCTGGACTCTCTCCAGTAGCTCCTCATCTTTCTTGAAGTGGGGAGCCCAGAACTGGACACAGTACTCCAGATGGGGCCTCACTAGGGCAGAGTAGAGGGGG